>ERZ808277.258-NODE-258-length-19292-cov-2.575661_pt1 | contig 19292 bp, 21 predicted proteins | sample MGYA00521240_ERZ808277 | MGnify/ENA primary metagenome ERZ808277 (study PRJEB31516, sample SAMN03275599) | gut metagenome | biome: mammalia-associated habitat; material: feces | host: Papio cynocephalus | place: Kenya | collected 2012-07-17 ... | reverse complement strand
TGCTCCAACAACAGACATCAATGGTCCTTACTATGCTGGATCACTTGGTGGTCTAAAGGTGTTTGTTAGTCCATCTCTTGAAGAAAACTCATTCTTCTTCGGTGTTAACAAAGGTGAATTATATGCATCTGCTATTGCATTCTGCCCATATATGCCAATCGTACCAACTATGGCACTAGGTATGGCTGATGGCGGAATTTCACAAGGCTTCAGTACCGTTTATGCTACTGTAATGCTTAACAAAGACCTACTTGTAGCTGGTCGCATAACCGCCTAAATTTGTTTAAAGTATGTTGTACAAATACTGTATAATATATTAGAGAAAGAAACTCTTTAAAACTGAAATAATGGAAACTAGGCTAGGAATGGGATCCCTTCTAGTTTCTAGTCTAGGAGTATATTATGCACATTAAATATTCAGAATTATTAAATACCTTAAATATATCAGAATTTATAGCTTATTATAAAAACCATAACATAAGAGATACCACAGCACATTACAATACTAGCACTGCCTTAATCACAAAGTTATGTAAAGAGATAGGTTTCAAAAAAGACCAATCAACTATAAATGAGCAAATAAAACAAACAAAGATCAATAGATATGGGTCATTGTCAGAATTAGACACTCAGAATAGAATCAAACAACATCAGACTCTTATTGATAAATATGGATCTATTGAAGATGCTAATAGACTAAGAGTTGAAAGAATTAAATTAGCAAAAGCGAAAGATGAAAATTCATTCACTTATAAGATAAATCAAATCAACAAAGAAGAATTTATAGATTTGTACATAAATCAAAATAAGCCTAGAACTTATATGATGGATAAGTACAATGTATCTTCTTATATACTTGATAGAGTTATAGAATATTTTGATTGTCACAAACCCAAATCTCAGTCTAGTTCTATAGGTTTGAGTACTAAATATGAGAGATATGGTGGTAGAACTAATTATTTTAATCACATGAATAGTCGAGTTAGAGATGCTAAGATAAAGCATTATGGCTCATTGGAATTAGCAAAGCAGGATGCTTCCGAGACATACAAGGAAACTTGGAGAAATAAATCAGAGGATGAAAAATTAGCTATAATTGAGAGAACTAGACAAACAAATCTAAGTAAATATGGGTTTGAATTTTATTGTCAATCACCCTCTTGCAGATTAAAAGGAAACAGCTCTAAGCCTAATTTGGAATTTAATGATTTATTATTAGATAATAGTATTGCGTTTAGTCGAGAGTTTCCTATAACTAACAAATCTTTTGATTTCAAAGTTAATGATACTCTGATTGAAATAAACCCAACAGCTACACATAATAGCATAGTTGGAATAAGAGATAATCCACCATTGCCTATAAATTACCACAAACTTAAGTCTCAATTAGCTAGAGATAATGGGTATAAATGTATTCACGTTTGGGATTGGGATAATAAGAACAAGATAGTTTGTTCATTAAAAGATAAGAAAGTAATATATGCTAGAAAATGTGCTATAAAAGAAATACCAAAATACGAAGTGGATGAATTTTTAAACTTATATCATTTTCAAAATACCTGTAAGAATCAAGCAGTTAGATTAGGTTTATTCTGTGGTGGCCAGTTGATTCAAGTAATGACTTTTGGTAAGCCCAGGTATAATAGAAAGTATCAATTCGAATTGTTGAGATTATGCACCAAAGCTGAATATAAAGTAGTTGGTGGTGCTGAAAAGTTATTTAAACATTTCATAGATAAGTATGATCCAGAATCAATAATAAGTTATTGTGATTTATCAAAATTTAATGGTGATGTTTATTATAAATTAGGATTTTCTTTAAAATCTGAAGGAGTTCCTACTTGTCATTGGTACAATATGCGAACACATCGACATATATTAGATTCATCATTGAGAGCTAAAGGATTCGACATATTGTTAGGTAAGGAATATGGATGCTTCGGAAAAGGAGCATCTAATGAACAGTTAATGCTAGATCATAATTTTGTAAAAGTATATGATTGTGGTCAAGCACAATTCATTTGGTTAAAACAACTCACACCACATACATAAGAGTGACTTTAAGTTTTTGTACAGTCAAAATTTGATGATTTAAACATATTAGTGAGTTATTATAAATATAAGGAGAGAGAGAGATGGCAGAAGTTACAATTAAATTACCTCAAGTTTTAAAGGTAGAAAACAAAACAGAAAGAGCAGTTGCATTTGTTCCATACAAAGAAAACTTTAAAGCAACTTTAGCTGCTGGAAAAGCAATGGAATTTGAAGTTAAAACTGCTGGACAAGTTTTATATTATTTAGAACAAAGTGAAATTACTGTTACTCAATTAACACAATTTGGTACATCTGGTGATGAAGGCACTGCAATTTATAAATTACCTGCAAAAATGGTTATTACTAACACTTCAGATAAAGTAAAATCATTCTTGCCTTACAAAGAAACATTCCAAGTAAATGTGCAAGCAGGTGACGTGTATAATGTAGAAGCTGATACACTTGGTCAAATCCTTTATTATTTAGGACAGGCTACCGATGGTTTAACTGTTGAGTATGCAGAGTTTAATGAAGGTTAAACAATAAAAATTAATAAGGGCAGATTTTTATAAATTTTATAGGTCTGCTCTTATTTTTCATAAAGATGTGGTGTAAAGTAACACACATTATTAATTGAGATGTAGGTTCAAATCCTATCATCTTGGAAAAATAACAGGAGGTTTAACTTAATGGATATGTCAGCATATCTAGATAATATAAAACTTCAGGTTACTGGTGGTTTACTAGCATGTGAAGTTGATGATAAATCTCTTGAAAAAATAGTAAACATTTCTTTGAGAGAAATTCAAAGATATATAAATAGTACAAAGATGATTACTATTCCATATCATGAGTGTATTGATTTATCTGAATTTAAAGTAAGTTCAGTATACAAAGTATTTAGAGCAAACACATATTCAGATACAAAACAAGGGCTTATGGATCCATTATATATGACACAGTGGCAAATGCTTGCTGGTCTAGGTAATGGACTAGTAAATTCTGATTGGGTATATAATTATGGTGCTTGGAATACAGCATTGCAAATAAAGAACACAGTGTCAACAGACCTAGCATATGTATATGACAAATCAAAAGAATATTTATATATCAACACTGCAAATGATGTCCCAGATAAGATAACAATAGAGTTCATACCTAGATATGACTCAGTAGAAGAAATTACTTCAGATTACTGGATAGATAAACTTTGCAGAATGTCAGTAGCATACACAAAAATCGCTATTGGTAGAATAAGAAGTAAATATACACAGACAAATGCCTTATGGACATTAGATGGGGCACAAATGTTAGAAGAAGGTAACACTGAACTTTCTCAATTAAGGGAAGATTTGGTTGCCAATAATAATCTAATGCGACCAGTAGATTAATACAAAGATATTTGGATGTTATAAAATTTTAGGAGAGTTTTAAATGGAAAAATGTTGTTTAACAGATGCTTTTAAAGCATTACAAACACTTGATGAAGATGTTTTTAACATTAATGATGAAGGTGAAATAAAGGCAGCACAAGACTTAATAGACACAGATGTTGAGCCTATGACACAAGTGATTGATCCATTAGCAGAAACAGAAGAAGAATTAGAAGATTCATATCTAAATAAAGTTATCTTAGACTGTACTATTTGTCAATCAAAAATCTATAAAGACCCAGAAGAAGTGGTTATTGATGAAGAATCAGGTTTAGCAAATACACAAGATATTTGTCCTTTCTGTCAATCAACAGGTGATGGCTTCAAAGTTATTGGTCAAGTTGCTAAATATGAACCAAAAGAAAAAGAAGAAGTTAAAGTTGAAGTTGAAGATAAAGAAGAAGTAGAAGAATCACTTAATAATAAAAATTTAACTGAGGATATTGAGAATTTGACATTGGAAACAGATAAAGAAAAAATCACTGTAACTTCTGAGAAGAAAGATGATGAGGAAGAAGTAATTGCACCTATTGCACCAGAAACTGAAAAAGAATTTAAAGATGTAGACATTGATGAATTTGATGAAGAAAGTTTTGATGAATTAGGTGAATCATATTTAAAAAATGTATATGAAAATGTAAAATCATATAAAACTGAGTCTGGTAAATTCTTAGGTAATAAGTTAATGCTTGAAGGTGTAATCACATTCAAATCTGGAAAACAAGGCAAAACTAGATTCATGTTTGAAAGTAAATCAGTAAATTCAAATGGTGATATATTATTTGAAGGATTTAATAAACAATTTGCTAGAGGTCCAAAAGCATTTAAGTTAATTGGTAAAGCAGAAGGTTCTAAATATGTTGTAGAAAGTTTAAAATACAACTACAAAGTAACTGATTCAAATGGTAAATCAAGAAGAATATACAACACAGTAAATAGATAGTTTTGGAGGGTCATCTTGAAAGAATTATTAGAGGCATCAAGAAATGAATTAATGACCCAATCAAAGAGAGCAGAAAGAGAGAAAGACGGAAAGACTAGATATGAAAAAAGATTAAAGTCTAGGGTATCTAGTTCCAATAAAACTTATAATCAACTAGACATGAATTCACTCTTGAAAGATGGCATTATGAATGTGTCTGTCCAAGTAAAAGGTGAAACTGATGATTATATTGTAAAAATGAGTTGGGGTGGGTTTATTGATGAGTTACATAGAGAACTGAAAAATAATAATGACAGCCTTGACTTGCGAGTAGTAATCAGGTCATTGGTAACTTCTTTTAATAGGAACGATGTGTATGTATCATGCCAATGTCCAGATTTTCGTTACAGATTTTCATATTTTGCAACAATCAATAAAATTAACTCGGGTGAGCCAGAATTGATGCCATCTAAGGTAACCAACCCAGATGATGCTCTAGGCCCAGCATGTAAACATGTAATGCTTGTGCTAGCAAACACAAGTTGGATAGTTAACGAGATTATGCAAAATTAATTTACCCTTATGTGTATGGCAAGAAATATGAAGAACCTGTCCAATTATCTATGGAACCAGAAGTCGATGAGTTGAGTTCTACGGAACAAGATATTGATATGGTAAATAAATCTGCTATTGATAGAACTAGATTCCAAAAAGGTAACACACAAGGTGTTAGGTTTGCACCTAAGAATACACTAGATGACCAAGAAGATATTGATGACACAATTTAGGCGGGGATAGCAATGGAACAACAAGATATTGGCATACTACTTAATGGTAGTGATATAAAATTACATAGACAATGGTTTGTTGAAATGTGTTCACTAATTGGAATAAAGGCAATATATAGAGCTCCCCTACCTAACAAACATTATACTACATATACTGAAATCGAAAGTAACTATCAAAAACCAGAAATAGTTGGTTGTATATATCGAGAGCGTGTAGACCAAAAAACAATGAGAAAGTTAGGCTGGGTAGCAGAATTAGATGAGTCAGCAACAATAATAAGTATTCCATATGATTTACATGATGTTCAAGTGGGTGCTTTATTTATAATACCTAGTGGCATAGATAATGCACAAGGCAGATTGTTTAGAGTTAGTCAGTTATCAAACATTCCACTATATCCAGCAAGCATCACTTGTCAGTTAGTGCCAGAATATGAGAACACTTATTCCACAACACAGAGTGATTTTAAACATAGTAGCTTCAATTTATTAGCAGAGGAGGATGAGTAATGCAGTTATTAGAAAAAGCATCAAATGCTCCAAGCCAAGAAGATATTATTAAGTTTAATAAGATGTCTGGAGTAAACAAGGATGCATTTATTCAAGAATATTTAAGTAAACAACCTAATTATAAAAATCTTAAAAATAATCTAGCAGACTATGTTACATTCATAGCAAAGTACGGTTGGGAGCACCCTTATACTACATATATATTAGGACTAGAAAGACCATTGAGTCAGGATGTGGCAAAAACCATAGAGGACTTGTCAGTGAATAAAGTCCTTAATCCTACTAACTTGTTTTTAAAAGATAATTCATTATGGACTGAAAATGACTCTGAAACAGTATATAAAATAAAAGTACTTTCTATGATATCTAACCCAACTTACAAACGAAAGTATAGCGATATTGAAGATTTTAAAATATCTTCAATGAAAGATACTGGCGGTAATTTTCTTTCTGCTAGTCAAATGCAAGATAAATTAAATCAGTGGCAAAAACAATTAGATACAAAATACGGTAGAAGTTCTAGGGATACACCTAAAACTACATTAACTAAGAATGAAGAAGATGCTGTGTCGGCCTTAGAAAATGCAGGACTAAATAAAAGTGATGCTACCACATTGGTTAAAGGTTTACAAATGGGTAATTATGCAGTTGAAAATATAATAAACGCTGCATTACGTGCAAGTAGGTAAATATGTACTTAGGTATAGAAAAAGAACCTAATAAAGACTTAAAACCTTTTTGCTATTGGTTAATTCGAAGAATAGAAAAGACATTAATAAATTCCATTGATGAGAAAAGATGTAGAAGATTTGATAAATTCTTTGAAACATTAGGTATGAAAAGTACCACATATGCTTTACTATTACAAGCGACAAGACAATTAGTAGTAAGAGAATATAAAGATTATTATTCAATAGAGTTTAGTGACAAAAAGATAAATGGTGTTTCTTACAAGCAAATAATTAAACTAGTTACTTATGGAGTTGCAAAAGAAAAAGGTTACCCTATATTTGAAGATACACTTAATTATTATGCTACTAATTTATCAGACTATTTCAAGCTATATAAGAGGAGTTTTAGATGAGTGCAACATTATATGATGAAGCACTTTTAAATAAGATTAAAGGGTGGGTTAATGATCCTAAAATGACTATTATGGGAACTAATGAAACCCGAAGATTATTTGAAAGTATTGCTGATATGACAAATGACAAACCAATAGAACTTCCACTAATAGCTTTAACTAGAAAGTCTACGATGGAAATTCTTAATACAAATAAACAGCCTTATACACACAATGGTTTAAAAGTTGATTATTCAATGAATGGTAATTATTTTGAAACACCTAAAAGTGAATTAGATAAACCAAGAGTAACACAATTAAACTATGTGCCTATAAGATTACAATATCAATTAGATATTTATACAAGATATTATGAAGAAGCTGAGGAATATGTTAGAAATTTTATTTTTAACTTAATTAATTTCCCAGAATTACAAATTATTATTCCATATAATAATGCAAATAAAAAACAATCTGCATTTATTGATTTGGCGTCAGAAGTAGAAGATAACTCAGATGTTCCAGAAAGATTGATAGCAGGGCAATTCACTAGGAAAACATTGTCTTTAAGTATAGATGGTCGTTTATATAATTATAGGACAAAAGATGCTGCACAGATTGATATTTCTACTTTAACAAACGTAGATGTCAAATGCAGTTCTAAGAATGAGGAGAATTAAAATGTCAAATATATCAATCTATGAAACCGATATAACTGCAAGACAAACAACATATGATCCTACTAAAAATATAGTGTACATCCCAGGTTTTACTTGTGGGTATATTAAGTCAAATGTTGCTAGTGGCACCTCTACAGGTGCAACTGCTGAAGTAAAAGCAGATGAAAGTCACAATATAGTAGCAAAAGCTGCTCAACCAAGTACAAAATATTTTGAACTAAAAGATGATAATACTTATGTTGGTACTAGTGACATTACAACACAAGCAGGCAAGATTTATTATGAGAAAGTTGACAATAAATTATACAAACAAATCAATGAAGTAGAAGATGTTGAAACTTTTGAAAAGATATATGGTGTAACACCTTATAAATTCCAAAACAACCAAACAAATCCAGATAACTTCACACTAAACATAAATAGTGGTGATTATGACAAGTCTTATATAATTGCAAAAGAACTATTAACATTAGGATGCTCTATTTTGTATGAAGCATTTCCTATTGCTCAAACTGAAGCAAATACTGTAAAAGATATGTATGGCAGTTTCTTTAACACTGATAAAACAGGTGAATTAGACAAGTTAGAAGATTTAAATACATATAATGTTAAATTAATCACACTAGGTGGTTATCCAGCATTAGGAAATGTAGATAGTACTACTAATCCAACTAAATGGAATAGCACAACACTGACTGAACAATTATTAACACTTGCTTGCACAAGAAATGAAGCAATTGCAATACTAGATTATGAAAAAGGTCAAATAACAACTCCAGCACAACTACACACAGTAGCACAGACATTACCTACATTAGATATTGCAACTGGTCCAGCTGGACATTTTGAAGATGCTAAATCATATGGAGCAATGTTTACACCTAATTGTGTTTTCAATACTTCTTATGTGTTAGGTAATAGAACAGGTTTAGAAAAAGTAGAACTCCCTGCATCTGCAGCATACTTGATATCTTTTGCTAAATCAGTACAATCAAACCCTAATTTCTATGCAATAGCAGGTGCTACTAGAGGAGCAATTCCTTTCCTAAGTGATGAGTACCCTGTGGTAGATATGTCTATAAATGGTAAACAAGCAGAAGATTTGACACCAGATGATGGGGTGTCAGTAAACCCTATAACTAGAGTAAATCCATATGGCTATTGTATTTGGGGAAATAGAACATTAAGAAATAATAGTGGTGAACTAGTTGCAAGTTCATTTTTAAATACTAGACTATTGATGTGTGATATTAAGAAAATAATGAGAAATGTTGCTTTGAAATTAAATTTTGAAATTAAAAGTGACATATTGTGGTTGAATTTTAGATCACAAGTAGAGCCTCAATTAGATAAAATAATAGCCAACAATGGTATAGAAAGATACAAATTAACTCAAATTTCAACTACTGAAAGGGGTAAGATGAAGATTAAACTTACAGTATGGTGCTTATATGCAGTTGAAAAATGGGATATGGAAGTCGAATTAACTGATTCTTATGTATCAGTTCAATAAAAGAGGTGAATAATGGATACAACACAATTTGGAACATATCATTTAGCAGATTTACCTGAAGAATATGAAATTGCAAGAGGCAATGACTTTGAGTTCATTGTAACTGGTGTTGATAACATATTAAGAGCAGGTGCAGATGAAAGTGATGATAATGCAAGAATTACAAATGCACAAGAAGTTTTATACTTTTCAGTAGCATCGGTATCAGTACCTCACTTTACACAAGAAGCAATCTCAGTAAATAGAGGTAACTCTACAATGAAATTTGCTGGGAAACCTAGTTTTGGTGACTTAAATCTAGTAGTTAATGAATATATTGGTGCAGATACTAAATCAGCATTAATGGCTTGGCAAAGACTTTCAGGAGATATTTTAAATGATGCTGTAGGCTCTGCTGCCGATTATAAGAAAACTTGCTATTTAGTAGAAAGAGATCCAAGTTATAAACTAGTAAGAACTTGGAAATTAATTAATTGCTGGGTTTCAGGAATTTCTGAAAATGAATACTCATATGATGACACAGGTAAAAAGACAATTTCTGCCACAATCGCATATGATAGAGCAATTCCTGAAGTTTAAAAAAAATATTATACGACTAGGGTCATTTTGCCTTAGTTAACATAGACAAAGTTGTAAGATGACTCCTAGTAATTACTGTATAATAAAGTATATAGTATAGATAGGAGATTTTAATAAAATGGAAGATTGTATAATTAAAGAAGACTACACATTGCCAAGCAAAGGTAAAGTGTATTCAAAACCAGTAAGTCAAGATTTCACAATAAGAAGTATGACTACTGCTGAAGAAATGAAACGACTAGGTAAAAGTGATTTACCTAATAAGATGCTTTCAGAGATAATTGATGATTGTTTAGTTAGAAGCCCTGGTGTATCTTCTTATGATATGTGTGTGGGGGACTACCAATACTTATTGTATAAATTAAGAATAGTTACTTATGGTCCAGATTATAAGATAGTGACACACTGTCCTTTTTGTGGTGCAACTAATAAACAAACATTAAATTTAGATCAGTTGAAGGTGTCAGAGTATTCAGAAGATTATACAAATCTTTTAAATATCAAATTACCTAGAACAGGTAAACAAGTAAAATTAAGACTGCAGACACCTAGAATGTTGGATGAAATATTTGCAAAGACTAAAAAGTATGCAAAAGAATATCCAGATGCAAAAGGTGACCCTGCAGTTTTATTTAATTTAGAGTCAGTAATTGAGCAAGTTGATGGTGAATTATTAAATCCTGTACAATTAGAGGCTTTTGTAAGGAGTTTACCAATGCAAGATTCAAATTATATTCTACAAACTTTAAGAAAAATAGATATTGGTATAAATATGAATATAAATTGTACTTGTGATAACTGTGGCACTGACTATAACACAGCATTGCCCTTCAGCGGGGAGTTTTTTGGACCCTCAATCGATTAAGGATAAAAAAGGTAATTTAGTTCCTTATGGTCCTGAAAGATTCAGACAAATAGTTCAAGAAAGGTATATTATTTCAAAAATGATTAATACATCCTATAATGATGTTGGTGAAATAACTCCCTTAGAAAGAAAATATATAATGGAGTTCTTAATAGAAGAACAAAAGCAAAAAGAACAAATACTAAAAGACAAACTAAAAGATGTAGAGCAACCAAAAAGGAAATAATAGAAAATGGCATATGGCAACATTAGGGAAGATTTAGGTTCACTTTCTAGTAAGTCTAGTAGACAAGGCAGTGGTGCTAGATTTGAGAAATACTCTACAGACTATCAGTTAAATTTAAAAGAAGAGAAAGAAAAACTAGAAAGATATAATGCTTTAAAATTAGAATATGCTAAGAGATATAATAAAGAAGTAGCAAAATTAACCAAAAAACAACAAGAAGAACTTAATAAAGAATTTGCTACAAATGAAGAAAAAAGGTTAGCAAAATCACTAAAACAACAAGCAGAGTATTATAAAAAACGTGCTGAATTAGAAGAGAATGCAGATAAGAAAGCAGAATACACTGAATTAGCAAGAAAGAAAGAACTTTATAATAAAATAGGTGAGGCTGCTGATAATGCAATTAGTAATGTTCTAGGTGGCATCCAGAACTATATGGGCACATTCAGTAACTATATGGGTGAGATTGAGGCAAGACTCCAAGGCTCTACAAAAAGTTATGCTGGGATTACTAGAACAATACGAGCAAATTTATCCACAAGTCCATATGTAAAACAGACCGAAGTTTTTAATCAATTAAGAGAATTAATATCACAAGGTATTGCATATAATGTAGAGCAAAGAGCATTTTTAGGTACAGTATCTAAAAATATTGCTACTACATTTAGTGTTGCTAATAGCACATTACTGCAATTAATTCGTATCCAACAAGCAGACACTACTGCTGCTAGACTAGGATTAGAAGCAAGTTTAACTAAATACTTCAATGCTATGTTTGGTGACACATCTTATCTAAACCAAACTTTCAAGACAGTATCTGCTTCATTACTAGGTTCTACTTCACAACTAGGTGCTCAAGGAGGCGTGGAATATGAATATGCAGTACAAAAATGGCTAGGTTCATTAGGTTCATTAGGTGTAAGTGAAAGTACATTAACATCTATTGCACAAGGCATTAATATGCTGGGTACTGGTGACATCACAGGTCTTGCTGGTAATCAACAATTACGAAACTTATTACTAATGGGTGCTCAAAGAGGTGGGGTATCATTTACAGATGTTATATCTGGTGGTATGTCAGCAACAGCTGCAAACCAATTACTAGGTGGGGTAGTTAGTTATATTCAAGAGATAGCACAAACTCAAAATCAAGTAGTTAAATCACAATATGCTAATTTATTTGGTGTTACATTGAGTGACATGACTGCTATTATGAATTTAACTTCTAAAGACTTAGCTGACATTAGTAAAAACATGCTAAGTTATAGTGGTGCAGTATTAGAAACTACAAATCAATTGAATCAAGTAGGTTCAAGATTATCTTTAAAAAATAAATTAGATAATTTAATAGAGAATGCTCTTGTAGGTGCTGCAGAAAGAATAACAGGCAGTGCAAGTTCATACTTAGGTTGGACTGCTGCTGACTTATTGCAAAAATCAGGACTAGATATTCCAATTCCAGCCATAATGGGATTTGACACAAAACAAACTGTGGGAAGTATTGCCAAACTAGGTATTGCAGGTAGTAGTTTAATAATGAATCTAGTTGGTGGTGTGCTTACAAGTTTAAGCAATGGCAATATAGGTGGCTTAGGATTGAATGCTTGGGGTGGAGATAAATTCTTCACTAGAGGTGGCAATGTTGTTCAAATGACAGGCAGATCAAGGGGCACCTCTACTGCTTTCTATATGGGTTCTTCAACTGAATCAGACATTGTATCAGGTTCAATAGCATCAGCAAAAGAAACAGAAGCATATAAATCCACTGAAGCAGATCAAGCAGATACTCCTTTGATGAAACTACTAAGTAATGACATTTCTCCAAATGTAAAAAACATAAGTACTGTTATTGGTGAAATTCGTGATATGTTAAGCAGAGAGATGGGAGGGTTCACATTATAATGCAGACATTCAATTCAACTAATATAATAACAAAATTTATAAAAGAATTAGTAAGCACTACAAACATTTTAAATGTGCCTGTGTGGCTTCCAAAAACACCCCTAATTTCGCAGAAAGCATATGTTGCTGATAAATATATCGTGAAAGCAAAAAAAGGCTCTGAAATCATACAAACTAAGGGTGAGAGAATAGACAATGGTGAGCTGATTTTAGGCAGATATTCTGGATTGATTCCTTACATAGGGAAAGAAGTTTACAAGGAACAGTACTCAGATAATGGTATTCTTCAGTGGAAAGGCATTGTCACATTGCAAGCTGAAGACACTGAGCCAATTACTGGTGGTGGTTATTACATTATTTATTATGAATTAAATAAAGAATTTGTGTCCCCATCAAGCATATATGATTCTGAATATTTTGAGATATTAGAACCCTATATAGAAGGTGAAGAATATGCTGGAGTTACTACAAAATGCAGTTCAAACACAAGTACCTATGATGCAGATATACATTATCATTTAGGACGATACTTGAGACAACTAAGGGGCTTGCATGGGATTGATTTAATGCCTTATTACAACTGTTGGGATGGCAGTAGAACTGATAAATATAGAATAACTACATCTATCGATGAGCAGTTGATCCCACATACTGTTCTATCTGATAGTGTAAGCACTGATGGGTACAAGTTATTAACAATTCCAGTTAAACTCAATCAACAATACACTTTATATTTGAATAGTGACACACCTATAAAGTATGGATTTGCTTACTATGATGGCACAAATGTTATTTCTTCAAGTGGGAATAACATACTTGTAGGGAATGATAAAGTAATAAATAGTTCCACTTATAGTGAGCCAATACTTATTAAATCACCAGAATTAAATGACATATATGGAACATATCCTATTTCAATAAATAATGAGAGATATTATCTAGAAGATTACTTAACTTTGTTTTTACAAGTGCCTACTGATAATTCAACATCTATCGTGGTACTAGAGGGAAATTATTGTTTAAATAAATTAATTAAATCTCAGTCAATTAAATTGAGTAATGGTGCTAATGCTGAAGACAGTGGTATAACTACTGAGGTTGCCAAAGTAGTAAAATTCATAGGGAATGATACTAAAAATACTTTAGATGTGAATGCTTTAATCACATCTCCAAGTTCATTAACAATAAATGGAGTGCCTACAGCATACTTATTTAATGACAGATTAGTAGAATACCTACTTTACAATGTTGTAACACATATTGATCCTTTATATAAAAACATTGTATATGCTCAGAAAGACACATCAACTCAGTTATGTAGAAATGTAAATGGTTTGAACTATGAGAACCCAATCTATGGTGAGTATGATAATAATTATAGGTACTTTATATATAGGCTAGTCACAGAAACCATAAAGAACCCTAGTTTGATTGATATCAATGGGTTTATTGATAAGGATAGTGAGAAAGTAATAATAACAGGTAGAAATAGAAATTTAAGTAAGTGGGGTAAAGACTAATGAGAGATATATTAGATTCTTATATTTATTTTTATCATACTGATAACTTTATTGCGTTACCTACAATACCTGATTCTATTACTGATACTTTACAAGCCAACTACCAGTCAACCTCATTATTATCAAGATCAGCACCTATATTTACATATAGCAATTCAGGACCACGTTCAGTTCAATTAAGTCTGAGATTACATAGAGATATGATGCAAGATATGAACTATGGAAAGAGTAACTTCAATGTAGAATTAGGTGATGACTATATAGATACACTTATAAAAAAGATACAGGCAATAGCATTACCAAGGTATAATTCTGATACAAAGTTAGTTGATCCACCTATTGTAGCAATTAGATTAGGTAATGAAGTTTTTATAAAGGGTGTTATAAGTGGCCCAATTTCAGTTGCATACTCTGGACCTATTAATTACAATAGAAAATACTCATTAGTAGATATTGGTTTTACAATCAATGAAATTGACCCTATAGATGCAACTATGATACAAGAATTAGGTTCTTGGAGAACTATTCCTAAGACATTAGAAAGAAGAATTTACAAAGGGTGATGACTATGGATATTCTAATAGACAAGAAATATAAAAATTACAATTATTTTTCAAGATATACTAGTTTCCCTTATTACTACAATACAGAAGATAAACGACAAATATATGGTACCACTTCTCAGTTAAATCAAAATGTTCCATACATACAATATAAAGTAAAGCGAACAGATACTTGGGATTCTATTGCATTACAATATTACAACTCTCCATCATATTACTGGGTATTATTAGATTTTAATCATAGACAAGATCCTTTCATAGAGCCAAAAGAGAATGAAGTTATAAACATACCAACTTTAAATGCTTTGAGTTTTGGAGATAACTAATGGGTAATTTAAGTTTATTAAGTGCAACAAGTAGAGTAGAAGCACCAGTTATTTATGTTACTATTGGTGATTATGTTTTTGGTATGTTTAATAAATCAGTAAAATCTATCATAGATTCAACTGGCATCACTAAAAGAGTAATAACAACTTATCCTAATTTTATGAAATCGGTAACGGTAGAGAAAGTAAATGGGGTGTTAAATACTTATACTATTCAAATGATATATGCAATAAGAAATGAGGACGATCCGAATTTATTAGAGAAAGTATTCTCAAGTGTGAGTAACACTAGGAAGATTAAAATAACTTATGGGGATGCTACAAGCAGTGCTTTCTTATATAAAGATGAAGAGGCTATGATTTCTGATGTAAGAAGTACATTTAATATTCAAAATTCAACAATAACTTATACACTAACTTGTGTCAGTGACGCCCTTACTCTGAATGCTGGCTCACAGTCTTATGGCAAGCGACATATGAAGCCTAGTGATCTTATAAAAGAACTTCTATTGAATTCTTCAAGTGGTTTACAAGATATATTTTTTGGGATGAGAGATTATGACCTAGTGTTGTCTAGGGGGCTTATTGCTAGTGATGATAAGGCTGTGGACATTGAAGCAAAACAACATATTTCCACACTAGATTATTTAAAGTATTTAGTCACATGTATGGTATCTAGTGATAGTGATTCTAGTAGTGTTATAAATAATGAAAGATATGTACTAGTTATTTCAGATGAAGTATCAACTGAATTTCAAGGTCCTTATTTTAAAGTTGTCAAAGTCTCTGCAAAAAGTATACCAAATGAAGATGTATATGATTTGGAAATTGGCACTAGCAGTAAAGACAAAGTTGTAAGTTTCTCATTAGATGATAATCAAACATACTCAATACTGTATAATTATTCAGAACAATTAAAATTACCGAACTATATCTATAGGATAGATAATAAAGGTAATATGACATATGAATATTCACCAGCACTATCTAACTCTTCTAATCTTTTGAAAACAACTGAATCTGATAAGACTTGGTGGACTACTGTCACACAGTTTCCTATGACTTGTACTGTTACACTAAAAGGATTACTAAGAGCAGCAACTCTAATGAGTTATGTAAATTTGAATGTCTATTTCTATGGGAAAAGACATATAAGCAGTGGTTTATATATAATAACCAAGCAAGTAGACACAATAAGTGAAGATGGGTGCAAGACAGTACTAAGTTTAACTAGAATGAAAGGAAGTGCCTATGATAACTAAAGGAATAGTGGAGAGCATTGTAGATAAGTATTCAATTAAAGTTAGACTACCTATATTTGATAAAGCAAAAGATACAAAAAACGCGACACCAACACAAGACTTGAATAATGCTACAATTTGCACATTACCTAATTCAGAAGGACAGTTAAGTGAAGGAGATATTGTATTTGTTGGGTTTGAAGATAATGACACATCTAAGCCTATTATCCTAGGTCAATTATACAGAGATATAGACCAACAGACTTTAATGTCTTTGACTTTAGGTGCATTAACTACTACATCTACTACAAATTTAAATAAATTGACAACAATAGGCGATGTCAAGTCTAATGAAATAGAGTGTTTGGTAGGGATAAAATCGAATATTCAACAACAATTAAATGAAATAATAAGTCGAATAGATGAAATAACAAAGCAAATGAATGGTGGGAATAACAATGGATAGTATAAATTTTCCAGATATGTTTTCAACAACATCTACAAAAATAGTAAGTGGACATGATGCCACTTTGAATAACTTAAAGTTAACATTATTATCTTCTAAAAAAACATTATTTGGGGATCCATATTTTGGCACAAATTTAAAATGGTTATTATTTGAGCAAGGTAATGAAGTATTACAAGATATAGTAATAGATGATGTTTATACAGCAATACTTACATTTATGCCACAATTGACTTTAAGCAGAAAAGACATAGAAATAGTATTTAATAGAGAAGAAGTTTTTATAAAAATAAAAGCGACTAACTTATTAGATTTTAAAACAGATTTATACACAATAAACTTGATGGAATTAGAGAGGGACTAGAAAATGGATGAAAAGATTCTTGCAACATTATCAACAACAGAAAAAGATTTCAATAGTATTTATCCTGAATTATTAGATACTGCTAAGAAATTAACTGATAGATGGGATCCCACACAATCAAATGAATCTGACCCTATGGTTGTGTTACTTAAAGAGTTGGCAATAGTAGGTGATAAATTAAACTACAATATTGATAAGAACATACTAGAGAATTTCCCACTCTCTGTAACTCAGTTAGGTAATGCTAGAAAACTTTATGATATGCTGGGATACAAAATGCAATGGTATACATCTGCACAAGGTGATGTAGCTTTTAAATTAAGAAAAACTTTAAGTAGTTTAGGTTTATCCGATTCATATACTATAAATGCTTTAACTGAATTAACTGATAGTGCTACTAGTTCGACATTGTATACAACACTGCAAGATGCAGTACTAGTCGACACATCTTCTCCAGTTAAAGTACCAGTAATACAAGGTAAAGTTCATACATTAACCATAAATGGTAATGACCTTATAACTTTAGGTGACTTGGATGAAGACCTACGTATATATTTACCAGAAACAATGATAGCGAACAATGGTATATTTGTTTATAAATATGGAGATAATTTTATTCTCAAAAGTTGTTGGCAAGTTGTTGATAATATACTAACTTATAGTGGTGGACAAACAGTTGTTGAGTTCGGTGTTACTACTGATGGTACTAGATCATACATACAATTTCCACAAGATATAGCAAGTGTTTTAAGGGCTAACAATATCCCTGCTTTAAGTATTAAATATGTTACAACATCTGGTAATTCAGGGAATGTTAAAGCATTAACTCTAGATACTTTTGTAAATGAACTTACTGCTACTTCTAGTGATGGTACTATTTCAATGGCTGAAAATATAAAAGTTACTCAGGCTGAGCCAATAATAAATGGTAGTGATCCTGAAACATTGGATCAAGCATACAAAAATTATAAAAAGAGTGCTGGCAGATTCAATACTTTAGTAACTAAGAAAGACTATGAATCTTATGTCTATTATGATGCAAAAGATTCATTAGGAAATAACATAGCATCAAATGTAATAGCAGCAGACAAAACAAATGACATTAATACTACTAATTACATACAAACTTGGAATATTTCTGGTAATACTAAAAAACTAGTTAACAATGAGTTAAATGCCTATGATGTTATATTTTATATGACTCAACCTAGTCAAAGTATTTTTTCTTTGAGTACATATGATACTACATTCACACCTATTCAAAATAATCAAGATGGCAAAACAGTGATGACAGTCATAAATAATGATTTAGATAATATCAAATCAATACAACATGACTTAAATTTGCCACCACTAACAACTAATACTGAAAAATATAAGTTCAATATAAACAATTCAATAGCAATTCGTGGTGTGGTATATACATATAATAAAATCACAAAAGATGAAGCAAAGAATATTGAATCAAATATAATCAATGCTTTATATCAAAACTGTAATGCAAGAGAATTAAACTATGGTGAAGAACTTGCATATGACAAACTTATAGACATTATCTCTAATGCAGATAGCAATATAAGAACATTTGCATTAACAAACTTAAATAATAGTCTAAAAGTCATTAATACTGATGGCAGTGTACTTTCTGATAAAGATAAGAATGATTACAACAATGAACTCATAGCTAGAATGGTACTTGCTGGGAATGTTCAGTTAATTAAATTTGATGATGAATTTACATATGATTTTGGGCAAGTAGAGGGTCAGACATTTAAAGGCATTACTAAAATAGACACATCTGCAGCAATCACAATTGGTGCAGAGTATCCAAAAAGTACTACTCCTCAAATTGCAGAAAACTCTATTATTCAATTATATGCACCTGCCCTTATAACTACTCAACAATATAGTGGGTATGGCTTGAAAGTAAATTTTGATAGTAATGTTACAGTCAATGCTGATGAACCAACTAGACTTAATGTTACAGTTAAATTTAGTAATATCAATGGTTATGGTGAGCAGACATTAGTAAACCCTGTAGTACAGACTAACTTTGACATTAAAGACAAAAATGAACTTACCTTAACTTCATCACAAACAATAAGTATTTTAGATACAAATGCAACAACTATTTCAAAAGGAATGTGTTATTATTTCATTTTAAATACAGGAGATAAAGAAGTAAGTGAATTAAATCTAAAAAAGGGAGAGCCTTATATCCTTAAAGACAATGAGTATTTTTGGTATGCTTCTCCAGAAGATTTAACAGACATTGTTTATCTTGGTGCTGGTACACA
>ERZ808277.257-NODE-257-length-19292-cov-4.444352_pt1 | contig 19292 bp, 20 predicted proteins | sample MGYA00521240_ERZ808277 | MGnify/ENA primary metagenome ERZ808277 (study PRJEB31516, sample SAMN03275599) | gut metagenome | biome: mammalia-associated habitat; material: feces | host: Papio cynocephalus | place: Kenya | collected 2012-07-17 ... | reverse complement strand
ACTGATTTTAATGGAAGTCATAATGTAAAGTTGATTTCGTGCGCCAAAAAGACACATATGACTGATATTCCGCATAATGATGATAACATCATAGTTTTGCCTTCGACTCTTTTTAATGGCTTTGATAAACCGATGATATGTTTCAACGATAAGATGCATCCAGCGGAGAAATTCCTGACAGATGGCTCTTCTTATATGATAGAAATTGACTATCATACAATAGATTATCTGGATATTATTGAGACATCTTCTAACATTATTAAAACCGGTATCATCGAAAATAACTGCATCGAATGCACATATGAAGATGTTGGAACAAGCGATTCATATTTTATAATCATAGATAATATACCATATGACTCTAAGGATGTTGTCAGAAACAAAACCAATGGATCTCTTTACAGCAAATATATAAAGAATGGATTAGAGTATATCGTAATGCTCGATAATTCTAATTTTATTATAAATGAAAATATTGCGTCCAAGAAAATCAATATAGACAGAGCTGATGATATGCTCGTTTATGTTAATGGTGAACCGGTCTTCAACAAGGCAAAAGTCAATTTATCAAAGGCAAACTATAATAATCAAATTGTTAGTATAGATAACACCGATAGTTCATATGCATTTATACAAAATGGTCTGCGTTATATAATACATGATACAAAACTGAATAATACATTAGCCAAAATTGTAACTGCTTTTACGTATCAGAATGATTCTATAGAATTTGATGATCGCTATGTGAATCAGGAATATGCTTTATACTCTTATACTTATGGTAATGTCGTTGAGCAGCCTATTATCACAGGAGAAATTGACGGCAGTGTTGGCAGCGAAGACGGAGTATATTATCTCAATGGATCTGACCAATACACTGTAAACGCCAATACATTATCAATATATATCAACGGTATAAGACAATATCCTGATACATACACAGAGCTTAATTCTATTAGTTTTAAGCTTGATAAGCCAACAGATTCGATTATCACTTATGTGATAGAACCTCTTGAAGGTACTGAAACTCAGAGCTATAAATACTGTATAGCTAATAATGAAAACAAACTCGCGGCATACCAGAATACATATATTGTTGATAATATACTTGCCAATGGATATATAAAAGTATACAAGAATGGCGTGCGACTTAATGATTTTGATTTTGAAATCAAAAGTCCTAATACTATCTACATAAAAGACTCTGTTGACTCTGATGTATTTCTTATTGAGTCAAGAAATGATTATACATTAAGAGAAAATGTAATGCCAATTGCATTTGACAGAACTACCTGGAATACTGATATAAAATATACAAGCGACTTAGGCACATCATATCTCCCTGAAGAGTTTATCATAAACCATGATACAGTGTTAGTATATATCAACGGATTGTTATTAGGAGATCGGTCGTGCTACGAAATAGATAAAATAAATAACACTATTGAATTATGTGACGAGGCAAAGCTTCTGCTCGATTCTGCTCAGGCTGATAATGGCTATGTCACATTTGAATGGAGATAAAAATGCCAAATACAAAAATTCGTCCATCTAATATAGATATGGACTTGCTGTCCAAAGAACTTGTCCAGAACCATGACTTTAATCAAGGACAGAAGAACGATGTATCTCATGTCGCTGATATAGAAGCTGGGCTTATCGCTAAAGCTGCCACAAGATCTGTTGATGGCAAAGATACTCTCGTCAGTGATAGAGATACAGTCGAGAAAGCATTATTTGTTTTTGATCCGGAAACAAACGAAAAAATACCTGCCGACAATATTGTTGACGAAGATAAATTCAATGATTTATTGATTACAAATATGGATCATAGCTCAACAGTTACACATAAAAAGACTTCTTATGATATTATGTCTCTTAGAGAAGAATTATATGCGTTATTTAATTCTCTTTCTAAGAAGGGTATCTTGAATAACTATTATGCACAGAATGGATTCTTTGATCCATTTAATAAGTTCGATCCAAGGTGTAGTATTGAAGACGTGTGTGACATTGCTCAGGTCGGTGCAATTACTGCTGGCTTCACTCAGCATATATATATATCTGTGGAAGATTCAGAGAAGATTCAGCCATTTGGATGGTATATAGTTGAAAAACACTTTGATACTAATAATCAGGATCTATATTCTATTGTCTGTATATCTGATATAAAATATAATATGGAAAATGAGCTGATAGACTGTACCGTATTTGATTATAATTATTCAGATGTCGGTCTTAATCTGAAAGATAAAGATGATTTGTATACTGAGTTACCAACTATGAAACTAAAATCATTGCATGGACAGTATATTAACAATACATACTCTTTCTCTAAGACAGACACTTATGTTGGTACTGGCAAAGTCAATGAAATCAGCTTTGATGATGATTCTCTTACTGTAAATGTTCCAGCAATTGATAATGGGAATAATCCAGCTTTTGCTTTCTCGTTCAGAGCTCCTGCAAATAAAATTGGTGTCTTGAAGACTTTATCTATCTATGGCAATACCGATGGTAATGCAAGTGACCTGAGATGTTATGTTTTAAAGGATTCTGATCGTGCCGATGAACTTCTTACATCTCTTGATGAGAGATATGCTGCCAATGACACTCTCATTCTTGGCAGATCGAAGCAAGTCTTCTTATCAGCTCTGAGGGAATCAGATACATGGAATGTAAACAACAAGATCACTTTCGACTTTGCAGACGAGTCTGATGGCAAATATAAATTAAGTCTTGAAAATGACACTTATCTTATTGTCATAGTAAAGACTAATCCAGAAGCCACTGGTACTTGGAACCTTCTGTGTTCGAGAAATCCGTCAACTAATAATGATGTCCAGACTTATAATAAGCTGTATACATATCATAGAAATGCTGATGGCAAATATGTATTCACTGAGAAAGAATATCATTATGACCTTATCTATTCAATTATAACTGAAGAAGTATTGAACGAAAAAGAAATAGGTTTCAATAATGGATTATATACTTCTCAGGAATTCAATTTTGAAGAATGCAATGATCTTGAACTTACAATGGTTATTAACAGAGAAGGTTTATTCCGTGTCGCGACATCTGCTACTATAAATGGTTCTAATAATGATCCTATAGTAACAGAATTAGATACCAGTGTCAAATCACTTAATACTACAACATTGGGATATAACTATGGTATTAAAGCTGGAGATATATTAGTTATAGGTGATAAAATAGTTACTGTCAAGAAAGAAAATTCTGACAACAGACTATTTATCAATGAAGATAATATCAAAGTAAATGCTGGCGATAAGATATATAAAATTGGATATAAGCCACATTTAATGCTGACACTTGATTATGAAAGTTTATGTTTAAATCATTATGATCAAGTTCATGAAGATGCTCCAATGAGTATTCCACTACAACTAGTTAAAGTTATTCCAAATAATGAAAAGACTATTGATACAATGTCTGATAAGCTTGTATTCAAAATAAATGACAATCATTGGCCGGATTCTAAAAGAGAATACATTGAGAATTTATGTTTCGACTACAAAACAAATCTTCCGCTAAGAACAATGGAAATAGAAAAAACAATCAGTGATACTGAAAAAACTTATTTCAGACTTCCTGCATGTAAAGCACAATTATCAATTGCTTGGGAATCTACTGTTCCTGAACAGTATTTTAGCGAAGGCGAATATTCTAACTCAAACTTTATTGGAAGAATTTATAATCTGATAGTTTCTTCAAGCTCAGTCCTTGGCAGCGAGATATATCTTGTTGAACCTGATTAACAATTTACAATTTGTCAACAACTAAATAGACGATTTTTGGGATTATCATAATCCTGAAAACAGTAATATAAAGGTAGTCAATTTTCTAAAGAAAGGCTACCTTTATTATTTTTATAAATATGGATAAGATAAATTTTACACTCCTCAAAGAACTTGCTAATAAGAAAAGACAACATACTACTGATCTTTCATGGAATCAGATCGCTGATCAGTGTGGTATAACAGGAAAAGATCGTGGCGAAAAAGCTCGTAAGATGACTTATGACAGACACTCGTCTCATACGATTGCTAATAAAGTCCCAGAATTAACTCTTGATGGAAATCAGTTTGCGATAGACATTCTTGATGAAATAGATTCTAAATACGATGCCAGCTCTTTTGACCATGATACACTGTTTAAGGCTATAAGCGAAATTCGCGGCGATGGTACATATACTAATACTAAACTTATTGAGTTGAGCGAAGACGATCAGAAGTCTCCTGATGTCCTTCTTGAGAAGCATGGATTTGATAAAAATAAGTTCGAACTTGTCAGCGCAAAGAATACTATGTGGCACTCGCAGAAGAAAGACAAAAATAATCCTGTGACACTGTATTCCAGTAAAATTACTGTTAAGCCGAGAACTGATAATGTTAGCTTCGATGCACTGAAAGAAGACTTTTTAAAGTTTGTCAATGAAAATGTCCCTGATTGTGTTAAAGTAGATAAGCTTCAGACTAAATCTGATTATATGCTTGAAATCAATATCGCCGATCTTCATCTTGGTAAGTTGTGTCATAAGGATATAACCGGTTGTGATTACAATACTCAGATAGCTACTGATGTATTCAATAAAATTATAGATAATATTATAGCAGAGACAAGTGGTTATAAATTTGAGAAGATACTGTTTGTCTATTCAAATGACTTCTTCAATTATGATACTGCAAATTATACGACTACTGCCGGGACTTCACAATCTTATGATAGTAACTGGCAGCAGCTATTCCAGGATGGATGCCATCTCCTTGTAAACGCAATAGAAAAGCTTGCGAAAATCGCGCCCGTAGAATCATTTTATATTGGCTCGAACCATGACGAACAAAGCGCATATTATCTTACTTGCTATCTGAATGGATATTTCCGCAATAATCCCAATATAACTATAGATTATTCTTTCATGTCCAGAAAGCTTGTTATGTGGGGCAAGTCTCTTATCTACTTTATGCATGGTGATATGCCTAAGAAGCAGATCAACGGCATTATAGCAAGAGAATATCCTTCTGAGTGGGGTTCAACATTATACAGAGAGATTCATGCGGCACATTATCATAGTGAACAATCTATAATTGAAAGCTGCGGCTCAATCTGTAGATTTCTTCCTTCTGTAACCGGTACTGACGTATGGCATTATGATAATGGATACACTGGGGCTCTCACAAAAACACAGAGCTTCATATGGAGTAAAGAGGAAGGTTTGAAAGCAATAATCAACACAAACGCTCCATATAATATAAAATAAAAAATGGATAACAAACAAAACAGAATTGATAATATAAAAACCATCATAAATAATTTGATAAGTGATGCCGACTATAATATAAACAGCGACATTACTTATCAGACGAAAAATATGAATAGTGATACGTTTAATGAAGATATGGATAATATCTATAAATCATTAAATAGATTATATGAAAAGACAAGACTTCTGTATGATCTTGATAGCAACGTAGAAACATATATTCATGAATATTTAGATGGTACGCTTGATACATTAGAAGCTTCTATCAAAAAGATAGAAAATCAAAGGGACATATTAAAAAGAAGCACAGATATTGTTTTCAATGTGGACTTTGAAAGTGATTACAATAGTGACTATACAGATAGAGATAATAGTATCATAGATAAAAAGGCGTATATAAGAGGCGGCACACTTACTCTTACACCTGCTGTTACTATTAATGTTCCTATAACAAGTGAGAATATCTTAATAAGCCAATATAATCAATATAGCTCATATCTGTATCAGAAAATCAATAGACTTACTGAAAATGGAATGTATCGTGTATACTACGCGTCTACTACTCCAATGACCATAAAAGAAAAAGTCACAATATCTTTTACTGATCCCATTAAAATGAATGACTTTGATTTAAAACTATCTAATTGCAACTATGATAATCTCATATATATAACAGAAGATTCAACTAAAATATCCATAGATAAAGTCTCTACGATATTGCCTTCAAAATTATTAAAAGGCATTGAATTCGATATTATATGCTCTAATCCAAGTATAGATAGTTTTACATTGCCTGATACTGAATCTCCAAATTATTATTATGATTTGAAGAAACAGGCTTTTTATAGCAACATAAAAGCAGAACTGAATCAAAAGTATAAAGACAATGTAAAAGAATATGATAAGCTCGTCTATAAATATGATGGCATAAACAGCGGTTTTTATAATGACGATCAGTCGCTGATTAAACATGCAAACGACCCTGATCAATATATGGATAAATCCGGGTCGTACAGATTTGGAAATCCCTACCCAAAAATTGAAACAGCCAATATATATGGCACTAAGGAGATATAAATTTATGAAGTATGTATATTTAACTCTTGATGACCTTCTCGATATATTTGACGATGAGAATAAAGATGAAACCAAAAACCGGCACATTGAGTCAGATAAAAAGATTAAAGAAGAATCAGATAAAGATGATGCTTTGACCGAAATCTACAATAATCTGATAGATCTCTTAGCAGAATATTATGGCTATGAAGATGATGAGAATGATTGTCAGGAAGATGACGGTGATAGTTGTGATACAAGTTGCGAAAACTGCTATTCTAAACTTAAGTCTACTGATTTCAATGAAAACGATGTTAAGAATATTCATGATAAGAAGATCGAAACAATAAAAGAAACAAAGCAGCACGAGAAAATCAAGATCACTAAGTTAGAAGCTTTATATCTTTTAGGTTTTGATGAGAAGGATTTTGAGATAGTATAATGTCGCTTTTAGGTTTAATAAAAACCGTAGCGTCTGCTGTCAGTAAGAAAAATAGTAGCACATCATCGTCTAAAAATTCTTCAGGCTCTTCAAGTTCTTCGAAATCATCATCTAGTTCCAGTAAAAGCTCTTCATCTGTTTCAGACGCCGAGCTGAAACAGATGCAAGAGCAATATAATGAATTTGCTGGAATGAATCTCCAAAGCAAATTGGAATCTGCCGAAGAAAGACGACTGACTAATAGCACTAAGAATGAATACAAGTCGATGATCGCTGAAATGAATTCTTTGAAAGACAAGATCGATCAGGCTGAGGCCGAAAGAGGCGACTATAATGCAAGTAACGCATTTATGGAAGGTTCTATAGCTTCATCAAGTGGAAACCGAACTTATGACAAAGGAGTTACATCTCCAAGTCAGAGTTCTGCTCCAGATACTATTTCAAAAGAATTCATGTCAGCTCTGCTCATGAATGGTCATGGTAATGATGTTACGGTTAAAGATGAAAATGGCAATGTAATTAACAAGTATTCTTCTGATAAGATGAATCTTGACAAAGGCGATCGTCTTAGACAGAATGATATTGTCCAGTATGGTGGCGTTTCATATGTTGCCAGAAAAGATCCTAAAACAGGCGAGATTTATGGCGAACGCCTTATGGACTATAATGATACCAATAGTGTTAATATAGTCCAGAACGGCTCAAAATCTACCAGAACTGTTACTAAAGTTAAGCAGCATCAGGATGCCAATGGAAAACTATCCTATGAAATTATTGTAGAGAATGCTTATGATAGTTATAACGATAGTGATAACAGTTATGATTATGATGACTCAGGTTATGATTATACACCTGATCCACCATCTCCGCCTGTAATTACTTATACTGATTATAAGCTATATAATTATTGTTTTGGAATTGACTCAATAAAAATCTCTTATAATACTATAAGTAATATTGGATGTTTTGTATCCAACATAATAAATATTGGTGAGATAACAGATGCTTCGAAGGTTATCTTAAATGCGTCTGATTATATGCCAGAATACACTTCTATTGAGTATTATATCATTGACGGTAATAAAACGATACCTATCTTAAATAGTAACGTATCATATATCGAAAAGGAATTATTATTCCCGAATCTTCCTACAAGATTTGACATAAAAGATAACGTATATACTATTTATAAGAATTACGAGGCTACAAATCTTAAGCTTTCAGATCTTGATTTCAGCGATAAAAATGTCAAGTATACAATTTCTTATGAACCCGTAAAAACAGATTATATACCTGAAAATTCCAGTATCAAGGTTAAGGCTATCTTGCGTCAATACAGAGATGATTCTGGTGCGCCATATATAAAATCTATTTCTCTTATTAAGTCTGGAGGTGGAGAATTATGGGAAGATATATCTCTGACCTAAAAGACAAATATATATCAAATCTGGTTATTTACAACCAAAATGAAAGAGCAAAAGAATTAAGTGATCAGGATGATTCTGAGCCGATTTATAAACCTCTTATCGTTCACGAGGACGAAGAACCCATTGTTCAAGAGCATAACACCATGCTTCATGAGATATGCTTAGATATAAATGGATTGAATGCGGAGCTTAGTACACTCGCTTACGATTATTATGAGATTATAGAAGATACTCAGGGTGCCATCCAGAAAATTCAAAACAGTATCAATAGTACTCTTGAAGCTCAGAATGATATGAATATGCTATGTTCGGCATATTCCAGCTGCAATAACTTCGTGAGCATATCCAAAGAGCATATAATGGATATTGATGATAGTACAATCACAGATAATATAATCCATGCTAAGGAATTATCTTCTGTGCCTGCTACATTGAGAATATCAAACGTATCTGGCAATGGTTATGCTGGTAATGGTCATGTCTATGATAATTCTATGAGCAAATATCTATCTGATACATTTGATACATCAAAAGTAGAAAGTATTCTGAATAATACAAATACCGGACAATATTTTGAATATTCGAGGCTATCAAGCAATAGTAATACTATAGTATCAAGTGATGTAAATTATGATAGCAATGGCGCAAAATGCTCGCTTTATCTGCAATCAGATTCCGTATTCAATGTAATTAAAATAGATAGTGATCAGCAGCATCTCAGAATAGTAGATATTTTTACTTCTCTGGATGGCGCGTCATATTCGACATTATCTGATTTCCATAACTTTGAATTCAATAATGATACTCAGAAGTATAATACCGAGAATTATATAATTGGATCGGGCATTTTTAATCTTCCAGACTCTAAATACATAAAAATAACTTTTGAGTCAAATGAATATGATTCAAAAGAGGTATTGGCTTATCAGAAGAAGACTATAGATGGCTCTGCGGTCAAAGAGAAAACAGAGATTATAAATAATACCTATAGGTATAAGATAAAGATAAATGCGATCCAGGCATTCAGAAAGATATATGAATCTTCAAGCTTGATACTTACTGATGATTTGGTCGGCGCAGTAAAAGCAAACGCTATTAACAGTATTGCATTATATGCGGCAGAATATTGCCCAGCTACAAAGTCTTACAATAAGACTATTGATGATTATATCAAGTATTCTATTATTATAAATGAAACAGAATATCCTATTATACCTATAAACAGAAACAGCACAAGCGATACAAATAAGACCAAAATTATAAGAATAAAAAATGATCTTTCAAACTCTGAAAATACTGTATATCTCAGTGATGATATAAAGAGTATGAAGATAAAGGTTATTCTGAATTGCATAGATAAATATAATTCGCCATATATATCTAACATGAAACTATTAGTTGCCGAGGATGTGAACGTATGAAGACAATAAAATATGATGACATGATAAAAAAATATCATTATTATAAAAATGTAATCATACAGGATTATATTAAGAGAGGAATATATCCTAATAATTCACAAATAGAGCAAACATTAAATAGAATAAATTTGGCACTGTCCATATTACAGGATTATGAAATTCATGAGGGCAGCGACTTTGATACTGCAAAGTATAATGATACGTTAAGGCAGATACATACTGATCTTCAGTATCTTTATGAGATTACGAATGTTACGATAAAGTCGCGCCTGAATTACCTTAAATCTTATTTAAAGTCGCATCTTATAGATATGCAAAACAGAGCCAATACTTATAATATGCGAGCCTTGATTGAAAAAAACAGTACTTCTCTTGGTAACACGTTGATCAATAAAAATGACGTGTACCCGAGTATAGTAAATAATAAGTGTGATATAGTATTAAGTGATTCTATAAAGCTATACAAGCAATCTAAGCTTGCTTGTTTTGTAACAGCAGATAATATATCTCAGGACGATATTATCGTAGAATTCCTGAATAAGAAAACAGGCGATTCATATTACTCTACTGTTTACAACATAGATCACAATACATTCAATGTGCCGGGAGATTTAACGTACAATAAGTATAACATCTCTTTAAGCGACAATGAAAAAGTAAACAGAAAAACTGTTTTGAATCTTAGCGGCAGTACTTATAATAAAGACAATAAGTACGATATTTATGGCGGCAAAAATAAGATTATAATTAGAAATGCGGACACCGGAGAATGCGAAGTCAAAGACGTGCCTATCAACACAGCTTGTCAGATAAGCGAGCATAGCTTCATTGAGTTCTATATATTGAATGGTAACAGTATTACTTTTACGTTTAACAAAAAACCAATCAATACGAACTTTCAGCTTATCAATAACAGTGCCGACGTTTCAAAGAACAACAGAATATTCATTGAATGTGATAGCGACTTCGTATTTGATATTTCCGTAGATTCAGGAGAAATCTACGCTAATAAGATAACCGATATTTCTATTGGGCTTAATAACCTTACAATAAACAACAATCATGGGCTGAATGACTTTATTGTTTACGAATATGATAAAGAAAAGAATCAAGAAGAATATCAAATAAATATGCGAATAAATAATATAACGGATCCACATATGCAGATTGATAGTATCTTGATAAAAGAATTATTCACTGTGTGAAGAACAACAAATAAACAATAAATAAAGTCAAATAAAATAATAGATAAAACAAGATGATTATTTATAACATGAGGGAACGCGGCCCTCTTGAATACGATAAATTTGTATATAACATTTTTCAGTTTTGTAATTACGTGAAGCATTACAAAAAGAATATAGACAGCGAATACTTCAATGGGTTGGTAAATAATTTTAACAGTCTATATAATAGTATTCTCGATAAAACAAATGATATATACATGAATGCTTTAGTGTATGAGGAAACATAAAATCAGATGATACCAAAGTTAAATTCCTCCGAACTTAATGACATTTTTATAAATGCCTATAATGAAGTAAATGACAAAATAAATGAATTCTCTGAAATATGCAGCGACTTGACAAAGAAAACGAAGATTATTAACTATGAGATTGAATATGCTAAGTATTTGATGGACAAGTTTGATAACAAACAGAGTCTGGGAAATTATCATAACATATTATGTGTCGATGCAATAAAAGGGAATTATGAGAGATATGGCGCGACAGTGCATCCACAATTCATTGATGTCCCATCAAATGTATTTAATCTTAAAGTGGCATCATCAAATGAATACTTTTTCAGAAATGATGTTGATGTATCTATAAGCGACACAGACAAAGATAATTTCCAAGAAGAGTATAAGAGTATTCTGATGCATGATTCTTTACAAAAGAATATTGTGTTTGACGAATACTCAAATAATACCATAACAATTAAGATTCTTTTGCCAGATATTTCTCAGCAGCTTGGTCCATCCACTTTCAACACAATAGAGATAGATCCATTCTTGAAAGGCTCTTTTGATATACTGAGTATTGATATAGAAAACTCGCTCAAAGAAACATATCCTATACCTATTGTATCTGGAGATACTCTTATCAGTCAGGCAGGGAAGATCAGAATAGCATTATCCGAAAGATATAATTTTCAACAGATCACTATAAGATGCAAGCTCAATTTTGGATACAACAAAGACAATGCAATTATATATCCGTTTGGATTAAAACATATCTATTTATATAATGCTAATTATAATCAATATTTGACTGACCCTAAGAAGTCTGACAAAGAGATTCAATCATATATTATTTGTAAATATGATTTGCCTAAAGGCACAGAACTTAATTCAATAAATCAGAAAGTAAAGATCAGAACACCATTTTCTACTGAAGAAGTGTTATGTGAAAACTATGGTATAACTTTCTACGCAGATTTTTATGACGATGTGATACAGCTCGAAACAAGTGAATTAGACGAAAACTCGTTCCCGGGAAACTTTACGAGTTTTTATGTCAAGATACCGCTTATTGATTTCGGACTTGATGATAAGGTTTATAATAGAACACTTATCAGCATAGGCGTCAATTTTACAACAAGATAAAAAAGAGGCGGTTATCCCGCCTCTTTTTTATGTTTTTATTAATCTATGAAAATACGCGCATAACATAGATCCAAAAGAATTACCTAATGTTATAACAATAATATGTGGGAAATCAAATGATCTATTATTTGCTATAAGCGCATAAAACATATCTGCTATACTGTGTTCAAATCCACATATAACAAATATACTCACAGACATAATAACAATGAATATATTCTTAAATGAAATATTTTTACTTGAATTGTATTGTATAACAGCTATATACAAACAAATACCGCACATAGTACCTAAAAAGAATAAACTTGGTAATGAATCCGCGCCTTTTAATTCTACCAACTTATTTGCTTTTAAATTCAGTGTGTTATATATTCTTGTTGGTTCAAGTATAAAAGCAGTTAACAATGCGCCGCCAACATTTCCTACCCATATTGTTATTAAATCATCTAGATAATCTACACCTTTATCTAACAGATAACATATTTTACCTGTATATAAATCAAGGTTATAAGATAATATTGTCAACAGTCCAAAAGAGAACAAGAGTGCGCCGATATATTTGTTATCTACTAATAAATTAACTGTACATCCAATAGATATACATATACCAGCGAAAACAGAACTAATATATAATTTTATAAAACACGTTTTATCTTGCATGTATACAGTAGAAATCATCGCAATATCCTAAAACTTGTACTATTCTCATATGTTTATTATCTTTGTGCAGAATACAATATATTGGTTTGCCATCATCAAACCAATCAACGTCTTCATGTTCACAATATTTACAATAATCGCAACATGGCTTTTCGTCTGATCTGCATTTAATCATTTGTCTTATCTCCGGGAAAATAGTCTTCTACAATCATTTTTACCCATACTTCAGCGTCATAATGATAAAGCATTTCATAAACCATATCATGATCTTCCAACATATCCATAACCCATGAATTAAAAACTCTTTTTCTTGCTTCTGACAAAGGCATATTATACTTTTCAGACATTTCAGAATAAATACACTTCAATGTCCTATAGTATTTAAAATACAAAAATATTTTTCGTATCATACATTGTACAATGGTTTATATGGAGTTAATCCTTGTTCAACCAATCTTCTGATCTCATCCATATACTGCTTATAGTTTTTAAGAATTCTATAACGGTCTTCAACATCGTCATTAAGATATGATGATTTATCATCACAATGGAACCCTTCTGCAACAATAAGCGATACGTCTATCATTTCAGGATCATACCAAGATCCACCATAACAACCATTAGCAATAACTGGCTGCTTAATCAATCTTCCTTGATACTTATCAAGGAAATCAAGGTACTCTTCTCGTGTTACATCTACAAATTGTGGTGTAACATTACTATATTTGTGTATATATTCTCTAACTGCTGGACACTTCATATTTGCTGTAATCTTCATTATTATTAATCTCCTTAATATTGAGTCATTGTGACTGCATTTTTACCGGATTTCCTGCTACGCTTGATAGTAGATGGATCGATTCCATAATGCTCGCATAACTTAGCTAAACTCTTACGTCGTTTAGCGTTGATTGTATTCAGATGTAATCCTAACTCATATGCTATCTGTTTGTCATTAAGATTTTCAAGATAATATTTAACTAATATTTTTCTTTCAACCGGAGCCAATGACTGAAATGCATCACCGCAATAACCGTTGATCCATTCCTTGGAAGGGACCCCGGTTTCACTTTCATAGTATTCGTCTTCATACATCTCAGATGAATCGTCCTTCAGAGCGTCAACACTATATTCTGAAAGCCTATAAGTGACATTAAGAGGATTCTTGAAGTAGTTCTTGATATGTCGTGCTAATTCGAATTTATAGCTATTGGTAACATAAGCACAGAAGTTTTTACCTACTTGCTTATATCGTTTAGCAACAACCAATAGAAGCATCTGAAGATCAGTCATAATCTCTTCCGGATCATTATTACCATAAGTTTCCTTAACAAAATTAAAAGAGTCATAAATAGCCCGACGATACTCGGCTGTTTGACTCTTTCTGTGTAAGGCATTTAATTGTGCACGGTCATTTATAAAATTACTTACAAAGTCTTTTGACTCCTTATCCTGCCAATTTATAATACCGGTAGTAACAATGGTCAAATACTTTTTAAGTAATGGATAAAATCGTGATAAAATTTCGGCTGCGGCTTCTTTGGCGTCCTGCTCAATATCAGGATCGCCTTTGAATTCATCTTTGAATTGTTTTTGGTATCTTAAAACAAGAGCTTCAATTTCAAGCCATTCCTGAGTCTTTTCTTCGAAAGTAGGCTCTGGATATTTATTAGTGGCTTCGCTGATAATAATCACATCTACTCTGAGACTTTATTGCTCGATATTTTTTATCTTAAGTATAAAGTTATACGTGATTATCTTTAGTAAAAATTATTTGCTCTTTCTACATTTTTCTGCTTCTTTAAGAGTTAACCATTCACCAGTAGGCGTATAAAAGGTTAATAACTGCAAATCTATATCTCTATAGATATGATTGAACAGTTTCTCTTTAATCGCAAAATCTTTTGTAACAAATCCTTTTGTATCTACGAGATAAAAATCATTCTCATTTTTCGATCTATAGATCTTAAAATCTGCAATATATTTGGTCGCTCTATATTTTTTACCATTCTTTTCAAACGGAGGGATAAGAGTGAACTCTGGTTGCAATTCAAAATGATCTATCTTTTTATCTTTTTGTAGCTCTTTAAGGTATAGATAATATTTGGCTTCGAGTTTTGAGTCGAATTCAATATCATCTATAATAGTTTTTTTGTTTCCTAACTTAGACTTAGTCTTAGCTTTTGTTTTAGATACTTTTTTTAATGCCATTCCTAATACGCATAATACGTATTATCTTTAGTAATTACAAGCCTTCCTCGATTTCGAGATCGTAGTCTTCCATCCTTGCTTTGTACAATTCAATAGCAAAATTTTCGATTTCTTCTATAGTCCAATCTGGAAATTTGTCACATAGAAGTTTTGCTACAGTTTTGTAAAGAACGTGAGTGCCTTCGCGCTCATTGCATTCGGCAACTATTTTTCGGCTTTAGTCATTGGAATTTTAACCTCTCTGATCACTTCAATCCAATCATCGGACATTATATCGTAAACACTTGGCTGCCAATTAAAAATATACTTATTCATTGTATTATCAATCAGAAGAAGTATATTATAATCGTTAATTTCAGGCAAGCATTTATCATACTTATTCAGCAAATCAATAGCAATGTCATTACTATTTAACAATAGAACAATCCTGTCAAAACCCTGATTACGCCATGCTAATCTGGTAAAAAACATACCTTCGTCTTTTGTTAGCCTTATAGCTTCACTTAAAGAATATAATTTACAAGCCATTTGTCTGTTCAAATCTCCTTGTGCCAATATTTACAATATACTTTTCCAGGACAAGAGGAGCATAAAGCATTTTCTCTTGGATAAAAGCAATTGTTCACTATTGCATGACCAATATTATATATCGAGGTTTTTAACCGCAAAAAGTCTTCTTCACCACGATAGGTATAAGTGTTTTGATTGGTCTTTGCACTATAGACATGAATACCATCTATTGGCTGTTTATATATAGTTTTGAAAGCATACGCATCTATAGTATATTTAAGACGTGTATCTATTGTATATTTATCGAATTCCTTGTCAGTGAAATTAGGATAGAATAATTCGATCTTGTGACTTTGCGGATCCACAAGTAACTGGTCTATAGATCCATGAAGAACTACGTCCTTTGAATCTATGATAAATGGAATACTTATGTCTCCGACAGCAATCTTATTATTTTGCGCCCAGGTAACAAAGTTTACTATCTTCTGCCAACCAGATATATTCTTATTGGCATCTATAATATCTTTATTCTCGGCGCAAATGGAGTCCCACTTACGTTGCAGCTCCTTATAAGTGGGAATAACTCCATTCTGAAGATTTGTCAGGAAATATCTCATAACCTGACAAATAAGTTTATGCTGAGTAACCTGATACGGAATAGTAATCTGACTACTATTCCGAATATCAAATAGGGTAGGACAATTCATATAATCGAATAGCTGCTGTTCAGTTATATGAATTTCTCCTACTTTATTTATAAATTGATTCATCAGTGATCGGAATCATCGTGACAGTTTACAAGGTTATTTTCTATTGTATCAACAATAAACTTAGCAGTAGCCAGAGTAGACTGAGGACTGTCTGCCTGCGGTCTGACATAAGGAATTTCAAAGGTTGCGCCGTACTGAGACTCGATCAACTGAAAGATTGAGTTTCTGTAATCACTCGGTACACCCTTATTAGCAAAGAAATCATCAAGATTCTCGCGAGCTTTAAAGACATCGTAAATATGGGAATCTGGATCATCCTTATTCAATGTTGTATAAGCATTATGAATTAAGGCGCCAAAAAGAATTACGTCAACAAATCCCTGATGAACATTGTCTGTTACAACTCCTCTGTCTTCGAGAAGTTTATAACACCAATGCGCTACTTCGGTTGCGTAGTTGACCTTTTCTTCATCCATTCCTGTCTTAGTGATTGTATCATCAACGAGATCTCTTAATGTCTCGTTCTGAATAAGATTCTTGATTTCTTCAAATTTCTTATTTAATGTATATGCCATATTGAAAATTCTCCAATTTTTTATATATGATATTAGTCAGTCATTGAATGACTTAAATTGTATATCTTCATTACGCATATCTAGAGTAGATTTAGTTAGCATTTTGGCTATCAAATCGCCGCGATGTAATTTTGTATTACATAAATTCTTTTTTGAATTATATTCTTTACACTTGATACATTCTGGATCTCGGAAATCATAATTCCTGCATCCGTAACATAAAGGACATTGAATATAATTAACGCATTTAATTTGAAAACCTCTAACATCGTGTGGAGTTTTTTGTTTTTGCATTATTTTACTTTCGACTTTCTTATTGTATATCCGGAGTAACAAAAAAATAGCAGACATATATACGACTGCTACTTAAAATAGAGAATATCTTTAGTAAAATATTTTTATTATAATCATTATATCACAAGAAAGCCATTTTGTCAAGTACTTTTGAAAAAATATTTTTTCTTGTAACTGGTGATGGCAGCGGGATTCGAACCCGCAATAAATGGTTTTTGAGACCACCTCGTATACCTGTTCCAACATACCATCAAAAAATGGGCGTATAAAACGCCCTAAAGAAATATGTTTGCCGCCAATTATTTATTATTGTACGTATCAGAACGCCAATTGTTTTTTATTATAGCACACCTTTTTTGCTAATCATTAATTGCTAAAATAACAATATAATCAATAAAACTTATAATTAAAGTATTTTTATTCTATAATAAATATAGAATCGAAGTTCAAACGATAAATAAAAATTTATCTCCTTCGCCTCTGTTATATCATCGGACGATTGGCAACGCCCGCTCATTATCCAGAATATATCCAGATAATATTTATTTTTTAAAAACCGGATTCTTTTCTCCAGAGATCCATTTAGTTCCTAATAATTGTATGTTCATTGCACCAATCCTATCATCGTTAGAATGATAACCGCAACTACATACATATTCATGTGTATCATGGTGCCTATTGTCTTTATTTGTTATACCACATTTAGGACATCTCTGAGAAGTATATTGTGCATTAACCTTAATAACTTCTGATTGATTCTCGTGAGCTTTATAAATCAAAAACTGTTCTAATTGATAAAATGCCCACGAACGAATATTATTATTAAGTTCTTTCGATTTATTTAAATTATCAAAAGATACGCCAGTTAAATCCTCCAGAACAAATAAAGTATTAGGACCATATGTCTGTACGAGTGTCTTAGAGATCCGATGATTAATATCAGACATCCAACGGTTCTCTCGTCCGGACAGTCTCTTTAATACTCTTTTAGCTGCTCTAGTATTTTTAGATTGTATCTGTCTTCTTGTTTCTAAAAATCTATGTCTCTTATATGCGATTTGTTTACCCGATATAAAAGTCGTTTTCTTATGGTCGTCATAAATAGTTGCCAAGAATCGTAATCCTCGATCTATGCCAACAACATGACTCACATTTTCTTTAGTAAACACATCTATATTCTTTGTCACAGGGATATGTAAATACCATATCTTCTTAAGTCTTACTAGTTTCCCTGTACCAAGAGTCCATACATTATTTAAATAAGAGCCAAAATGCCTTTTTGCAAAAGACATTTTAGTTCTTTTATTTAATGTAGTAAGACTTATTATTGTGCCATTATTTAAGAAACTATAATTACTTCCATGTACTAAATCTGCTTGTATTCTCGCAAAATATATTGGCTTTTCAATCCAATGTAATGTACGTTTCTCGAATTGCCACTTACCATTTTCATCTTTATATTTATATGGTTTTTGTGCTAATTGAGATTCTAATGTTTTATATCTTGCGACAACAGTTCTAAATACAGATTGTGTCATTTGCGAACCAAGATTATATTTACTACGCAGATCATAATACAAAAGCTTGTTTAGTTTTAATGGTCTCAATTCAAAATCATTGTTAAATATATATTCAGATACATAATTACATACTTTTCTATATTCTTCACACATTTCTTCAAGACTGCGAGCTTGATCTGAATCTGGATACAATCTGAGTTTTATAGTTTTAGTAAAAGGCACCTTTGTAGGTGCCTCTGTTTCATTATTTATTTCTTCTACGTTCATTCCATCTTTATCCGAAGCTTACAACGATATTCATAGCAATACAAAAGAAGCCTCTTAAGACTTTCAAAGCCGTTCTCTTTGTCTTCCATATACCTAAGAAGATTTACGCCGATATGCTCACCATCATCATTAGCTATTAAATCATATATCTTTTTACAAGTACGATTAGATACCTTACTCTCTTTTTTAGAATTAAACAAAAAAAGATATATATCGAAATCTTTAGCGCGCAACGGATTATCTAAAATATACTGTGCGATTTTATCTTCATATTCTTTGATCTCATCAAAATTATTAAATATCA
>ERZ808277.255-NODE-255-length-19340-cov-23.071668_pt1 | contig 19340 bp, 26 predicted proteins | sample MGYA00521240_ERZ808277 | MGnify/ENA primary metagenome ERZ808277 (study PRJEB31516, sample SAMN03275599) | gut metagenome | biome: mammalia-associated habitat; material: feces | host: Papio cynocephalus | place: Kenya | collected 2012-07-17 ... | reverse complement strand
GTAGATAAAACCCAAGTCACTATCAAAAGTCAATTAATGCCGTTTGTTGTATATGTAACAGGAGATGAGGAATCCGTTGAGTCTTTTCTGGATTTATTGAAAGATAGCTCGGACTTGTCGGGTTACTGCCTTGAAGCACAATACGGAAGCGACGGCGTTATTTACGATGATGTAAGTTCAGCTTTTACCTATCGACTTAAAGGGCGGAACATTTTCGAGTTAGATAAGGCGTATCGAGCCTTAATGATACAGCACGACATGTTAGATGCGGCGTATCGAAGAGTTCTGAAAGAACGTAATTTAGCTATTGAAAGCGTTAAGCAGTTTGCAGAAACCCCTAAAGCTAAGCAGATACAAACAGCCTACGACAACGGTTGGAACGATTGTAAAGAAGCAATGTTTGATGCGATAGACGAACTTGAGCAACCAAAACACACCCGGGAAGGTAATTAGGAAGGAATAAAATGCTAATTAAAATCCTTTACATGCCGCTTCTCGTTATCGGGCTGTTGGCGGCAACCGCCGTCGTTCTCTACCTCATCGAGGGCAGGCGGCAATGGTAGAGCGGCTCTATGCAGTCTGCATAGCTGATTTAGTGCTTATGGTGATTGTCACGGCAATTATCCTATTCGGCCTTACAAGGAGGTAAGCATGAAGGAACAAGGCGATTTCAAGGCAGGCTATCAACGCGGCTACGAGGAGGGCTACAGCAAGGGGTACAGCGCAGGTTACCGCAAGGCTCGGGACAAAGAAGACAGTGGGCGCAAGGACTACGCGGAACGAGAAGCCCGATACGGGTATCCACAGTATAGGTGGTAGGCATGGAAACATTCAACAAAGCAAACATCGGTAGGTACGTTCATGCGGCCTGCGAAGCGTGCAGCGATTGCGACGTGTACAAGAAGCGAGTCGGCAACAGCGGGGTGTACGTGATAATCATCGACGGTTTCACGTTATTCGACACCTCGGAACTCAACTCGTTCATTGCAGGCTATTCGAAGGGGTTCATGAAAGGAAAGGTTTATTGATGAAGCTTAAAAAGCTCGTGCCGCTAATGACTGAGGATTTTCTTATCACTGATTTAGATGAGAACATTACTTACGGTGTAGATAACGCCGATGCAATCGAGAATCAGGCGATTTCCGAACAGCTCAGCAAACGTATTATTTCGATTTCCTCATTCTATGACCAAGTTTTGGTCAAAGTTAAGTTATAATGCCAAGCGCAAGACAGAAAAGGAGGTGAATAAATGATTAGGCGTAAAATGACCACCACAACGTGCGACGTTGTGACACCAGACGGGGAACTGCTCGGACAGTGCAGCTATCTCGGCAAAATCAGCCCGGCGCGTTTGGCAAAGGTGGCGCGCAGGGAGTATAAGAACCAGCTCGCTACCATCACCGATTACCAGGTGATTCAAGAGACTTACGAACTTAGCGAGGAAACTTTTCTCGCTTACGCAAACAAAATCGAAAAGGAGTAAACAATGGTCGCAGAGTTCATCGAGGAAGAACAGCAGCTTGCAGTCAAGGAGCAGGCAAACGCTCTTGCAGCAGGAAACGGCTTCGCACAGAAAATCGTGGAGCAGGTGAACGACTACGGTTTCTACACCACGCTCGACGTATCCTCCATGGAGGGCAAGAAGAAGCTCTACAGCGCAACCAACGCAAGCGTGCTGCTTCGCGATTACATGGAAACGCCGCTCCCCATCACGGCTATCACTTTCAGCCCGTCGGAGATTTCCGACGAGGACGGCAACCCCATCACTACGCTCGGTGTCTTCCTCACCGACAAGGACGGGCAGACCTACAGCTCCACTTCAACGGGCGTGCTCAAATCGGCTATGCGAATTCTCGCGCAGTTCGGTGAGCCTGATACGTGGGGCGAGCCTTTGAACGTGGTGTGCAAGGAAACCAACACTGCTAAAGGCCGTCGTTACAAGTTCCTCGACGTGGAGTAGGGCGCGCATACGTGATACTCTTTAAGGGCGCTCGTTTGAGCGCCCTTATTCGTATCAGGGCAAAATTTAAGCCCCCGCATGGAGGGCGAGGGCTGGAAAAGGAGTAGGCACTATGGCAAGTCGGAACAGAACTGCACTCGACAAGCAGATTTCTCGTGCCCAGAAAAACGCTCGAAACAAACTATACCGCATACGCCAAGCAGGCGCAATCAACACCGAGGAGTTCGACCCCCGCGTTTCGCAGCAAGAATTGAAGGGCATGAACGGCTCCCAGAAGAAAGCCTACCTTCGAAAGCTCGAACTTTTCAACAAAAGGCAGAACAAGATTATCGTGCAGCCGCAAAACGGCGTTGCGATTCCCGAAACCAAGCTCAAGGCATATCGACAAGCAGAGCTTGAGGTAAACGCAGCTCGAATCTTGCGCCGTGCTGCAATTGAGGAAAGCGTGAAGTCGGCGGCTCAGCGCGACATTGCTAAGATTCGCGATACGGTGACGAAAGAGATAGGGCGGCGGGAGCGCGCCGAAAAGCTTGGGAAGCCGTACAAGCCGCTTAAAGCGTCCGAACGTGCCATGCGCGGAATGCCCGTGCAGTGGAACAAGCTCGACGTTGACTACCTCGCGAAAGCCCAAAGTTACTACGACCCCGTTTTCAAGCAGCTCAAGCCAGGCGAGCGTAACAAGTTCCAAGATATCGTGCCTATCTGGATGCGCGAAGCGTTCCCGTCCGTAAAGGCGGTGGAGGAGCAGACAAAGAAGGCTAAGGCCGCTAAGGAGCGTATCAAGGTGGCGCGTAAGCGCTATCCGCAATACCGCGAAGCCCTTATCGAAAAAGCCATGTTCTCGGGATACCCAGAGCTTGCCGAAGCTATCAGAGCGCTCACGTACGCGCAGCTCGATTATCTTCACTATTACACGGATTTCGACGCATGGGGTTCGTTCTTCTCTTCGCAGGGCGGCTATCTTAAAGGCGAGCAGGCGTTTTTCGAGGACGAGCGCGGCACGACCGACGAAGCGGCGGAAGCGATGATGGCGGAGATATTGAGGGCGCGGCGAATCAGACCCGGGCAATCGGCTTTGTCAAACATTACCTATAACAAGGATTGGCAAGGCGAGAAAGGTTTCGAGAACGCAGCAGGTTCACTGGGTTCGACGCTTAACCCGCTTATTCGCGAGACGGTCGCTAGTCGGGCAGGAGGTATGGACAGACAAGACCGTTACGGTTTCAATACGGGAATTTTCGACTACAAGGCTAAGCGGGCGGAATCAGCTGATAGCGAGCGTATGCTATACGAGCTGCAATACGAAATTGCACACCAGATTAGGCACGGACGATGAAGGAGTACGCAAGCGACTTCGAAACCACGACAGACGCGCAAGATTGCCGCGTCTGGGCGTGGGGATGCGCTACTGTGTGCGAGGAACCAGAACCCACCTACGTATACGGCATCGACATAGAATCGTGGCTTGAGCACGTGAAGGCGAATCCTGGGCGCTATTGGTTCCACAACCTGGGGTTCGACTCGCGTTTCGTCATGTGGTACCTGCTCGACAACGGCATCAAGTGGGTACCGAAGAAGCCTTCGGAGGGCGAGTTTTCCACCGTAATCGACAATATGGGGAAAATCTACGCCCTGGAGATAGGCAACGACAAGGGAAAGCTCCAACTAGCGGACAGTTTTAAGAAAATGCCCATGACGCTTGCGAGCGTGGCGCAGGCATACGATTTGCCTATGAGCAAGGGCGAGCTTGACTACACGGCGTATCGCGAGGTCGGGCACGAGCTTACGGACGAGGAACAGGACTACTTGTCCCGTGACGTGCTCATTTTGGCACGCGCGATGCACAAGCGCCTGGAAGTCGGAACAAAGCTCACTACGGGTGCGGATTGCCTATCGACGTACCAAGACATTATCGGCAAGGCTAAGTGGCAACGGTGGTTCCCGCACTTGAATCCGATACTCGACGGTGAGATTAGGCAGGCGTACCGAGGTGGGTACGTGTACTGCAACCCGCTCCATCAAGGCGAGGTCGTGGGCAAGGGAATCGCGCTCGACGTTAACTCGCTCTACCCTTACGTTATGCGCACCCAGCTTTTGCCCTGGGGAATGCCAAGCCGTGGGACGGGTGAACCGAAGGAGACGAAAGACTATCCCTTATGGGTAGGCGAAGTTGAGTTCGACGCTAAGTTGAAGCCAGGCAAGCTCCCCTGCATACAGATGAAGAACAACATGTTCTACGGCGATAGGGAGTACATACGCGAGACGATTGAGCCGATAATCCTTTGGGTATCCTCGGTCGATTGGAAGCTCATACGCGACATGTACGATGTGACCGTGTACTCGTGGGGAGCGCATTACTCGTTCCATGGCTCGGAAGGCATGTATAACGATTATATCGACTACTGGACAGCAGAGAAAATCGCGGCAGGCAAGGAAGGTAACAAGGCGCGACGGCAGAACGCGAAGCTCGCGCTCAACAACCTTTACGGCAAGTTCGGGCAGAAAGTGGAAGTGCAAGGCAAGGTTCCCGTGCTCGACGAGGAAGAGGTGCTGCATTTCATGGACGGGGACAAAGACCAGCGCGACCCCGTCTATATCCCAGGCGCAGTTTTCATCACGGCGTGGGCGAGGAACAAGACCATACGCACGGCGTGCGAGTTCGGGGACAGGTACCTCTATTCCGACACCGATTCAATCAAGGCACTTGGAACCGACATACCAGATGATATCTACGTGGACGATTACGAGCTAGGGGCGTGGGCGCTTGAAGAAACGTTCGACAAAGGCGTTTTCCTTAGAGCCAAGACTTACGCCACGGTTACGGACGGTAAAGCAGAGTACATCTGCGCGGGCATGACGAATGCCCTTAAGTCCGTGATGCGTTTCGAGGATTTCAGAGTCGGTTTCACCACGCTCGGAAGCGACAACCCTGATTACGCGAACGAGGATAACTGGAAGCTTGTTCCTATGAACGTGCGCGGCGGTTGCGTGCTTGTGCCCAGACCGTTTACAATTCACGGATAGGATAAGGAGGTGATTCAATGGCTTTGATTCAAGGGTTCGATTGGTACGCCGTGGTTGCGGCGCTTATCTTCATCTTGTTTGATTTCGTGACAGGTCTTGCCAAGGCGGCGTACAACAAGCAGGTTTCGTCCACCGTCATGCGCGAGGGGCTTTACCACAAGTTCGCCGAGATTCTCGTTATCGTGCTCGCGGCGTTCATCGACGTTGCCTGCACGCATTTGGAGTTGGGTTTCGACACGCCCATCCTCGCTGTGACGTGCGGCTACATCGTGCTGATGGAGATTGCGAGCATCATCGAGAACATCGGGGAGATGAACCCCGATTTGGCGAACAGCCCCGTTTTCTCGATTTTCAAGAAAGGCGGTATCACGAATGGCAAGCATTCGGGGAATTGACGTAAGCTCCAACCAGCCAGCGGATATCTGCTCGATGGTCGATTACGATTTCGCAATCGTAAAAGCCACGGGAAACCCTCCCGGCTACGCTTGGAACTACAAAAACCCCTACATGGAGCAGCAGGTGGGGGACGCACTCGCTAAGACAGGTTGCGCTGGGCTTTACCATTTCACGTTCGGGCGCGAAGCGAAGGAGGAAGCGGACTTTTTCTGCGACACCGTATCCGCTTACGTCGGGCGCGTTATGCTCGTCATCGACTACGAGGGGCAGGCAACGGGAAACGGGCGCGAATGGTTGCGGGAGTTCGCGCAGCGAATCGTTTACCGAACGGGCGTTAAGCCCGTCGTGTACGCGTCTAGCTCGGTTATCCGTGACCAGGATTTGGAATCGCTTGCCGAGGAAGAGGATTTGTCTCTTTGGAGCGCTAACTATTGGCGTGGATACGACACCGTGTACGGTTACGACACGAGCGGCATGAAGCAGGATATTCCGTCAAGCGCCCTTTGGCAGTTCACGAGCCAAGGAATCCTCGATGGGTACGACGGGTATTTGGATTTGGATTTGTTCTACGGTGATTACGATGCGTGGCAGAAATACTGTGCATCGAGCAAGGCAGAACCAGCAGAGCCGAAGGAGGACGATGATATGACGAACGACCAAGCTTCGCAGCTCAACGCCATCTACGACGCGTGCGCGGGGTGGATGCAGGCCACTTACAACGAGGTCATGCGGACCGATGACCCGACAGGGCGCGGCTGTGAGATGAAAGACCACGACCATATCAAATGGATTGCGGCGGCGGTAAAGGAAAACGCCGACGCAATCGAAGCGCTCGATGCCAAGCTCGATTCGATTATCGATAAGTTGAGCGGCGAATAAGGCACATTCGGATATTGGAGCGCAAAACGCCCGCGCAGCCTTCGGGCACGCGGGCTTTCTTATGCGCTAAAAGCTTGTTTGCTTCACGCTCGATAACGTCTATAGCGTTTATGCCGTGAACGACGAACCATTTCGAGGTCACGGCGTTAGGCTGTGAGAGCGTGTAGTAGGACAAGTCCACTTCGACCTCGTAGCCCCGCCTATCGACGTTGCATTCCATAGAGAGCAGCCAAGCGTTGGTTTCGTTTCCGCCTTCAAGCAAAGTGCATTCCATGTATACCCCTTTTCGCGTTGGGGAAATTATGCCACAATATAGGCGCTAGAGAAGCCCCGTTCGTTTTGCCAGTAGCGTAAGTCGGGACAGCGGGTCTTGCGACCACCGAAGCGCGGCTCCAAGCTGGGGGCTTTGAGCAAGCCACGGGTGACTTCCGAGCACTGTTTTAGCCCTAACGGGGAGTCACGCGACTACATCCGTTAGGGCTTTTCGTTTAGGAGGAACTATGGATTTCGACGAGGTGTTGAAGCAGTACGACAACATCCACGACACAGAGGGAATCCCAGGATTTCGGGACACCCTCGTGAGCTACGGCGAAAGCGTGGGGCAGATTTCGGAGGGCGCGAACGCGCGTATCTCCGAACTCGAAACGGCTCTAGCAGCGGCCGAGGAGAAGGCAACGAACCTCGCAGCCCGCAATTACGAACTCATCATCGCGGCCACCGCGCAAGAAGCGGCGCAGGAACCGCAAGCAGACCCAGAACCAACTGAAGAGGACAAAGACGTTTCTTCTTTGTTCGGAAAGAGAGCATAAATGGCTGACACCATGCTTCAGGCGGACAACGCCGCCATTCTCAACAAGGTTCGCGCAAACGCGAGCCTGGAGTACCAGTCGCGTATTCCCGTGGCAACCCAATCCAACCTCAGCAAGACCTTCGCGACCTTGCAGCAGTTCCAACCGATGTGGAACGAGTTCATGGACGTTCTCATCAACCGCATCGGCCTCACGCTGTTCAACACCAACAGCTTCACCAACCGACTCAAGCCGCTCAAGTCGGGTGCCATGGCCTATGGCGGAATGATTCAGGAAATCGGCGCGAACCTGCTCCATGCGGAAGCCTACGACCCGAACGACACCAACGTGTTCGGCGGCGAGAAAGCGGACGTTGAGGTCAATTACCACCAAATCAACCGCCGTGACAAATACAAGATGCGCGTGAACAACGACCTTCTCGAAGAAGCGTTCTTGAACGACGGTCAGCTCGCGGCGTTCGTGAACAACCTGCTCGCACTTCCCCAGAAGTCCGACGAGTGGGACGAGTACCTTATCATGCGCGGGCTGCTCAAGCGTTACCAGGAAGCGGACGGCTTCTTCAATTACCAGGTGCCTAACCTTGCCACCAGCGCCGACCCCGAAGCGGACGGCAAGAAAATCACCGAGATGCTCCGTGAGATTTACCTCGACACCAAGGGCTTCTACCGCACCAAGTACAACGCGCTCGGAATGCAGGTAGCGCCCGAAGAGCTTATCCTCCTTGGCACGCCGAAGTTCTTCGCCAAGCTCGACGTGAACGTGCTCGCAGCCGCGTACCATATGGACAAGGCGGACTTCCTCGCAGACCGCACCATCGTCGTGGACGATTTCGAGATGCCCGGTACCCAGTGCATGTTCCTCGATTCCGACTGGTACAAGTGCATGGATACCAAGGTGAAGACCACCAACATGTACAACCCGTCGGCTGACGAGTGGACGTACTACCTCCACCATTGGGGCGTGTACTCGGCTTCGCGCCAGCGTACCTGCATCCGCTTCTCCACCGATGCCACCACGGCGGTCGTGGGCGCGGCTCGCACCGTTACCACCATCACGGCGAAGCTCTCCCCCGAGGTCGCGAACAACGCCGTTCTCACGCCTGGTGAGGACGTGAAGTTCGACGTAGAGGTCTCGTACTCCGACGGCACCACCGACTCGAACGCGTACCCCATCATCACGTGCGAGACGAGCGCTCAGCCTACCAAGCTCCCCGCCGCCGTCGTGTACCCCGAGACGGGCACCTACTGCGACCGCATGGGAGTGCTCCATATCAGCGACACCGCCGATTACGACACGCTCAACGTCACGTGGGTCGCGACCGAGGACGCTACCAAGATTGCGAACGTGCTGCTGCATAAGACGGGCTACGTTCCCACTCAGAAAGCAGTGGAGAACGCGGCTGAAACGCAGGCCGTCAAGGTGAAGGCCACCCGCTCCAAGGCCGTTAAGGCAGCCGACAAGGAATAGCAATGGGCAACCTGCTTAAAAGATTGCGCGGCGAGAACCCCGAACCTCTTATCGAGGATTCGGGGTTCACCCCTTATTCGTGGCCTACAGACTCGAAGGCCATGCTTTGCCGCGTGCCCTGGGACGCGACGTACCGCAACGTGGTCGATTGGCAAGACCAGGCGGCGAAGGATGCGTACTTCGATTCCCTCGACGGCGATTCGGTTGCGTTAGATTCCATGACGTACTTGAAGCCGAACGACCCTATTTTTGTAGACGTTCCTTTTTCAAAGGCATACGCCTACAACTACCTCGTGGTGGAGAACCCGAAGCTACCCGTACCGGGCGAGGAAGAGCCGCCCAAGCTCTACTACTTCGTGACGGCGGTGGGCTACGTCGCGCCCAACACGACCTCTATCGCCGTGCAGCTGGACGTGTGGACAACCTACGGCGATTCGGCCACGTTCGGGCGGTGCTACGTCGAACGTGGGCATATCGGCATCGCCGCCGAGTGCTCGCAACCGTCTTTGAACTACGGGGATTTGGGCACGAGCCGCACGCCTATCATGCGCCGTTACCTCACCGCCGCCGAGGGGTTGGACATCGGAAGCGAGTATGCTATCGGGGAAACTGATAATTTCTCAATAGCCCGCCCAGGCTCAGGGTGGCATGTGCTAATCATGAGTTCGGTTGACCTCGTGGCGAGCTGGGGGGACGCGTCCAACCCGTCCATGACAACGGCTGACGGACAGAAGACCGACGGCCTTATCGGTGGTTGCAACGTGTACTCGCTCTCGGCTGACGAGTTTGAAAAGCTCATGGGGTCGCTCAAAAACGCACCGTGGGTGGCCAAGGGCATTTTGTCGGTCACGGCGTTTCCCAAGGCGCTCTTGACGGACGGGCCTTCCGTCACGTTTCAGGGCGGCGCTACGGGGTACTTCCTCGGAACCACGCCCGACCAAGGCTACTACCGTACCATAGAAGATGTGTGGGGTAAGTTCGCGGCGCATATACCTGCGCGTTACAAGAACCTCCACAAGCTGTGGTGCTACCCGTACTCGGTTATCGAGATAAACGCGTGCAGCGGAAGCCCCGTGCTTTTGAAGCCCGAGCTTTTGGGGCACGACCAGCTGCGGCTCAAGAACATATCCTGCGCGGTTCCCGGGCATATCAAAATCGGCTTCTACCCGTTCGACTACAACTCGGACAGCCCTACCGATAGGGCTGAACACTGGAACGTTGTGTCCATGACCATGGACGATACGGCTTTTGCAAGCCCTCAGGTGTGCGGCAACTTCCTCGATTCGGCCGTGTGGCTCGCGGAAATGCCGAAGTTCTCGCTTGTGAACGACAACTACCTCAACTACCTCGCGTCCACCACGCATACGCGTGAGTGGCAATACAACTCGGCGGGGTGGCAACAGGCGAAGTCGAACGCAAGCGCGCAGCTATCGTATGACCAGGCTCAGCAGCAGATAGCCACGAACCGCGCCAACTGGAACGCGTCAACGCAAGGACTTATCGGAAACGTCGCTGGAAACCTTTCAAACGACGTTATGACAGGGGCAAACGCGCTCGGTTTGGGCGGCGTTGCGAGCGCCGCGGGAGATGCCGTCAACGGGCTTATATCAGGCGTGTCGGGAGCGGTCGGTGCCACGGGTTGGGACTCGATGCAAGGAATCGTGAACAACCTCACGGGGCTCACGGCGATGAACAACACGCAGGCCATGCAGAGCAACATAGCTTCGCAGAACCTCGATTTGGCGCAATGGGCGGCGCAGGGCGATTACGAGAACTCCATCGCCAAAATCGAAGCGACCGTGCAAGACGCGGCGCTCACCGCGCCTTCCGTCATCGGTCAAGCGGGCGGAAGCGGCTTCTCGATGAGCAACGGGTTGTTCATCGTGCAGACGCGTTTCAAGACCATCGACCAGAACCACTTGCATATCATCGGTGAGTATTGGCTTAGGTACGGCTACGCCGTGCGCGAGTTCATGACACCGCCTGAAGACCTTTGCTGCATGGAGCATTTCACCTACTGGAAGATGCTCGAAACGTCCGTTGAGTGCGTGAAGGCGGACGAAACCTCGAAAGAGACTATCCGCGGCATCTTCGAAAAGGGCGTTACCGTGTGGCGGGTGCCCGACGAGATAACAAACCACGACATCGGCGACAACGACCCCATCATCGGCAACTACTACTAAGGAGGTGGACATGGGAAAGCGAATCAAGGAATGCGAGCTTATGGACTGGCCAGACGAAATGGACATGCAGTACGGGCGTAATTGGGTTCGGAAGATGTTCACCGCCGCCGAGCGGTTCGACATCAACCAGTACCGACATTGGGTGTGGTACCTCGAATCGCTCGCAATCGGCGCGTTCAAATGGTCGAACGTCCCTGCGGGCATCGACCCCCGCGCAATCGAGTACGTTCTCTTGCATTTCGGGCAGGGTGCCTTGTTCATGGACGAGGGCGGTGTGCTCTTCGCGAGCGCGGCACCCGCCGACAACATCAACATGTACTGGAACCCGAACAAAATCATGCTCACCGCGCCGAACGGCCAGACATGGGAGCGCCATTGCGAGAGTTGGGTGCAGACAGACGAGAACGGCGAGCACAAGGTCATGCACCGCGACGCTGTGATGTGCTTCGACAACATGCTCCGTTTCCCGCTCTACGCCGATATCAGGAACTACGCGCGGCGTTTGGCGCGTATCGACGCTATCCTCGACGTGAACCACGGCGCGCAGCGAACGCCTTACATCATCACGGGCACCGAGGAAGGCAGGAACTCTAGACGCGACGTTATCCGCAAGCTCGAAGCGAACGACCAGTACATACAGATGAACAGCGAGCTTTCGGGCAACCTCGGCATGATTGACGTGTTGCAGACCGTGGCACCCTACGTCGCGGACAAGCTTTTGTCGGACAAGCAGAAAATCCTGAACGAAGCTATCACCATGCTTGGCATCGACAACACGAACAACGAGAAGCGCGAGCGCATGATTGACGCGGAAGCGACCTCCAACAACGAGCAAATCATGGTGATGCGCCGAACCAGACTTGAGGAACGCCGAAAGTTCTGCATCAAGGCGAACACCATCATCAAGGATTTGGATATGTGGGTGGAGTGGGGCGTGCCGCACGAGCGGACGAACCTCGACGCAGACCCGCTTCACGACAACGCGCCCGACAATCAGGGTCAGTTCGCGGCGATGCCTGGACAGCCCACGACATCGAGGGAGGACTAAATGCTCTACTCAGACGAAGCGCCCACCCTCTACGATTTGGTGAACCTCTACGGCGAAGCTTACGACGATGCGCTTTCCGACTACCCGATTTGGGACGAGGGGAAGCGCGCGTGGCTCAACAACCGCATTTACAACAAGTTCGCCTACCGCGAGATAGGCGTTGACACGCCCGCAAAGTTCCTGTTCTTCCTCCGCCGGCGCATGAACGACATGATGCCGACGGTGAACCCGTTGTTCGAAGCGCTTCAAGACGTGGATATCTTGACAGGCTACGAAACCTACGATGACGTAGACGCTAGCTCCAAGTCGAACGCAGAGCAGGCGAATCTCTATTCGGCCACGCCGCAAACGCAGCTTTCGGGAAACAAGAACTACGCGACGAACCTCACGGAAACCGAGGGAGAGAACACGGGGGAGAGCGCGCAGAAGTCCAAGCACTACGGGCGTAGCGGCACCATCGGCGACATGGCTAGCAATTGGTCTATGAGCGTCAACAACGCTCTCTACATTGTTTACAATGGCCTTGAACCGTTGTTCAACCAGATTTGGAAGGAGGATTTCTAATGGCATTATGGCTCGACAAGATGAACGCGCTCGATTTCGCGTACCAGGGCTATCAGTATCCATTGCCGCCTACGTGGAAATACGCCGTTCGTCTCGAAGACCAGATTCAATGGCTTTTGCAAGCCATCATGAAGGTGTGCGACCGAAGCGTATCGGACGATGAGCTGGCAGACCTTCGAAACGAGATTTACGATTTCATCGACCGTGTTACGGCCAACCTCGAAGACGAAATCGAGGAATACAGCAAAGGCCGCGCGTACTGCTATTCGCCTGTGGACGGGTTCTTACGCTCCATGACGATTACCACGCGACAGCTGTTCGACGCGTCGAGACCGTTCGGCATGAAGTACAAGGATTTCGACTCGACGCAGCTCACCTACAACGCGCTGCACGCGGGCGGGAAGACCTACACCGAGATAGACTACTTCGCGAACCTCTACTTCGGCAACGGCAAGATGCAGGCGTTCCGCACCCCCGCGAACGCGATTTCCGACCCCGTGGCGGGCGAGCCTGGCAAGTGGCACCCCGAGGGCGGCGCGCAGCCTACGGGAACCTACAAGAAGGGCACGACCTACGGCGTGCTCAACGCTCACGGATTCGTTTACGAGGAGGGATAAGATATGGCATTGCCGACATTCGAGCAGCAACGCAGAATCGACCTCGTGGACGCTGTGAACGAGCTTTCATCATCGACGCAGGCGGCGTTCGATGATTTGGAAGTGGAACTGCCCATCGCGTCAGCCGACGTTGTGGGCGGAATCAAGGTTGGCGAGAACCTCACGATTACCGAAGACGGCACCTTGAACGCTCAGGCAGGCGGCACGGGAGACGTTACCAAAGAGTACGTGGACGCTCAGGTAGCGGGCGTGGAAGCCCACCTCGAAACCTTCGAGCAGGAAGCCGTAACGAAAGCCACGGGTGAGAACGCGATTACTGCGACCGTCGCTCAGGCGGAAGGGGGAGCCACGCTCACCGTCAAACTCAACTACGGAAGCGGCCTTGCCGTGCAGCAGGGCGTTCTCGTGGCCACGGGCGGCGGCACGGGCGGCGGTGGCGTTGCCCGCGCCGACGTTATCGACATCGTCAAGCAAGCGTTGCAATCAGCCGTTTTGACCGACAACGGAACGCTCACGTTCACGTTGCCCGAATAGAAAGGAAAAAAAAAATGGCAGCAGAAACTATTACAACCAAGGTGGTAGCCGCGAGCAAGACCGCGTTCGGCACCGTCAAAATCGGTGACAACATCAACGTGGTCGAAGGCGTTATCAGCGTCACCCCGTCGGCAGCGTACACCCTGCCCGTAGCCACCGCCGACACCCTCGGCGGCGTTAAGCAGGGTTCCAACGTGACTATCAGCGCAGCAGGCGTTATCAGCGTTGCGGCTCCCGTCACCGACGCGCATATCAACGACCTTATCAACGCCCGGTTGAAAACCGTCCTCGCGACCGCGACGGTAGGTGCGGACGGAACGATGACGTTCAGCGTTTAGGAGCTTTGAATGGCAGACTTAATCACAACGAAAGCGGCCTTCCCCAAATCGGGCGGGCTTGCCGTCGCGAACGGCGCGGTTTCCGTGAACGCGGGAAACGGGCTTCACGTGAACCCGACAACGGGCATGGTGGAAGTCCCCGTGGACACCACGGCGGGTTTGGGCTACGGCTCAAACGGCCTTGAAGTGGAAGTGGACGATTCTACTATCGGGTTCAACGCGTCAGGGCAGTTGCAGGCGTTAGGAGGGGGAGGTGGAGCAAGCCTTCAAAGAATAGATTTAACGAGCGCGTCATCCACGCAAACTGTGTGCAATTGGAAGTTTTCAACAGCTGCAAATGCATGTGGATACTATATTTACGCTCTTATGCAGGATAAATGGCTATATTTATTGGGGATGGCTATGATTACTGCTGTAAGTTACCCGTTATTTTATGTAGAACCAACCACCAATAATACCTATTACCTTAACGGAACAAATATAACCACTTTAACAACTAATTCAATCTTTTTGGGCGCTTCTCCGATTCAACCAGTTAAGAACGAACCAACGACCGTAACTATTTATGGGAGAAAGGCATCTACTTCATCGTCAGATAAACGATATGCAATTAACGTTGCACAGTATTCATCGGACAAGTACGGCAAGACAACAGTTATACCACTTAATCAAACCCTAACTTACGTCTAAGGAGAGTAAACCATGCCAACAAACAACTACAGTCTTCCCACCATCAGCGGCGATGAAGTCGTGGACATCGTGGGGGACATGAACGCGCTCGCGAACGCGACCGACGCGGCGCTCAAGCAGGTGGAGCAGGGCGGACTCGACCCGTACGTGCTGCCCACCGCTAGCCGCACGACCAAGGGCGGTATCATCGTGGGTGACGGGCTTTCCATCACGTCTGCGGGCGTGCTTTCCGCCACCTCGCAGGGCGGGGGCGGCACGGGCACCATTCCCATAGCAACGTCGGTCACGCTCGGTGGAATCAAAGTCGGCTCCGGGCTTACCATCACAACCGATGGCACGCTTTCCGTCCCAGCGTCCTCGGGCATTGCGGACGGCGCGGTAACGTCGGCTAAGATTGCAAGCGGCGCGGTGACGGCGGACAAAATCGGGGCAAACGCCGTAACAACCGTCAAGATTGATTCTGGCGCGGTAACGGGCGAGAAGATTGCAGACGGCTCCGTTACCACGGGCAAGCTCGATGCGTCTATCCAAGACGCTATCAGCAAGGCGAGCGACGCGCTTACCGAAGCGTCCGCGAAACAGTGGACTTCCCAGCAGCTCTACAGTTCTAACAACGTGAACGTTGTGCACGCGTACAACAAGGCGCTCAACCTCGCGTACGTGAAGATTTACCTCAACGGGTACGCTCCGTCCTCGACCCGTCTCAACATCGGCACTATTCCATCGGGTAGCCGCCCTGGCCGCGACCAGTTCCAATTCATCTGGTACGGAACCGCCGAAGGTTGCGTGCGTGCTGAAATCGTCGCATCGACTGGCACCATCACGCTAGTCACTGACAACACGGCGGGTGCCCCGTACGGCGGCTGCACCATCATGTACCCCATCGGCATGTAAGGCGTAAACCATGCCCACGCGCGACAACACGATAATGTACGCCATGTACGTTATCGGCAAGGTGGAATCCGATTGGGACTGGACGGGCGTTTACCGGGCAGACCCCATCACCATCGGCATGATGCAGGAATACGGGCAGAACGCGAGCGACCTGCTCAAGATGTGCCGCGACGGGGACACAGAGGGGTGGACGGCTTTCGCAGCGTCCGCCCCTCAGCTTGTTTCCGACGTTGACGAACACGGCGATTCCTGGGATTGGTGGACTTCGCGCTATCTCACCGATGCCGAAGCGTCCGCCTGGCAAACCATGGCAACACGTCCCGAGAACCATAAGATACAGCAGCAGAAGTGGAAGGACGAAGCGGCACGCTATATCGACACCCTCGTGGGTTGGGGGTGGAGCGAGGACAGGCCGCAAGCGCTCGTCTACGCGATGTGCATTTACCACCAGTCACCGCAAGCGTGCGGACAGGTAACGCGCTCGTGCGGCGGTTCCGCGACCCTCGCGAACCTGCACGCGACCACCATGAACTCGTGGATTGGCAAGTACGCTAACCGCTACAACACCGCTTACGACATGCTTAAAGGTTGGGACGGGGAGAGCGCCCCACCCGACTTCGGGCAGGTGGTGGACACGCCCTCAGGCGGGGATACGCCCACGGTATCGCAGCCCAACAACGACATAACGCGGGTTGAGCTGCGAAACGGGCAGATACTCGTGTGGGGGCTTTCGTCCTACCCCAACGGCCTACTATGCACGTACTCGGCTCCGAACATATGGATACCGTACAACCGCAAGGGCGGCACGGACAACCCCGGTGGCACGACAGGCGGGGGAACGGCAACGGGAAGCGCAGCCGCGCAAGCCGCCGCAGAGCTTATGAAGAAGTGGGAAAAGAAGTTTTCCTACTCGCAGGGCGCTGGGCGCTTGTCTCCTGAATCGAGCGGCTACACGGACTGCTCGGGAGTCGTGTGGTACGCCTACCAGCAGGCCGCGTCGATAGATGTGGGAACCTGGACGGGCGAGCAGGCGGAAAAAGGCCGTCAAATCGCCTGGGGCAATTCGGGAATGCCCGCCAACGTGGAAGAGATGTACGATATGAAGGTGGGCGATTTGGTGCTCATCGACTGGAATACCATAACCAAACCTGGCAACACGAGCTATGACCACGTGGAAATGTACATGGGAGACAACAAGCTCATGGGGCACGGCGGCGGGAGCGCCCACCCGATGGGGCCTTACTGGAAAGACGATATGGTAGCGTACATGAAGAACGTTGCTACCTGGGAAGTTAGACGCTACGCGGAATGATGTGCTATAATCGTCCTGCACCTGTTCCGCAAGCACGGGTGCCCTCTGATATGGGTTGTCGGATACCAACCCGTGAAAGCCGTCCTTCGGGGCGGCTTTCTTGCTTATAATATGAAATGCAGGGACGGTAATATACCCTAATCTTCTTCTCAATAAAGCGTCCCTGCAATAATCTGCGAACACAAAGCGTCCTTCGGTTTTCACATGATATAATGGATACGCGCGAGGGAGCACGGTTTGGGCTAAACTGTAAAATTCGAATCGTCGGTTCGATTGCGTCTGGAAACCCTCGCGCATCTGAATAACAAAAGTTAGCCAAGGTTAATTAGATATGACGAATCAATCATCAACCCGTGAGTACTATCCCGTAGCTAAAACGTGTAGCTACGGTGCGCCGTTGACACTCGTTATCAGCATGCGTTCGTATGGTAAATCGTTCGGTTTCACGTTGCGCGGCCTGAAACGTTGGGCACGAAGCGGAGCACAATTCGCATGGGTTAGGCGTTACGACGATGAAACGGCGAAGACAGCGCCTAAGCTGCTCGATGACGTGTTAGCGCACGGGTATATGGAGGGCTACGAATTCCGTTACGTCGGTAGGCGTTGGGAGGGTCGAAAGCGCACCGCCGATGACGCGGAAGCATGGTCGACCGTGTGCCATTGCCTTACGCTTTCGCAAGGTCAATCGTATAAGGGCGTGGCGTTCCCTAAAGTAGATACCGTCGTGTTCGACGAGTTCATCCGCGAAGTTAAAACCCCGCCTGGTTATCTTCGCGACGAGGTGGGCGTTTTTCTCAACCTGTTAAAGTCCGTGTTTCGCGACCGCCCGAACGTGCACGCTTTCGCGCTCGCCAACGCGTGCGACTTGACCGCGCCACTACTTGCGTTCGCAGGGATTCGCAGCGAATCGCAGATATCAACGCCGTCGGGCTATTCGTGGCACAACGAAAAAAGCGTCCTCGTACACTATGCAAAAGATGCAACGTTTGCGGCGCAAGAAGCTGAAACGGTCGTTGGTAGGCTCGTGGCGGGTACGCCATACGCCGCCGTCATGCTCGGAAACGAATTCGCCAACGGCGGCGATAATTTGTTAGGTTCCAAACCTGCGCGGGCTCGCTACCGATACGGGTTCGTTTTCGGCGGCGATAAGTTCGGCGTTTGGTGTGACGATATAGCAGGCGTGTATTACGTAAACAATAAGATACCTAATAATAGTGGGCTGCTGTTCACCTTGCAAGCTGGTGATATGTCGCTTGATGTGCTCATGGTGGAGCGTGCCGCGCCGTTCGCCAAGGGGCTTATGAGATTGTTCGGTTTCGGGCGCGTGCTTTTCGACACGGCCGCAACGCGTGAGAGGTTTGTTAAGATGCTTGGGCTGTGCGGCTTGAGATAATAAAGAAAGCCACTCGTATGAGTGGCTTTAGCTTTATTTGTTGCCGCATTTAGGCATAACGACGAATCGCCCAACCTCGAAATCCTCCTCTTCGCTGAAAAAGCGCCCTCGGATTATCTCGCCTGGTTTATTGTCGAAAATGATAAACCAACCCCCAGCTTTTGCAATCTTAACAAGCGTTTCAAGATACGCGCAATCATAGATGTTACCTGATGCTTCCGTAGGCTCATCGAGTAGGCTAGCGAATCCCGAAGCGTTAACGGGCTCGCGTTCAAGCGGCAAATCAAAAGCAATTAAATCTTTCGCGAGAACGCGCGTGGGGTCTCCCCCGCACACGCATGGTGCTTGCTCTGTTGTCTCGTAATCAAGTTCGACAAGAACATACGTATTAGTTGCTACCACGGCGTGGCGCTTTGGGCTATACCACGGTTTTTCAAACCTTGGGCGGTTTTGCTTAGGCTTTGTGCAAGCGCTGCACAATGCTTTGTAGAGCTTGCCGGGCATGAACTCTTTCATTTAGTCTCCTAACTATTACATAACTACGATGTTACGAAAACGGCCACTGTAATGTGGATTCGTGCGACAGATACGCCGTAGGTCTTCGCCGTTTTCGAAACAGATAGGCACGGTATCTAATCTTCCCTCGTAATCCTCGTTATAGGTGTCGTAGATGGCCGCCCCGAGTTGCCATACTTCGCCGTTTTCTTCGACCGCAGCGAACAGGTAGCGCGGCATTTCAGTATACGTGTTCGTGGTGTATACGGCGTATACCCCCGCGGGTGCGTCGTATAATGCTAGCTCAAGAATTACTTGCATGTCGTTATAGCTATCCATTAGTCCTCCATTTTATACCGATAGATATTGACGCATTCGTACACGCTGTAATGACGCTTACATCCGCTCAAAGCGTTGAGTCCGTCCGCATAGTCTATCGCGGCTTGCTTGCTTGCAAACTTTTTTGAGCAGATAAAACCAGCGTATTCTACCTCGTACCACATTTATTCCTCCTCCTTTGAGCTAGCACGTTGCATCATAAAAAAGCAGTCCATAAAGCTTTCAAGCTGATAAACGCAATCACGGGCAGTACCGAAAGCTATTGTTTTCTCACAGCCTTTAGGCCCGTAGAGCATGACACCGTTATAGGCACCGTGATTAACAACATGACAGCCGAGCGGCTTTATAAACTCGTTTACGTACTTGCATTTACCATCGAGAGTTTTCTGTGTGTATCG
>ERZ808277.254-NODE-254-length-19357-cov-5.175215_pt1 | contig 19357 bp, 13 predicted proteins | sample MGYA00521240_ERZ808277 | MGnify/ENA primary metagenome ERZ808277 (study PRJEB31516, sample SAMN03275599) | gut metagenome | biome: mammalia-associated habitat; material: feces | host: Papio cynocephalus | place: Kenya | collected 2012-07-17 ... | reverse complement strand
GTGTTGTTGTGAAATTGTATCAACCTACAATATCTCTATTTCGGCTAATCTTTTTCTTTTCACTTTACCTCGTTGTAATCTCTCAGTATTGTCAATGAACTTGTTTTTGTACCGCTTCTTCCGAAACGGGCTGCAAAGATACGCACTTTTTCTTTACCTCCAAATTTTTTTTGACATTTTTTCATAAAAATTTTTCTGGTTTGGGGATTTTCACCTTAATATAGTATATTTGTTTTTTGTGTTGGGGGAATGGTTGCCTCTTTTGTCGCTTCGACAAGCTCAGCGACCGAGAAGACAGGTTCAGTGGCTAGAATGAGAGGATGCTTCGGAAGGAATAGTCGCTTCAGCGCTTCGACAGGCTCAGCGGCCGGGAAGCTGTGGTCCCTGAGCTTGCTGAAGGGACTAAAAGGAATAAAAACAAAGAACAAAATAACGATCAATGGAAGAAACAAGAAATTCATTGCCGGAGAACGCTCAGAGGGAGCTGGCACCGGGAGAAGAGTACAAGCCGCTGCTGGGGGCGGAAAGAAAATGGGCAGAGGTGACGCCATATTCAGTGACCTTGGGTCTGCTGATGGTGGTGATTTTCTCTGCGGCAGCCGCTTACCTAGGGCTGCGCGTCGGGCAGGTCTTTGAGGCTGCGATCCCTATCGCGATCATCGCGGTGGGTTTGACAAGCGCTCTCGGCAAAAAGGAAGGTCTTGGGCAGAATGTCATCATCCAGTCCATCGGAGGCTGCTCCGGGGCCGTGGTGGCGGGCGCGATATTCACACTCCCTGCCATCTACATTTTGGGAGTGGATGTCAATTTCATGCAAATGTTCCTTTCTTCGCTGCTTGGCGGTGTTCTAGGAATATTATTCCTCATCCCTTTCCGGAAATATTTCGTAAAGGAGATGCACGGGAAATATCCTTTCCCTGAGGCGACGGCTACGACACAGATCCTTGTGAGCGGCGAAGGCGGCGGCAAGGGGGCGGGAACGCTTCTGGTGAGCGGCCTCATCGGAGGCCTTTATGACTTCATTGTCAGCACTTTCGGTGCGTGGGCGGACACAGTGAGCACAACCGTGATGGGATTCGGGCAGACAATCGCTGACAAGGCCAAGGTCGTGCTGAAACTGAACACCGGAGCGGCAGTGTTGGGTCTTGGCTACATCGTCGGCCTGAAATATGCCTTCATCATCTGCTGCGGAAGTTTTCTGGTGTGGCTGGTGATCATACCGCTGATGAACCTTATCTGGGGCGGACAGGTGATTGATTTGATGGGCACCGGAGTGACCATGACAATCGGGGATATGAGCCCCGACCAGATATTCAAGGATTATGCTAGACACATCGGAATCGGTGGAATCGCGACTGCCGGAATCATCGGCATCATCAAGTCGTTCGGTGTGATCAAGTCGGCTGTCGGCTTGGCAGTCAGCGAGTTCGGAAAGAAAGGCGGCAAGGTGGAGAACACCGAGAGGACACAGGAGGATATTCCTATGAAGACCATCGTGTTCGGAATTGTGCTGACGCTCTTGGCGGTGTTCGCTTTCTTCGCTTTCGGTGGGGTCGTGAACAACATCTGGCAGGCGGTTGTGGGCCTTTTGATTGTGGCTGTGATCTCGTTCCTGTTCACGACCGTTGCGGCCAACGCCATCGCCATTGTGGGCACCAACCCTGTGAGCGGAATGACTCTGATGACGCTGATCATCGCTGCGCTTATCCTTGTGGGTGTGGGACTTAAGGGCAATGCCGGAATGGCCGCGGCTCTGATCATCGGAGGAGTTGTCTGTACCGCGCTTTCAGTTGCGGGATCGTTCATCACGGATTTGAAAATCGGTTACTGGATCGGCAGCACTCCGAAGAAGCAGGAAGGCTGGAAGTTCGTGGGTGTGGCCGTGGCGGCAGCGACTGTCTGCGGAGTGATGCTCGTGCTGAACAAGACCTACGGATTCGTTGGTGACCAGGCTCTTGTGGCTCCTCAGGCAAATGCTATGGCGGCTGTGATCCAACCTATGATGAATGGTGGCGGTGCTCCGTGGCTGCTTTACGGAATCGGAGCCGTGCTGGCTATCGTACTGACTTTCTTCAAGATTCCGGCTCTGGCATTCGCGCTTGGAATGTTCATTCCAATCGATCTTAACCTGCCGCTGTTGGTGGGTGGAGCGATTTCTTGGTACGTCAGCACACGTTCTAAGGACAAGGCTCTTAACGAGGCTCGTCTGAACAAGGGTACGCTGATCGCTTCCGGGTTCATAGCCGGTGGCGCTTTGATGGGAGTTGTGAGCGCGCTGTTGAAGTTCTTCAACGTGGATTGGTTCATGGCCGGTTGGAACGCTCAGTACGGCGAGGCGATCGCGATCATTCCGTTCATAGGAATCATCGCCTACACGGTGATCGCTTCTTTGAGGGCTAAGGAATAAAAATCGGTCGCTGAGCCTGCCGGAGTGACTTTCGTCGGGTTTCTTTCCGGGCGCTTCGACAAGCTCAGCGACCGTGGAAAAAAGAATATAACAATGGAAAAAGTTTTAGACAGGTTCCTGAGGTACGTCAGCATTGACACTCAGTCGAACGAGGAGTCAGAGAGCCAGCCGTCGGCGGAGAAGGAGCTGAATCTGCTCCGGATGCTGCGCGATGAGCTTCAGGCGCTCGGAGTGGAAGCCTCTCTTGATGAATATGGTTACGTGATGGGGACGATCCCTTCCAACATCGAGGCCAAAGTGCCGGCGGTCGGATTCATCGCCCACGTGGACACGGCTCCTGACGCTTCAGGGGCGAACATCAAACCTCAGATAATCAACGAATATGATGGCGGGGATATTCCTTTAAAAGGCGTTCCAGGCCTGGCGCTGAAGCCTTCGGAGTTCCCTGAGATGCTTCACTATGTGGGACAGACGCTGATCACCACGGACGGAACAACGCTTCTCGGGGCGGACGACAAGGCTGGAGTTGCCGAGATCATGGACGCGGTGCAGTACATCGTGGAACATCCGGAGTTTAAGCACGGCGAGATCAAGATCGGGTTCACTCCTGACGAGGAAATCGGGCGCGGAGTCGTGAAGTTCGATGTCAAGAAGTTCGGGGCTGAATATGCCTACACGATGGATGGCGGTGAGATCGGGGAGCTGGAGTTCGAGAATTTCAACGCGGCTTCGGCGAAGATTCATATTCAAGGAAGGAATGTGCATCCCGGCTACGCCAAGGGCAAGATGAAGAACGCGATACTTATCGCAATGGAAATGAACGGATTGCTGCCAGTTCAGCAGAGGCCTGAATACACCGAGGGTTACGAGGGTTTCTTCCACGTCGTGGGCATCAATGGTTCTGTGGAGGAGGCTGACGTCACGTACATCATCCGTGACCATGACCGTTCCGAGTTCGAGAACAAAAAGGCCATCATGCAGAAATGCGTGGACTTCATAAATGTGAAGTACGGTGAGGGCACGGCCACGGCTGCCATCAAGGATCAGTACTACAACATGCGCGAGCAGATGGAGCCGCACTATCATGTGGTGGAGAAGGCTGTGAAGGCGATGGAGATGGCCGGGATCAAGCCGAAGATCCAGCCGATCCGTGGAGGCACCGATGGGGCTAACCTGAGTTTCAAGGGTTTGCCTTGCCCGAACATATTCGCGGTCTGAACTTCCACGGCAAGATGGAGTTCGTGCCGCTTCAGAGCATCGAGAAGGCCTCGCAGGTCATCCTCAACATCATCTCACTCTATGCGGAGTAATAACCCGTGGCAGACAACAAGTTGATTTTCAATAAAACAAAAGACTCTCCCTACACGGCTTCGCCCACAGGGAGAGTCTTTTACTATCTTGATTATAAGGCAATTGAATGCCACGGGATATTCATATTCCCCACATCACTTATTTGATGACGCCGAGTTCCTTGCCGACCTTGATGAAGGCGGCGATGGCCTTGTCGAGGTGCTCGCGCTTGTGGGCGGCTGAGAGCTGGACACGGATGCGGGCCTGGCCCTTCGGAACCACCGGATAGTAGAAGCCGGTCACGAATATTCCTTCCTCGGCCATTTTGGCGGCGAACTTCTGGGAAAGAGGCGCGTCGTAGAGCATCACTGCACAGATGGCGCTCTGGGTCGGCTTGATGTCGAAGCCGGCGGCCAACATCTTGTCACGGAAGTAGTTCACATTCTCCTGCTGACGGTCGTGGAGTTCGTTGTTTTCCTTGAGCATCTTGAACATCTCGATGCCGGCGGCGACGATCATCGGCGGCAGGGAGTTGGAGAAGAGGTAAGGGCGTGAGCGCTGGCGGAGCATGTCGATGATCTCTTTGCGGCCTGTGGTGAATCCACCGACGGTGCCACCGAAAGCTTTGCCGAGGGTGCCGGTGAATATGTCTATACGACCGTAGCAATTGAACTGCTCCGCGACACCATGGCCTGTCTTGCCGACAACTCCGGCGGAGTGGCTTTCGTCAACCATCACGAGGGCATCATATTTCTCGGCCAGTTCGCAGATCTTGTCCATAGGGGCGACGTTGCCGTCCATCGAGAAGACTCCGTCGGTGCAGATGATGCGGAATCTCTGGGCCTGAGCCTCCTGGAGACAACGCTCAAGGTCAGCCATGTCGGCGTTGGCGTAGCGGTAACGGACAGCCTTGCAGAGGCGCACGCCGTCAATTATGGAGGCATGGTTCAGAGAGTCGGAAATGATAGCGTCATCAGCAGTCAGAAGCGGCTCGAAAACTCCACCATTAGCATCGAAACAAGATGCGTAAAGAATCGTGTCTTCTGTGTGGAAGAAGTCCGAGATTGCTGCCTCAAGCTCTTTGTGCAGATCCTGAGTTCCACAAATGAAACGTACTGAGGACATTCCGAATCCCCTCTCGTCCATTGCCTTTTTAGCGGCCTCGATGAGCCTTGGGGAGTCAGCGAGACCAAGATAGTTGTTGGCGCAGAAGTTCAAAGCCTTGCTGCCGTCCTGAAGAGTGATCTCAGCAGACTGAGCCGAGGCGATGTTTCTCTCATTCTTGTAGAGTCCGGCTTCCTTGATGGAGGCAAGCTCTGCCTTTAGATGTTCCTGGAATTTTCCGTACATATCTGATAATTTTATAAAACGTTTCGATTTCGCACTGACAAATATATCAATTTTTGAGAAATTTGTTTAGATTTTGACATTATTAAGGCCATATCTCAGAAAATAATGTAAATTTGTAGATGCTAATTTAGCAATAAACAAGCGAACAGCAATGAAAAATGTACTAGTGATAGGTTCGACCGGACAAATCGGCTCCGAGCTGACAATGAAAATCAGGAATATGTACCCGGAAGGCAACGTTGTCGCCGGCTACATCAAGGGTGCTGAACCAAAGGGAGTCCTGCTTGAAAGCGGTCCTGCCGAGGAGGCTGATGTCTGCAACGGCGAGCAGCTTCTGGGCATAGTCAAGAAGTACAACATCGACACGATCTACAATCTGGCCGCCCTGCTCTCCGCCGTGGCCGAAAGGAAGCCTCAGCTGGCATGGCACATCCAGATCGACGGGCTCATGAATATTCTTGAGATTGCCCGGGAGAACAATGTCGCTGTGTTCACTCCTTCGTCCATCGGCTCCTTCGGGCCTGAGACTCCGCATCAGGACACTCCTCAGGACACCATCCAGAGACCACGTTCGATGTACGGCGTGACCAAGGTGGCGACCGAGTTGCTGAGCGACTACTATCACACGAAATACGGCGTGGACACCCGTTCCGTAAGATTCCCGGGATTGATTTCCAACGTCACACTTCCTGGCGGAGGCACGACTGACTATGCGGTTGAGATCTACTATGCTGCCGTGAAAGGAGAAGAGTTCGTCTGCCCTATAGCCGCCGGCACTTTCATGGACATGATGTACATGCCGGACGCTCTGAAGGCGGCCGTGGACATCATGAACGCGGACCCTTCAAAGCTGAAGCACCGCAACTCATTCAACATCGCTTCAATGAGCTTCGACCCTGAGATCATCTACCACAAGATTCAGGAGCATATTCCTGGATTCAAGATGCGCTACGAGGTAGACCCTGTGCGTCAGGCGATCGCCGACTCATGGCCGGACAAGATGGATGATTCCTGCGCCCGTGAGGAGTGGGGGTGGACTCCGTCTTACGATTTGGAGACGATGACAGTGGACATGATCGACGCTCTCAAGAAGAAACTTCTCTAACGGGAAATCCATAAAGGATAATACGAAAGGACTGGCCAGTTGGTCAGTCCTTATTTCTTGACTTCGCTTCCTTCTTGGCTTTCTGCTTTTCGTATCGCGCCTTATAGCGCTCCAGAATCCGTTCCTCTTTCTGACGGCGTTTCTCCATCGCCTTCAAGGTCTTGAGAGTCTTCTTGCGTTTCTTTTTCAGAGCCTTTTCCTCTTTGGCCTTCGCCTTGGCCGCGTCACGGGCGTCAAGTTCCGCCCATCTGGCTTCCTTGGCGGCAATCCGGTCCTGACGGGCCTTTTCCTTCTCGGCCTTCTTGCGTTCTCGTTCAGCCTTCTTGATGGCGGAAGGATCGCCTGCCAAAGAATCCGCCTTGCCGACAGCCAATGAATCAGAAACGGACAGGCTGTCCCTCAAAGCAAGACTGTCTTTCTGTACGGACAAGGAATCACGACCAACACCGAGACTGTCCTTCAAGGCCAGACTATCGGCCCGCGCGAGGCTGTCCTTCAACGAAAGGCTGTCAGCCGCTGCGGCGGCGAGACTGTCTGCAAGAGCGGCAGCCTCTGCCTCCCTCTCCGCCTCCAGTCTCCTGCGCTCGGCGTTGCGGGCGCGCTTCAAGGAATCCTGACGGGCCAGCATCTTATAGACACTGTTCATGTAGCCTGGGAAATAAATGTCAGTCTGGGCAAATTCAGCCCTAGGCATATTCTCATAAACCTTCCTCTGCGACTTTCTCGGCTTGAACGACGTGATGTCTTCCGGTCCTTTCGGCCGCTTGTCCGGCTCCCAGTCAAACCCTTTGAGAATCTTATCGTCCTTCTTCATCTGGACTACCGGATAGGCGTCTGTCTTCACGGCGTCGAAGTAGTTCAGATCCTGAATGTTTCCGTCCTTCAACGTCGCGGTCAACATCTTTGACTCAAACTTGTTGACAGTGGCGAGGGTTCCGTTCTCTTCAATGAAGAACACTCCCGAAGCGCCGCCCATCGAGTCAAACCGCTTCAGCGTGCCGGTGCTGTCAAAATAGGCCATCATTTCGGCGCCTCGTATCTGGTCGTAGGATATGCTGTCCTCCTGCACGATGATGAACGCGTTGGACATCAGGCTGGCCCGGTCGATGGATTGGTTCTTGACAATGACGGTTATGCTGTCGGCGGTGTACTGGCGCTTGATCTCGTTCCAGACCATGGGGCTTTTGTAGAGTCTGATCAAAGAGTCGAGATCATTGTAGGCCAGAGAGTCACAGGCCACTTGCATATCGCTGCGGAAAACCTTGACATTCTTTATGCCGTAGATGAAGTTAATCTTTGTGCTATCCTTGGGGGCCAGAGCCAGAGAGTCTGTCTGGGCGTTCAATGAATCTTTCGGCATGGACAGGGAATCCGTCGGGGCGGCGAGAGAGTCTCTTGGGGAAATCCTGTTGCTGGTCAGAAGAGAATCCTGTGTCACTTCGACAGGCTCAGTGACCGGTGTTGAAAGGGAACTGGTGTCCGGCAACTGGAACAGCGGAGGGGCATATTCATAAAAATCATCCCATGGGGCGGGAAGGCTTTGACGGCGGTTCCCCACAGGTTTTCCCGCCGCACTCCCGGCTGGATTCCCTACCGGCTTCGCCGCAGACGAAGTTCCTTTGTCGGACGCACCGGCGGCGTTAGGATCCTCCTCTTCGAGTTTCTTGCGCGCCTCCTCCGCTGCGGCTTTGGCAGCCTCGGCAGCTTTTCGGCGGTACTCGGTGACAGGGTCCACATTAATCTCCTTCAGACGGCTTTCGGAATTGGCGACTTCCGACGAATCCACATCGCACCTTGGAATCGCCCTGAGAATCAACGTGTCAGCTCCGATATACGCAGTGTCTCTCTTCTCCCCCTGCTCGCTGATGGCTATCACGGCGGGCTCTCTGGTCAGTTTTATGAATGACAAAGAGTCAATATACTGCATATAGCCAGCCACCGCCGCCACATTGCGGGTTGTGTCAAGCAGTTCAACGTGGCCGAACATCTCAACATTGTTCGGGACACGGTAATACACCAAAGTATCCGCCCATGCCTCCTGGCTTTCCGTAAGAATATGCACGTCTCTGAAGAACGTGAACTTCTCCAGATTCCTTTCGTAGAAACCGGCCTGCGAAGACAGCATATTGTTGTCCCGCCATGCGTTGGTACCCGTCCCGAAAGTGGCCACGCTGGTGCCTGTGTTGTAATCAAGATCATCAGTCTTCACGAATATGGAGTCAGTGTACATATTGACATTGTTCGTGAAACTGAACAGTTTGAGTTTGGAATAGTAGTGCCCGTCATCACTCTCGATGATCTGTCCGTCCTTGTCGCGCAATGAGCCACCGTTCCTGAAGACGGCCACACTATCCTTGGTGTTATAGTCCAGATCGGTGGTTCGCAAGGTATTCCCTTCCTTGTCCCTTAGCTGCACCAACGCCCCCCTGAACTGAGCCAGACTTTCATCAATCAGGTAGTCAAGGCTCTCGCTGCTGAGCACAGTATTGTTTTGGATGATCTGGACATTGCCGAAGGCGTTGATCACATTCTGGTTGACGTTCCACAAGGCGGTGTCGCATATCAGCAGAGTGGAGTTGTGCTCGAATCTGGCATGTCCGAGAGCCTTCCTGTAACTCTGGCCGTATTCCTCGATCTGCTGAAGCTCATCACATCCAAGCAGACGCACAAGACTGTCCTTCTGCTCGGTGTTTTGGGCGGAAAGTCCCAACGAAACCAGCAGAAGGAGCAATGAATATACCAGACGTCTACCGAGCATCAGTCTTCAGAAAACTTTGAAGCCCAGCCCGGACGGCGGAATTCGCAGTCCTTGAACATAGGGTCGATGATGATGTGGGTTTCCTTGATCTTTCCGGCCAGAAAATCATCGATGGCCTTCATCTGCTTGTCCTGACGGACCTGCTCCTGAAGCTGGCTGAAATCCTCATCGAAGGATGCGGTGTGGGCAGGAATGATCTTGTCCACACGTATTATCTTGTATAGAGTCTTGCCGACAACATAGTCCTTGACCTGGTCCTGACGGCCATCATTGTCCGTAGATTCAACCGGGGCTGAAATCTCACCTTCCTTCAAATCTTTGATGGCCAGATAGTCTTCCGGCTTGAGCTGGTCAATCTCAAAATAGGAAGAGCCTGTGTTCGGATCGGACATCTGGCCACCGTTTGTCTTGGTGGCGGGATCCTGTGAGTAGAATTTGGCCGCCATCTGGAATGACACGGCGTTGTTGTTTATCTCGGTGCGGAGGCTGTCCAGTGTCTTGAAAGCCTTCTCCCTGTCCTCGTCCGTGTACTTAGGTTTCATCAGGATGTGACGGGCATTGAACATATCACCCTTCTTTTCGATGACTTCGATGATATGGAATCCGTCCGGTGTCTCGACAATCTGGGAGATGACGCCCGGCTTCAGAGCCATGGCCGCATCGGAGAAAACAGGCCAGAAGATTGATTTTGAAGCCATACCAAGTTCGCCACCCTTACGCGCGCTGCCCGGATCCTCCGAATATATACGGGCCAGGGTCGAAAACTTCTCGCCGTTGATGATCCTCTCGCGGAGTTCCAGCAATTTCTCGCGCACGGCCATGTTGGCGGCCTCGCGGTCAGGATAAAGGCAAATCTGGCTGAGCTGGTATTTGATCGGCACAATCGGGAGATTCTTGGTGTCTACCGTGTCAAGATATTCCTTGACATCATAAGGGGTCATCTCCGGGATCTTTTTCATTATCTCCTGCTGTGCCTGTTGTGTAAGGCTCATGTCTTCGTACTGCTTGCGCCACTCCTGACGAAGCCGGTACAGAGGCTTGCCGAAATATTCCTCCACCTTCTCCTCGCCGCCGAGGTAGGTAAGCATCCTGTCCGCCTGCTGGGAAAGGCTGCTCTCAACCATGTCCTGATTGACCGTGAGGGAGTCTATCCTCGCCTGCATAAGGAATATTTTCGACTCCAGGATCGACTCTAGGACCTCACAGCGGATATTCCTGTCCGAAGACAATCCCTGGGCGCTGCGATCCTTGACCGCACCCTCAATGTCGGAGATCATGACCGCCTCGTTGCCAACGACGGCTATGGTCTTGTCGACATATTTGTATTTCTGAGCCGAAGCCATCGCGCAGGTCGCTGCGAGGGCGATGATGGTGATTGCTGTTTTCTTTATCATTTCGAATATATTTCAAAATTTTCCTTGACCTTGGCGTCTTCTATCAAGTCCTGTTCCAAACCCGCCAGGAGATCATGCTTTCTTCCACTGATGATGATGTCCCGTATCCTGTCCTCGCAATAATCCACAGGAGCGGTTTCGCCAGCCTTCATATAATCCACAATGAAGGCGACAGAGACATTGCTGTTCCCTTCCGGAATCTCGATGAAGTGACCGTTGCGCTGTGACAGCATCTGGACATAATCCACACCGAACTCCGCGGCCAGCTTCACAGCATCGATCCATTTGTCGGAATAGTCATGGTAACGCTGGGTAGAATTGAACGCGATGCTGTCGGCGGCCACCACATCCTCAACCTTGTCCGACGACATCAGTTTCTTGATTTTCGGAAGATTCGGAGAGTCTTTCGGAATATTCATAAAACGGGCTTTGAGTATAGGCCGTTCAAGCCTGAAAGACTCTTTGTGGGAATCATAATATTCATCAATCTGCTTTTGGGAGACGGTGGTGTCGAGGCGCTCATTGATGTAGCGCTGCTCGTAACGGTAACGCAAAAGCGACTGGCGGTAGGCCTCAAGTTCCTTTGAGACATCCTTTTCCTCCTTGGACAGACGCTGCTGGGCGATGTCAAGGAAGGCTTTGTCCTTCACCCACGAATTGATGTAGAGGTTGGCAAGTTTCACGCTGTCCTCCGCTGAAGCGCCCTTGGGAATAACATCGTCCAATTCTGAACGATAGAGTTTATGGTCACCCAGCCTGGCAACCACCTCGCCGTCATGAATCAGCGAGGATATCGCCTTGCATGACGGCAGGACGGCAATGGCGGCGGCCACCATGAATATGCTGAACCTTCTGGACACCACGGATTAACGAGAATAGTTAGGGGCTTCCTTGGTGATTGTCACATCATGCGGGTGGCTTTCAAGGAAGCCTGCGTTCGTGATGCGGACAAACTGAGCGTTCCTGAGTTCCTCGACCGTGTGCGCTCCGCAATAGCCCATTCCTGCCCTGAGCCCGCCGACGAGTTGGTAAACGACTTCGGAGACAGTTCCTTTGTAAGGCACCTGGGCCACGATTCCCTCCGGAACAAGTTTCTTGATGTCGGACTCCATGTCCTGGAAGTACCTGTCCTTGGAGCCCTGCTCCATCGCTTCGAGCGAGCCCATTCCGCGGTATGACTTGAATCGGCGGCCATTCATGATTATGGTCTCGCCTGGGGATTCCTCGGTTCCGGCAAGCAGAGAGCCGGCCATGATGGTGCTGGCGCCAGCCGCAAGAGCCTTGACGATGTCTCCTGAATATCTTATGCCTCCGTCAGCGATCACTGGCACGCCCGTCCCTTTGAGGGCCTCGGCGGCCTCCATGACGGCTGTGAGCTGTGGCACGCCGATTCCGGCGATGATTCTCGTGGTGCAGATCGAACCAGGCCCGATTCCGACCTTCACGGCCTTCACTCCGGCCTCGGCAAGAGCCTTGGCTCCGGCTGCTGTGGCCACGTTTCCGGCGATGATCTGGAAATCCTTGTAGGCGTCACAAGCCTTCTTGATCATCTTGAGGACACCCTCGGAGTGGCCGTGGGCAGTGTCAAGGACAACGGCGTCAGCTCCGGCGTCGATAAGGAGACCGATCCTGTCGAGCGTGTCCGACTTGATCCCGGCGGCAGCAGCGACGAGAAGACGGCCCTTGCTGTCCTTTGAGGCTATAGGGTTGTCCTTGATCTTCATGAGATCCTTGTAGGTGATCAGGCCTACTAGTTTTCCGTCGTTGTCAACAACGGGAAGTTTCTCCACCTTGCTGCGCTGGAGAATCTTTGTGGCCTCTGCCAGAGTGATTCCCTTAGGTGCGGTCACAAGATTCTCCTTGGTCATCACCTCGGAGATCGGCAGCTGCATGTCTTCCTGGAAACGGAGGTCACGGTTCGTGACGATACCGATAAGGAATCCGTTGGCGTCCACGACAGGGATGCCGCCGATGTGATGCTTCTTCATCATCGCCAGAGCATTGCCCACCGTGGCGTCAGGGCTGATCGTCACTGGGTCGTAGATCATTCCGTTCTCCGCCCTCTTCACGTGACGCACCTGCTCGCACTGTTTCTCTATGGTCATATTCTTGTGAATCACGCCTATACCACCGGCTCTCGCCATCGCTATGGCAAGATCGGCTTCTGTGACAGTGTCCATCGCCGCCGACACAATCGGGGTGTGAAGTTTGATGTCAGTCGTGAAATTTGTGGTGACATCAACGTCACGAGGAAGTACATCGGAATGTGCCGGAACCAGCAAAACGTCATCGAAGGTGAGGCCTTCAGGAATCTCTCGGTTTACAAACTTCGCCATTGTAATCAAATAAATTTGACAAATATAAGAATTTTCACGCAATAGTTGGCGTGGCGGAAGCGCCGTTCTGCCTTTGTGACCTAAAAAAAACGCTTCCGGCACAACAGCCATCGTTCCGTCAGACAGTCTTGCCGTCCTTTGGATACAGCCGTCCCTGCCAAGTGTCACGCTCCTCAAGCCGTCTGTCCAGAAGACGGAGTATCTCGAAGTTGCGGACAAGCCCCCAAGGGGTGTCGTTCACGAAACGTGGTGGTACCTCGCCGGCGACACGTTCGATGTAAAGGTCGGGACGAAGACGTTCGAGGATGTCGATAACAAAGTCAAGATATTCATCGAGCCCGGGGCGGAAGAAGGCGGAAGGGTCGGCGGCATATTCCTTTTCCATAGCAGTGCCTTTGACAATCTGAAGCTGGTGGAATTTGACCGAGCGCAGCGGGAGGGAAGAGATGAGGCCGCATTGTTCGAGGAGCATGTCACGGGTCTCGCCAGGGAGGCCGAGGATGAAATGGGCGCATGTGTCGATGCCTCTTTCGGCAGTCATTTCCACGGCTTTGCGGGCGCACTCGAAATCGTGGCCTCGATTGATGTGGCGCAGGGTTGTGTCATAGCAGGATTCGATGCCGTACTCGACCACCACAATCGGGGCGGCGAGGGTGATTCCGGCAGCTTCGACAGGTTCTGCGACCGGATTGTTCAGAGTCCCGGCCTGAATATTTGGCCGCTGAGTCTGCCGAAGCGACCGATGCCAGCCATTCAATACACGTCCGCCGGCAAGGTCCGCCAGATAATCAAGTTTCTTCTCATCAACACAGTCCGGCCGAGTGCCGATCACGATCCCCACCACCTCGGGATGGCCCAAAACCTCCTCATACAGAGCCTTCAATCGTTCCAGCGAGCCGTATGTGTTTGAATATGCCTGGAAATATGCCATATAGTGTCTGGCTCTGGGATAGCGCACCTTCTGGAACTCTATTCCTTCATTAATCTGGGTCAAGAGCGGCTTGCCCGGTGTGCTGTAGCCTGGATGAAAGGCAGCGTTGTCGCAATAAGTGCACCCTCCCCGGCCTACAGCCCCGTCCCGGTTAGGGCACGAGAACCCAGCGTCCAGAACCAGCTTCTGAAGCCGCTCGCCATATCTGCGGCGATAGTAGCCAACAAATGAATTGTATCTTTCGCCTTCTGAATAATCAAACATGATTCAGTCGTTTTCTCCTTCTACCGTTCTATCATTCGCATAATTTCAGCACTCTGCCCTATTCCACGTTCAAAAGTGACCACCCTTCCTCGCCACCTGTTCCGGCTCAAATTCCATCACGTGCTGAAAAGTACGAAATATTCCTTGCAAAACTAATGAATTGTGGATATTTTTACAAAATGGAGCCGGACATGATGCGGGCTTGAACCATCATGAAGCCTATGTGCTCCTTAAGAGTGTGGAGCGCAAGCCGGCCATCTTATTAAAATATGAATTGAGTTATGAATATCTTCCCGAAAATGCTGTCATCAGTTTTGATTTTGACATCGCTCGCATTCGTGGCTCCACCCATGGATGCTCAGAGGAAACTGGCCGTGGTCGAGTTTTCCGCCGGTTTCATGCGCGAGAAGCCGGACTACGCCGCAGAGCTTGGGAACCAGGCTCTGATGGGCACGGTCGTCGAGGTGCTGGACCAATCGGGGTACTGGGTCAAGATCAAGAGCCCGGAACCATACACGGCCTGGGTCAATGAGATGGGGCTGGTTCAGATGAGCGAGGAAGAAATCAAGGACTATCTGGAAGCCCCCAAGTACATCTGCACCGCTTCTTTCACACACATCTATTCAGAGCCTTCAGAGGATTCCAGGATTGTCTCCGATTTCGTGCTCGGGGACATTGTTCGGATCATGTATGGTGTCAAGACGCATTCCGGCGGGCGGCACAAAGGCTATGAGGAAGGGCGGGCTGTTCTCAGCAGACGTTTCGTCGGGGTTGTGCTGCCGTCCGGCAAGACCGGCTACGTTCCGGCGAAGGATGTCGCCGTGTTTTACAAATGGGCCAAGGATCGGAAAGACAAGACTTTGGACGAGAATGATTTCCGGCAGAATCTTTTGGCCACAGGCTACAGGTTTCTCGGAGTCCCTTACATGTGGGGAGGCACGTCAATCAAGAACGTGGACTGCAGCGGGTTCACCCGCAGTGTCTATTTTGCGAACGGAGTACTGCTTCCTCGAAACGCCTCACAGCAAGCAAGGGTCGGAGATGATGTGAGAATATTCAGGGGCAACGGAGAAGTGGACTGGAGTGACCTGCTTCCGGGAGACCTTCTGTTTTGGGGCAAGGCGGCGACTGACAGCACCAAGGAGCGAGCCACTCATGTGGGGATGTACATCGGTGAAGGCAAGTTTATCCACTCCGCACAGATAGTGCGCGTTAATTCGCTTGATTCCTCCGCACCGGATTTTTACAACCGCAAGCCTCTCCGCGCCCGCCGCATAGTCGGTCACATCGACGCTGCCGGTTCCGGTGTCATCTCCGTATTCCGCAGCCCGTTCTATTTTCCGCAGGACTGAAGCGGATCAGTTGTCGGCGGCGAGAAGGAGGATTATGCGGTCGATTATGGGATCGATGCGGGAGGCGGGGGTCAGGGAGTTGTTGGTCATTATGGAGAAGATGATGGTGTCGGGCTTGGAGCCGGCCGAAGGTTCGATGTAGCCGGAGAAGCAGCGGACACCGTTCATGGAGCCACTCTTGAGATGGACTCTGGACTTGACTGAGGCCGGGGCCTCACGGAGGCGGGACTCGTAATGACGGTCACCAGGGCGGCCGATGGTCTGGATGTAGTCACCGAAAGCAGGGCTGTCCATCATTGCGGAGAGGAAACGGACAAAGAAGGCCGGAGAGATGTAGTTGTGGCGGGCCAGACCGCTGCCATCGACAATGCGGACATCATCAGTGCTGACGCCAAGGCTTCTCATCACCTCATTGACAGCCACATACGAGGAATCGTAGGAGGCCGAATGGTGAAATCTGCGGCCAAGGGTACGGAAAAGGGCCTCGGCGTAGAAGTTGTCACTTTTCAGATTCGTCTCACGGGCGATGCGGCCGATGGACGGAGAATACGTCTGACCGAGCATATTCAGATTGTCCACTCCTGAGGCATAGGGGCCATATTCATTTGAAGACAGGTTGGAGCGGATGCGGCCGAGACGGATGTCGGCGGGGCCTACGGAGACAGGGACTCCATTGGATTTCAGATATTCACAGAAATAATGGGCGCAGGTGTAGGCTCCGAACTTGTTGCTGAACTCCTCGGTTCTGGGCTTGCGGTCGATGGCGAATGAGCCTCGGATCTCGGCGTAAGGGAGAAATTCGGTGTTGAACAGGTAGAGTTGGTCGCCGGTACAGGCAGGAGCGGTCCGACAGGGATATTCATACCTCATCCACGGAGTGTCCGGGAAGGAGACAGTGACATTGACAGGAGAACCGACCGTGGCTCCGGCGCTCACCTTGAAATCCTGGGCGTTCTCGTAAAAGCAGAGGCCGTTGCCTCCGGCTCCGTAGGCTGTGCCGATGTCCTGGTAGCTCCAGGTGTCGTGCTCCATCGGTCCGTCGAAATAGCGACCATCACCGATCACCCTGCCGTTGACCCTCTTGATGCCGGCCTTGTCCAGGAAGGATTTCCATTGGGCGAAAAGTTTGGTCCGTGGAATCGCTATGGAATCCTTGGAGGCGATTGTGGGGTCACCGCCGCCAATTATGTAGAGGTCTCCGTCCAGAACTCCGTCCTTGATCGTACCGCTGTGGCCGATGCGGGTGACGTACTTAAAGTCAGGACCGAGACGGTGGATGGCCATTCCGGTGGTTATCAGCTTCATGGTGGAAGCCGGAACCATCCGTTGATCGCTGTTCCAGACAGCCAGCGTGTCCCCTCCCTCGGTCATGGCCAGGACTCCGAAGGCGGATGACTTCAGGATGTCGTTACGGGAGGCTAGTTCTATATATCTCTGAGCCTTGGACTTGGCTTGCGTCTTATTTGTGGAATGTACTTGCGGAGAGAAGGCTGCGGCGGAATGGGAGATGGCGACCGACATCACCAAAGCACAAACACAAGAATTTATGAATATTCCGAATCTCATAACAAAAGTCTTTTTGAATGTCAAGCCGTTCCGTGGCACATGGATGAAAACAAAAACGGCCAGAGTACAAAAATAGTGTTTTATTGCTAAATTTGCAGCGTGTAAAACCGCTTGAGCGGAACGGACTTGAGTCAAAATATTCAGAGATATGAAAAAATGTGTCCTTGTGTCCGGCGGTGCCGGATTTATCGGAAGCCACGTTACCGTGGAGCTTGTCGAAGCTGGTTACGATGTGATCGTGGCCGATAACATGTCAAACTGCGACGAGACATGCTACGAAGGAGTCAAGAAGATCACGGGAAGGGAGGATATTCCTTTCGTCAAGATGGATTTCTGCGATCTGGTGGCGACTGAACTGTTGTTCACGGCCAACAAGATCGACGCTGTCATCCACTTCGCCGGGTTCAAGGCCGTGGGAGAGTCCGTCAGCGAGCCGCTGAAATATTACAGGAACAACCTGGAGTCTTTCATGAACGTCATCGAGACCGCAAGGAAACACGGGTGCGAGAACATTCTTTTCTCATCCTCGGCCACAGTCTACGGCGAGCCGGAGAAACTTCCTGTGACCGAGGAGTCGCCGAGACAGCCGGCCACCTCTCCTTACGGCAACACGAAGCAGATGTGCGAGGACATCCTGCGAGACTCCGTGAAGGCATATTCAAATGTCAAGGGAATAGCGCTGAGGTACTTCAACCCGGTCGGAGCGCATCCGTCAGCGCTCATCGGCGAACTTCCGCGCGGCGTGCCTAACAACCTCGTGCCTTACATCACTCAGACTGCCATCGGCAAACGTGAGTGCCTCTCCGTCTTCGGCAACGACTATCCTACTCCTGACGGAACCTGCCAGAGGGACTTCATCGACATCGTGGACCTTGCCAAGGCGCACGTCTTCGCCGTCCGCAGAATGCTCGACGGCAAGATGAAGAAGGAATATGAGATCTTCAACATCGGCACGGGCAAGCCGCTGTCGGTAATGGAGCTGATCAAAGCGTTCGAGAAGGCCAACGGGCTGAAGCTGAACTACAAGTTCGCGCCGCGCAGAGCAGGGGACGTGACTGCCATCTGGGCTGATCCTACACTTGCGAACGACGAGCTTGGTTGGAAGGCCGAGAGGTCGATCGAGGACACGCTGGCCGCGGCCTGGGCCTGGGAGAAGCATCTGGCCGGGGACTAGGCCTTCAGGAAGCCTTTCGAGAGGAGGTACTGTGCGATCTGGACGGCGTTGGTGGCGGCTCCTTTGCGGATGTTGTCGCTGACACACCAGAAGTTCAGGCCATATTTCACTGACGGGTCCCTGCGCAGACGCCCCACAAAGACATCGTCCTTGCCAAGAGAGAACAACGGCATCGGGTAGATATTGCGTGAAGGGTCATCCTGAACGGTAACACCTTCTGTCTCCGACCAGATCCTACGGACTTCGTCAAGTGTGAAATCCTTCTCGAACTCCAGATTTATTGATTCCGAATGGCCTCCCAGCACCGGCACGCGGGCCGTGGTCGGACTGACTCCTATCGAATAGTCATCCAAGATCTTGTGAGTCTCGTTGACCATCTTCATCTCTTCCTTGGTATAGCCGTCCTCAAGGAAATCATCGATGTGCGGAATCACGTTCTCATCAATGGGATAGTGATAGAAGGCTGGATATTCACCCCATCTCTTGCCTTCGCGCTCAGCTTTCATCTGAGCCACCGCCGCATTGCCCGAACCGGTCACACTTTGGTAGGTGGAGACCACGATTCGCTTGACCACGTACTTACGATGAAGCGGAGCCAGAGGCAGAAGCATCTGGATAGTGGAACAATTCGGATTCGCGATGATATAGTCCTCGGCGGTAAGCACCGACGCATTGATCTCCGGGACAACCAGTTTCTTGGTCGGGTCCATCCTCCAGCAGGAAGAATTGTCCACGACACGGCAACCGACGGCGGCGAACTTCGGAGCCAGATCACGGGAAATCTCCGCTCCGGCGGAGAAAAGAGCCAGATCAGGCTTGCGGGCAATCGCCTCCTCAGCGGTCACAACTGAATATTCACGCCCCGCGAAAGGAATCTTTTTCCCGACCGACTTCTCTGAAGCGACGGGAATGAACTCACTCACATGGAAATGCCTCTCCCCGAGGACTTCAATCATTCTGGTTCCGACCAATCCGGTCACACCGACCACTGCTACTTTCATATTCGCTATAAATTGTCTTTTGAATTGGTAATATACTTGTTCATGAAATATGCCGGGCGGTATGGCAAGGCATAAAACAAAAGGGGAAGACATAAAGCCTTCCCCTAAATATCTTTCAGTGAAAAGCCCGTATTACTTGGCAGTCGCTTTTACGAGCTCGCTGAGCTTCTGGTACATGGCGTCTGTCTTCTCAAGGAGTTCCTTGCGGATGCCGGCATAGTATGCGGCCTTTTGGCCCTTCTTGCCTTCCACCTTTGCGTTCACTTTGTCTCTGAGGTCATTGTACAGTTTGACAGCCTCGTCAAAGAGTCCGCCCAAAGCCTCGTCGTCAGCTTTCTGGTTAAGCGCGCTGAAGAGGGAGCAATCATCGATGAAAGCTCCGATGACATATTCAATGTCCTTCTTGATGTCTCTAAGATTCATATCTTG
>ERZ808277.252-NODE-252-length-19563-cov-2.527989_pt1 | contig 19563 bp, 16 predicted proteins | sample MGYA00521240_ERZ808277 | MGnify/ENA primary metagenome ERZ808277 (study PRJEB31516, sample SAMN03275599) | gut metagenome | biome: mammalia-associated habitat; material: feces | host: Papio cynocephalus | place: Kenya | collected 2012-07-17 ... | reverse complement strand
AAGAGCTTAAGCGAATTGACGATGGCCTCAAGAGTGGGGAGCTCTTCAAGAATGCGAAATGGGAGGCGTTGATCGCCAACTGGAAGACGAATCATTCTCAACTGCATTTAATGGGCTTGCTGCAGGATGAAGGGGTTCATGCGCATCAGGAGCACCTGTTCAAGATTATGCGGCGGGCTCGCCAGGAAAATCCGGCGGGGCGGATTGTGATTCATCCGTTCCTGGATGGCCGTGATACACCGCCGCGCTCCACGTTGGAATACCTCGCCAAATTAGAAAGTGTGATGGCGGAGGTGGGTAATTGCGTGATAGGCACGGCCATGGGGCGCTACTATGCAATGGATCGTTCGAAAGATTGGGCGCTCACGTCGGCGGCTTACGAGTGCATTGTGGCGGCTCAGGGTAAGCGTTTTGCCACGGTTGAGGCCGCCGTCAAGGAGGCTTATGATCAGCTGAAGACGCCTGATGGCGCACCGATGACGGATGAATATATTCCGTGTACGGTGATTGGCGATTATGCCGGCGTGAAGGATGGCGACAGTGTGATGCACACGAATTACCGTCAGGATCGTGCCATCCAGCTGACTCAGGCATTTGTCTGCGACAACTATCCGGGTACACGTTCGGTTCGTCCAAAGGTGGTCTATCTTGGTTTTACGCGTTATTGGGATGAGTTCCAGGATTATCTTCTGGGTGCGATGGGTGCCGGTGGCGGCATGGATATGCTGCTTGGCGAAGTGGTTTCCCGTGCGGGGCTTCGTCAATTGCGGATTGCCGAAACGCAGAAGTTCCGTCATGTGACGTCCTTCTTCAATGGTAAGAGCACCAAACCCTATCCCGGGGAGGATCAGGTAGAGGTTCCGAGCCGGTTTGATCCTGCGACCTTTGCTTCTCATCCGGAGATGGAGGCCTATAACGTAACCGATGAGCTGCTCCGCCGACTGGAGAATAATCCGTATGGATTCATTGTGGTGAATTACGCCAACTGCGATATGGTTGGGCATACCGGAGATCTGGCTGCGGCCACAAGAGCGGTTGAGATCGTTGATGAGTGCGTGGGCAAGCTGTTGAAGCGCCTGGAGGAGCTGGATGCGCATGTGCTCATTACGGCCGACCACGGGAATGCTGAGCAGATGGTGGATTATGTCACGGGAATGCCCAAGACGTCTCACACGCTGAACAAGGTGGAGTGCATCTATGTGGCGCGGGATGCGGATATGCGCACGATGCGCCCGGATGGCAAGCTTTCGGATATCGCGGTAACGTGTATTGATCTGCTTGGGCTGGAAAAACCTGTGCAGATGACAGCAGACGATTTGTTTGTTTGAGGCTAAATAGGTTTCGTTGCGTGCAGACCTCGCGCCGCGGGGATGCACGCAGCATTGTTTGGCCGCTATTGAAATTGGGAGATTGTGCAATGAATCAGGAACATCTGAATCGGATCCAACGCCTTCAGGGCGCTATGGAAGAGGCCGGGTTGGATGCCGTTTTTCTTTATTCCGCTGTCAACCGGCTCTATTTCACTGGATTGAAGACCAGCAATGGCCTGCTGTTGGTTGAGCGGCAAGGGAAACCGGTTTTTTATACCGACTTCCGCTATCTTGAAGTGGCGCACCGCGTTTTGAAGGGAGTGGAAATCCGAAAGTTCAAGACAGCTGCAGATCAGTTGGCAGATTATGCCAAGATGGCCTCCGCGTGGAAAACGATCGGTTATGAGGGGAGTCTGACGGTCGCACAGTTTCTGCCTTTACAGGAAGCCATGGTGCATGCCAAGTGGACAAGTGTAACCACATTGATCGCCTCGTTGCGCGGGGTGAAATCGGCTTCGGAGTTGGATGCAATCCGGCGGAGTGCGATGGCAAATGATGCGCTCTTTAAGGATCTCATGGAGGCCTTTAAGCCCGGAATGAGCGAGCTGGATATGCTGCGGATTTTCCGGATGAAGGAAGCCGCCCGGGGGCTGACAGAATCGTTTGACCCGATCCTTTGCGCCGGGGTCAACGCTGTAGAGTGTCATCACCAGCCGGATAATACCGTGCTGAAGCCAAATAGCGAGCTATTGATTGATATGGGCGTGGTGGTGGACGACTATTGTTCGGATATGACGCGAACCGTCTTTTTTGGAACTCCGACGCCGCGTTTTCGCGAGATCCATAATATCGTTTTGGAGGCCAACCGCGCCGTTGTCGAAGCCGTCAAGCCGGGTATGCGCTGCTGCGATATCGATGTCGTGGCGCGAAAGATTATCGGCTCCTATGGGTATGGGGATTATTTTGATCACGGTCTCGGGCACAGCGTCGGCCTCGAAATTCATGAAATGCCCAGTTTCTCCAGAACGTGTGAAACGATTCTTCAGCCCGGCATGGTCATCACCGATGAACCCGGTATTTATCTGCCCGGCGAGGTGGGGGTTCGGATTGAGGACTTGTTGATTGTCACGGAAACCGGCTGTGAGGTGATCTCTCACACGCCCCATGAGATTGTGCTTCCATGCTGAAGTCAAACCCAAATCCAAAACGAATTGCCGCGCTTGTCCGTAAATTGCTGATCGAACTCGGGGAAGATCCCGACCGTGAAGGGCTCCTGAAGACGCCTGACCGTGTGGCAAAAGCGATGCTTTACCTGACGCAGGGGTATCGCCAGACGCCGCAGGAGGTTCTGAACGGCGCCGTGTTCGAATCGGCAGCAAACAACATGGTCATTGTCCGAGATATTGAGGTGTACTCGCTTTGCGAGCATCATCTGCTGCCATTCTATGGGCGTTGTCATGTGGGTTATATTGCCAACGGAAAGGTGGTTGGATTGAGTAAGGTGGCGCGAATCGTGGATTGTTTTGCGCGCCGATTGCAGATTCAGGAGCGCCTGACGGAAGAAATAGCCCATGCCATTCAGGAAATTACCTGTGCTGAGGGAGTTGGCGTGGTAATGAACTGCGCGCACTTGTGCATGATGATGCGCGGGGTTGAGAAGCAGAATGCCGTTACGGTAACGTCTTCGGTCCTTGGCTCCTTCCGTGAAGATCCAGGTGTACGGGCAGAGTTTATGAGCCTTGTTCGTTAAAAACCGCAAGATGTGGATAAAACAGTGCGCATGCCGGGTCTGGTATGCGCACTGTTTTTTACGTTGATGGGCAGGATTGTTTGAGGTGTGGCGACGGAAGAGAGACAGTTAGAAGACAGACGCAGGCAGATTTGGCCGGGTTCGTTCGTTTCGCGGATCAGACCGGATTACGGGAGGATATCGGGCGGAAACGGCGTGTAGGTCGATAATAGAGGAGGGCGCACAAAAGAAGTCCGGCGGTAATGGAGAGGCTGATGGGATAGGCCGCCATGATGCTTCGAAAGGTGTGAAAATGCGGGAAGCCCCAGTGAATCCAGCAGATACGAACGCCGCAAACGCCGAAAACGGTGAGGAGCGCCGGCGTCAGTGAAATGCCAAAACCGCGGAGATAACCGGAAAAGATTTCATAGCAGGTGGTGAAGGTATAGGCGGCGAAAACAAAGATCAGCCGGGTATAGCCCAGCTCGATCACTTCCGGGTTTGTATTGAAGAAGGATAGAATGTGGCGCCCAATGAGCAGCACGCTGAAAATGGCCAGCGCCGTGGCCAGAATATCTTCCCCCAGGCATATCCAGAAAATCCGTTTACAACGGTCAAATTGTTTTGCGCCGACGTTTTGTCCAACGAATGCGGTGCAGGCCTGACTGAACGCATTCAAAACCACATAGGCGAAGACCTCCACGTTGAAAGCCGCACAGGAAGCCGCCATAACCAGCGGTCCAAGGCTGTTGATGGCGCGTTGAAGAACCAGATTCGAGATGGAGAACATGGCGCCCTGAATTCCTGCGGGGAATCCAATCCGGAGGATTTTCAAAAACGCATCGCGGTCAATACGGATCAGTTTCACTTTCAGGCGGATGGGAAGCGTAGAGGCCTGGAGCCGTCGCAGGAGGTAAAGAGCACTGACGCTGTTGGAGAGTATGGTAGCGATGGCCACCCCGTCAACAGTCATGTGCAATCCGATGACAAAAAAGAGGTTCAGGAAGACATTCAAGATGCCGGCAAACAGGAGTGCCAGAAGGGGTGTACGAGTGTCTCCAACACTTCGGAAAACCGCTGCTGCAAAGTTATAAAGCAGAATGACCGGCATTCCTAACAGATAAATGCGCAGATAGAGCAGCGCCAGCGGAAACACATCATGCGGCACACTGAGCATACGCAGCAGCGCGGCGGCCGATAGTTCGCCGATGGCGAGGACGAGCACGCCTCCGATGAATGCCATGGCGATGGCGGTGTGAACGGCGCGCCGAATACAAACCGCATCGCCGCGCCCAATGGCGTTGGCAATGACCACTGTAGCCCCAAGCGAAAGTCCGATAAAAAGGGTAATCAACAGGCTGATAACAAAACTGTTCGCGCCTACTGCCGCCACTGAGGCGACACTCAGCTCGCCTGTAAACCGTCCGACAACGGCTACATCGGCGGCATTAAAGAGCTGTTCCAGAATAGCCGTAGCCGCCAGGGGAAGCGCGAATTGCGGCAGTTTATCCCAAATGGAGCCTTGCAGCATATTTAATGCGGGTGATTTCATGGCAAACAGCTTCTCCTGCCGGTGAACAGGGGCGATAGTATACGCGCTTGCACGAAGGCGTGCAAATTCTTTTCAGGCAGGGAAGGGATGGTCGGGTTTCGGGACGTTGTCATCAGATGCAAAAACACCTGAAAACATCGTAAAAACGGAGCGTTCGATGCCTTGAATACTACACGCTTGCCGGGTTGCTTGAACGCGGACGGCAGCTGCGGTTTACGGCTTTTTAAAGGAATCTTTCAGCGTGACGGTTCGATTGAAAACCGGAGCGTTAGGTTTGGAGGCATGTTCATCCGGCGTGAAGTATCCCACGCGTTCGAACTGGTAATGTTCTCCGGGCACCGCATGAGCAAGGAGCGGCTCGCCGTAAGCTGTAACCGTTTTCATGCTTTCGGGATTGACCGCATCTAGGAAGTTCCCGCTCGGGCAGGCCATGGGATCTTCCAAGGCGAAGAGACGGTCGTAGAGGCGTACCTCAAAGGGGACGGCATATTTGGCGCTGACCCAGTGAATCGTTCCCTTTATTTTTCGCCCGTCCGAGGGGTTGCCGCCCCGACTATTCGGATCGTACGTGCCGTGGATTTCCGTCACATCCCCAGCTTCATTTTTAACGATATGCGTGCAGGTGAAGAGACAGGCTCCGCGGAGGCGCACTTCGTTCCCCACGGTTACGCGGAAAAACTTCTTCACGGGCACTTCCATAAAGTCGTCCCGATCAATCCACAGCTCGCGCGTGCAGCGGATCTTCCGTTTGCCGGCCTGCTCATTTTCAGGGTTATTCGGCACTTCCGCGGTGAGTTCTTCGCCCTCCGGCAAGTTGTCAATAATCAGCTTGACGGGGTTGAGAACGGCCATCCGGCGCTGGGCAATCCGGTTCAGGTCATCACGCACGCACCACTCCAACAGTGCGAGATCGGTTAACGACTTGTATTTTGAAATGCCAGTGCGTTCACAAAGGTCGCGAATTGCAGCGGCGGTGTATCCGCGGCGGCGCATTCCGGCCACGGTTGGCATCCGCGGGTCATCCCAGCCGTCCACATATCCTTCTTCAACGAGCTGCCGCAATAATCGCTTGCTCATGACCGTGTAAGTCAGGTTCAGCCGGGCGAACTCCCGCTGCTGCGGGCGAATGGTTTTTCCGTTGCGGACGACTAGGCGCCCCTGTTCGGCTAGGCGGTCAATCACCCAATCGTAAAGCGGGCGGTGCACCTCGAACTCCAGCGTGCACATTGAGTGCGTAACGCCCTCGAGCGCGTCTTCAATCGGGTGGGCAAAGTCATACATCGGGTAGCAGTGCCACGCGGTGCCTGTGCGGTAATGCGGTAAATCCACAATCCGGTAAATCACCGGGTCGCGGAAATGAATATTGGGGGAGGCCATGTCAATCTTGGCGCGCAGGCAATGGGTGCCTTCTGCGAATGCGCCTGCCCGCATCTTGCGGAAAAGGGCAAGATTCTCTTCTGGTGAGCGGTCGCGGTAGGGGGAGAAACGCCCGGGCTCGGTGGGAATGCCCCGATAAGCCTTCCATTCTTCCTGTGAAAGTTCGCATACATAGGCCTGCCCGCGCCGGATCAGCTCCTCGGCAATGGCCCACATGGTTTCAAACATGTCGCACGCATAGAAAAAGGCGTCCCACTTGTAGCCCAGCCAGGAGATATCCTTTTTAAGCTGTTCAACGAAGTCTTCCGACTCCTTGGAGGGGTTGGTATCGTCCATACGCAGATGGCACCGCCCGTGGAAGAGCTGCGCCATGCCGAAGTCCACCCACACGGCCTTGGCGTGGCCGATATGAATCCATCCGTTGGGTTCGGGCGGAAAGCGGGTAACCACTGTGCCGTCATTCTTTCCGGCGCTCAAATCCTCCTCAATCCATTGCCGCAGAAAATGCCGCGAGGTATCAGATTCAGAGGGAGGGGTGGCGCAGCTGTTTTTTTCCATGGTGAAACATCCTCAAAAGAAACGCGGAGAGTATACCAAAATCACGGCAGTGAAACACTTTCAGCTTTTCCCACCGTTTCCCCGCCGGGCAGGCCGGCGACCTGTTCGCTTTGCGCGGGGAGTGTCTGCCCTGTTGGCTGTTGGGGCGGTTCCGCCGTGCGGATGAGTGTTTGAATCAAATCGGCGGCCAGAAAGAGCCCGGCACTTGCTGTTACCGGCATATAGGAGCCCAAGGTATTGCCCGCGCCTAGCGGGCGCGGCGTCTCCTTCGACCAAACGCAGCGGATGCCGCGCGAAATGCCGCGTTTGCGCAGCTGCTGCCGAAGCGTCCGCGCGAGCGGGCAGGTGTGCGTTTGGGAAAGATCGGTTACGCGCAGCGCCGCCGGATCCAGCTTCCGCGCCGCACCCATGGCGGACCATACGGGGATTTGCTGCCGCACGCAGGCCTCCAGAAGCGCCGCTTTTGCCGGCAGGTCATCAATCGCGTCCACAACGGCATCGGGCTGTACGTGCGCCAGCAGGGCGGCGGCGGAGAGCGGCGTAACGAATTGGGTTTCTGCCGAAGCGGTGCAGGTGGGGGCGATATCTTGCAGCCGCTGCCGGGAGGCTTCCGCTTTGGAGCATCCAATCAATGACGCCGCAGAGAACGGCTGCCGATTCAGGTTGGAGGCCTCAAAGACATCGCCATCCACCAGCGTCAGCCGTCCGATTCCGCTCCGCGCCAGGGCTTCCAGGCACGCGCCGCCGACAGCTCCCAGTCCTACCACGAGCACATGTGCGCCCTGCAGGCGTCTCAGCACCTTTGTGCCCAGCAGCGCTTCGGTACGCAGGAGGGTGGGGGAAAGGCCGGTCATGGCGTACAGCGGGTTATTGCAGCGTGGCACCGGTGGAGGCATTGCCCACCAGCTTGGCATACCGGCGAAGCCAACCGGTAACCGCGCGTTGCGGCCACGGTTTGGCGGCGGCGCGGCGGGCGGCGAGCTCCGCATCGCTCACCTGCACTTCCAGCAAATTATGCGGGATATCGATATGAATGAGGTCGCCATCCTGCACGAGGCCGATTTCGCCGCCCTCTGCCGCCTCGGGCGAGACGTGCCCGATGCAGGCGCCATGCGTGGCTCCGGAGAAGCGGCCGTCGGTAATGAGCGCCACTTGTTCACCCAGTCCGGCGCCGATGATATAGGCCGTTGGGGCGAGCATTTCCTGCATCCCAGGGCCGCCTTTGGGGCCTTCCCCGCGGATGACGACCACGTGCCCGGCGTGAACTTTTCCGGCCAGGATTCCCTCACAGGCTTCTTCCTGCGAGTTGAAACAGATGGCCTTGCCGGTGAAGTCCAGCATCGAGGCATAAACGCCGGCCCGCTTCACGATTGCGCCCTGTTTGGCCAGGTTGCCATGCAGCACGGAAAGGCCGCCGTCTTGGGAATAGGCGTTGCTAAAGGGGCGGATAACCGCATCATCGCGCACCTCGGCCTCGGCGGCGATCTCACCCAGCGTTTTTCCGCTGACGGTGCGCTTGGTCAAATCCATCAAGCCTTCCCGTTCGGAAAGGCGGTGCAGAATGGCGGAAATGCCGCCTGCACGATCTACATCAACCATATGGTAGGCGCAGCTGGGCGCCACTTTGCAGATATGCGGCGTGCGCTTGGAGATGGCGTCTATGCGGTGCAGGTCATAGGCGATGCCGGCTTCGTGGGCAAAGGCCAGTGTGTGGAGCACGGTGTTGGAGGAGCCGCCCATGGCCATATCCAGGGCAAAAGCATTGTCGATGGCCGTCTGATCTACCAGATCGCGCGGCAGGGGGCCATTTGCCAAAGCCATTTCCACAATGCGGCGTGCGGCGGCTTTCCAGAGCTCTTTACGGCGCGGATCCACGGCCGGGATGGTGCCGTTCCCGGGGAGCGCAAGCCCCAGCACTTCGCACAGGCAGTTCATGGAGTTGGCCGTGAACATGCCCGAGCAGGAGCCGCAGCCGGGGCAGGAAGTCTCTTCAATGGCTTCCAGCTGCGCGGCGGTGATTTTGTCGTTTTTGTATTCCGCTACGGCCTCGAAGACGGTGTTCAGATCGGAATCCTTCCCCGTGATGGGATTTTTCCCCGGGAGCATGGGGCCGCCGGAAGCGAAAATGGTGGGGATGTTCACACGCAGGGCGGCCAGAATCATTCCCGGAACGATTTTATCGCAGTTGGGGATACAGATCATGCCGTCGAAACAGTGCGCGCGGAGCATGGTTTCCACGGTGTCGGCAATCAGTTCGCGGCTGGGCAGGCTCATTTTCATGCCCTGATGCCCCATGGCGATGCCGTCGCAGACGGCGATGGTGTCGAACTCAAACGGTACGCCGCCTGCCTCGCGGATGGCCTCTTTGACCAGATCATTCACGGCGCGCAGGTGGCAATGCCCGGGAACGATATCGGTATACGAGGAACAAACGGCAATGAAGGGTTTGCCAAAGTCTTCACGGGCTACGCCAGCCGCCCGCAGAAGGGAACGGTGCGGGGCTTTCTGATAACCACTTTTAATCGTGTCGCTGCGCATGATCATCTCTCCAAATCAAGTTCTGAAAACGCGGATAGTTTAGCATATCTGCGGGGGCAGGAACGGGGCGACAGGCAGGCGGGGAACCGGTGCCGCCCGGCGTCTGTCCGTATCCGCCCCGGCCTGAGGGCAAACCCGGGGCGGATCGGTCTTGCGTCCGCCCCGGGTTCCGGCAGCGCCTGCTTCGGCTTAAACCTGGGCTGCGGAGGCATGGGGGTGTCTGCCTGCGCGAGGCATGATGTGTGCATGTGTGGGAATCTGCCTGACAACCCTTTCGGAGGGGGTAGGGATATGCTAACATAAGAGAATAAAGGAGAACGTGATGAATCGGAGAGCATTTCTGGAATCGATGGCCGGGTTGGCTGCTGCTGTGCCGGGTGGGGTTCTGTCGGCCAAGGGGGCGGCTGATGCGGCGCGGAGCCGGGTGGTCGTGGTGCGGCGCGGAGAACCGGCGGAGATGTTTCGCCGGGGAATTGCCGCGCTGGGCGGCATCACGGCGTTTGTCAAGCCGGGGCAGCGCGTGGTGGTTAAGCCCAATATCGGGTGGGACCGCACGCCGGAGTTTGCCGCCAACACGCATCCGGATCTGGTGGGGGAGATTGTCCGGCAGTGCCTGGCGGCGGGCGCGGCGGGCGTAACGGTTTTTGATCACACGTGCAACGCCTGGAAAAAGTGTTACGAACACTCCGGGATCGAGGCTGCGGTGAAGGCTGCGGGCGGAACGATGGCCGAGGCGCACGAAGTCTCGGCCTACCGCGAGGCGGCGTGCCCGGAGGCGGTGCGCATGAAGCAGGCCAAGATTCATCATGCCATTCTGGAGGCCGATGTTTTCATCAATGTGCCGATTCTGAAAAACCACGGCGGCGCAAAAATGACGGCGGCGCTGAAGAACTTTATGGGGTTGGTGTGGGATCGGCAGTTCATGCACCGCAATAATCTGGCGCAGTGCATCGCCGATGCGCCGCTTTATCGGAAGCCCACATTGAATGTAGTGGATGCTTACCGCACGATGCAGACGAACGGCCCCCTTGGCGTGGGGCTGACGGATGTTCGGACGCTGCGTTATCAGCTGCTTTCGACGGATCCCGTGGCGATCGATGTACTGGCGGCCAAACTGCTGCGCTTCCCTGTGGAGAGTATTCCCTATCTGGCGCTGGCGGCAAAGAACGGGCTGGGCATACTGGAGGAGGCGCAGATGGAGGTGATTCGCTTGGAGGCAGGTGCCCCGGAGCCGGTGGTGAAGGGGTGAGCCCCTGGGCTGCAGGAAGCAGGAAACGCGGATGAGGCAGGCAGAAAAATCATCTTTGGGCGCGGCGGGCGCAGGAACGGTTTCGGGGGCGCCCCGGCGGGGTCGGTCGCGGTTTTGGCGCATGGCGCGCGGCGTGCGGATTCTGTTGGCTGCGGGCTCGGCGGCGTTGATCACGCTGGCTTTTGGGGAGGCGGCCGACGGCCTGGCTTTGGCGGCTAAAGGGCAGTTCGGCCCGGCGCTGCTCGCGGCCGCCGGGCGGGCATCGCTGGCGGGGGCGGCAGTGGCCGCCGGGTGGCTGGTGCTGACGCTGTTCTTGGGGCGCGTGTTCTGTTCGGTGGGGTGCCCGCTGGGCATTTTGCAGGATGTGCTGGGGAAACTTTTCTTCTGGCGGAAGAACCGTCCGCAGCCGCGCCTGCTGCTTTTGCGTAAAGGGCTTGGCGTGTGCTGCTGGGGCGCGGCGCTAATCGGCGGCTGGACGCTGGGAATGCGCTTTCTGGAGCCGTTTACGCTGTTTGGGGCGATGGTTTCCTGCGGGTGGCTGCCGTTGGCGGCGCTGGCGGTGCTGATCTTTTGGCGGCGGCGGTTCTTCTGCAACAGTTTGTGCCCGGTGGGGGCGCTTCTGGCCTGCGGCGCCTCTATGGCTCCATTTGGGTTTCGCTTTACGGCGCGGTGCATCCGGTGCGGCAAATGTGTGCAGGCGTGCCCGGCAGGGTGTCTGGATCCCAAAACGGCAGTTTTCGACAATGGGCGGTGCATCCGGTGCCTGGCCTGTGCGGCGGTGTGCCCGGTGAATGCGCTTGCATATGGGCGGAATGCGGCCTGCCGCATTCCCGGCCGCCGGGCTTTTTTACGGGCAGGGGCGCTTCTGGCCGGAGGTGCAGTGGTGGGCGCGGCGGCGCGGAAGACCGTGCCGCTCTATGCGGCCTACGGGCCGCGGGCGAATGTGGCGCGGGAGGGAATTTACCCGCCCGGCGCGGGGTCGCGCCAGCGCTTTCTTTCCAAATGTACGGATTGCCGCTTGTGCGTGCAGCATTGCCTGGGGCAGGTGCTGCGCCCGGCGGGGCGGTTCGGGGCGGTGCATCTGGAGTTTGACCGGGGCATGTGCGAGTTTAACTGCACGCGCTGCACGGAGGTATGTCCCACGGGGGCGCTGCGCCCGCTGGATGCGGCCATCAAGAAGCGGACGCGGCTGGGGCTTGCGGCGGTGGATCTCACGCTGTGTGTGGCGGCCACGGAGGAGTTTGAGTGCGGCGCCTGCGCGGAGCACTGCCCCACGGGGGCGCTTCGGATGCGCGAAAATGCTGCGGGCGTTTTGATTCCCGTGCTGGATGCACGGCTGTGCATTGGGTGCGGCAGCTGCGAGCACCCGTGCCCGGTGCGCCCCATCAAGGCGGTGCGTGTGTGGCCGGTGGAGGTGCAGGTGCTGGCGGCGGATCCGGCCGATCTGCTGAAGCCGCAGCAGCCGGCGGTGCAGGAATCGGAGGAGTGGTTGATCTGACGGCCGAGCGCGTGCCGGAATTCAAGGCGCTCTGGAAACGCATCAGCCCAAGATCCGTCTATGCCGTTGACTTTGATACCGATGAACTGGTTCAACGGGCGATTGCCGCGATCAACCTGAATCTCCGTGTGCCGAAGATTTATTTCAGGGTGGAAGCTGGCGCAATGGATGAGATCCAGTCAAAGGAGGCACTCCTTGACGGAAGCGCCTTTGCGAAGTCCACGTCATCGACTTACGACAGCAGCAGACAGATCCGCGCCAGCGGCAGTGTGAAGTATGATTTGATCGGCAAGCTGGTTGAGGAAACAGGCTTGACGCGAAAAGCCGTTGTTGCGATTCTGACTGGTATTGAGAAAGCCGTTTTTGAGCAGTTCAAGACCAATCCGGAGGCGTTTATCCTTAAAGCCGCCGCATTGATCAATGACGAAAAGGCAACCACCATTATTCAGCACATTACCTACCATGTGCTGGACGAGCATTACAATACAAACATCTTTACCGCACCAACCCTCAAGGGTAAGCTTGGGGTGAACGCGATGAAAGCGCAGCGGCATCTCTACGATCATATTGTGTATGATTCCACAAACGAACGCGATTTTGCGGCCGATCTGGACACCAACACGGATGTGGCGGTTTACGTGAAGCTGCCGAAGAGCTTTTATATTGCCACACCCGTTGGGCACTACAATCCGGACTGAGCGATTGCCTTTTATAAAGGCACGGTGAAACATATCTATTTCGTTGCCGAGACGAAAGGCTCCATGAACTCCATGCAGCTCCGGCTCATTGAGGAATCGAAAGTTCACTGCGCCAGGGAGCATTTCAAGGCTATCAGCAGCGGGCATGTGGTTTATGACGTGGTAGACAGCTATGAAGCGCTGCTCGACAAGGTGATGCGGTAGGTGCGTGTTTTGGGCGGCGGCCGGTGCAGCGTGTGCCGCGCGAGGTATGACGCGGCGCCGGGCTTTTGTTAGCATATGGCGCATGGCAGAAACCAGACGGCGGATCCTGTTGCATACGTGTTGCGGCGTTTGTGCGTCGCACTGTATCCGTGTATTGAAAGCGGAGGGTTGGGAGCCGGTGCTGTTTTTCTCCAACTTCAATATCTACCCGCATGCGGAGTATCTGCGGCGGCGTGCGGCGGCGGAGGCGCTGGCGCGCGCGGAGGGGGTGGATTGGGCGGAGGATGCGCCGGATCATGCGGCGTGGCGGGCGTGTGTGGCGGCCGGTTATGAACAGTGTCGGGAAGGGGGCGGCCGGTGCGCGCGGTGCTTCCGCTTTTCTCTGGAGCGGGCGTTCCGGCGGATGCGGGCGTTGGGGTGCGAGGCGTTTACCACAAGCCTGACAGTGTCTCCGCACAAGCGGAGCGCGGTTCTGCATGCCATTGGGCGGGAAGTCGGCGGGGCTGCCTTCCGTGCGTATGACTTCAAGAAGCAGAATGGGTTTCTGGAATCCAACCGCCTGGCGGCGGAGCGCGGGCTTTATCGGCAGATCTATTGCGGGTGTGAGTTTTCCCTTCGGCATCGGGAACCTTTTCGGATGGTGCTGCTGGGGCTGGGCTATCGCGGGGAGATTTACGCACGGTGGGCGCTGGCGCATCCGCAGGATGTGCAGGTGACGGCCATCGCTGAACCGGATCCGCGGAAGTGCCGGGTGTGGGCGGAGCGTTTGTCGCTCCCGGCGGAGGCGCTCTTTTCGGATTGGAGCGAGGCGGTGGCAGCGGCAGACGCGGAGGCGGCGGTGATTGCCCTGCCGGATCGGCTGCATTTTCCGGCGGCCATGCAGGCGTTGGCACGCGGGCTGCATCTGCTTCTGGAGAAGCCGGTGGGCGCCACGTGGGAGGAGTGTGTGGTGCTGGATGCGGCGGTTCGAGAGTCCGGGCGGCTGGTTCAGATTGGGCATATTCTGCGGTTTACGCCTTATTATATGAAGATTGCCGAGTGGATTCGCAGCGGGGCATTGGGGGAGCTGGTGAGCATTCGTCATCTGGAACCGGTGGGATTTCATAAGGCGGCCATGGCGTTTTGCCGGGGCACCTGGGGGGATACCCGGCGAAGCACGCCGATGATTCTTCAGAAATGCAGCCATGACTTTGATTTGTTTGCTTGGTGGGTGGGCGCACGCTGCAAGAGCGTGCAGTCCTTTGGCGGATTGGCACATTTTCGTCCGGCGTGTGCCCCGGTGGGGGCGGCGGCGCAGTGCGTAACGTGCCCGGCCGCCATTGAGCGGACGTGTGCGTATTCCGCCATCCGCCTGCTGAAAGAGTCGCAGAGCCTCTGGTACATGTTCCCGGATGTGTCTCCGGCGGGGATTGAACGGGCGCTGCATGGGCCACTGGGGCGATGTGTGTATGCGGGCGGCAATGATGCGGTGGATCATCAGGTGGTGAATCTGCTGTTTGAAAACGGCGTAACGGTTTCGCACGCGATGGAGAGCTATACGTTCGGGCGTGATCGGGAAACACGACTGTTCTTTACGGGCGGAGAGATTCTGGGTGATGCCCGCCGCCTGGTGATTCGGCGGTTCGCCGACCGCACGACAACGGTATGGGATGCGGCATTGGAAAGCGGAAATGCCGCGCATGAAAGCTCGTATGTGGTGGGGAATGACGGGTTGCTGACGGATTGGGTGCTGGCGCTGCGGTCGCTCCCGCCTGCTCATTATGCCGAGCGCTTTCATGAAAGCATTCAGGCGCACGCGATGGCGTTTGCCGCAGAGGTTTCCCGGACGCATGGCGGGGTGCCTGTTCCGCTGGCTTCGTTGTGAAGGATGTGGAAGAAATGGAAACGGAAACCTTAGATCTTGGCTTTGCACAATTGGATGCCGGCCGCGCCGCCCGCACGGGAATGGCGGAGACGGTCTTCTGTCAGGGAAAGACAACGGAGCAGGTGGTGCGGATCTTCCGGGCGTTTGCTGAAGCGGGTCAGCCGACGCTTGGAACGCGGTGCTCGCCTGAACAGGCGGCGGCGCTTTTGACGCACTGCCCGGGTGTGACGCATGACCCGGCGGCGCGGACGGTGGCGCTGAGCATTCCCGGAAAGCCGCCTGCCGTACTGCCCGGCCTGGTGGCGATTTGCTCGGCAGGGACGGCAGATTTGCCGGTGGCGGAGGAGGCCGCCCAGACGGTGCAGTTTTTTGGCGCGGCGGTGCAGCGGTTTTATGATATCGGGGTGGCGGGGATTCACCGTCTGTTTGCCCGGCTGGAGGCCATTCGCGCGGCAGATGTGGTGCTGGTGGTGGCAGGCATGGAGGGCGCGCTGGGGAGCGTGGTGGCCGGGCTGGTGCAGGCGCCGGTGATCGCGGTGCCGACGTCTGTGGGCTACGGGGCGTCTTTTCAGGGACTTGCGCCGCTGCTTTCCATGCTGAATGCGTGTGCGGAGGGGCTTTCTGTGGTGAATATTGACAACGGTTTTGGGGCGGCGGTGCAGGCGTGCCGAATCTTGCGTCTGCGGTGCCCGCGCCCGGGACAGAAAGGCATTTGAACATGGAACGCTGGCTTTATGTGGATGGCGGATGCGGAATCAGTGGGGATATGCTGGTGGCCGCGCTGCTGGATTTGGGCGCCGACCGCTCCAAACTGGATGCTGCGTTGAAGCCGTTGGAGCCGGAAGGGCTTACGTACACGGTTTCCAGGCAGGTGAAGCAGGGATTTGCGGGGCATGACTTTGACGTACATCTGGCGCATCATCACGCCCATGCGGAGACCGCGGGGCATTCGGGGCATCATGGGCGGAATCTGGCGGACGTGATGCAGATTTTGGAGCAGTTACCGATCAGCCCGGGCGCCCGCAGGCTGGCAGAGCGGACGTTCCGAATTGTGGCCGAGGCAGAGGCCAAGGCGCATGGCCGGCCGATCGATGAAATCCATTTTCATGAGGTGGGAGCACTGGATTCGTTGGCTGATATCGTTGGCGCGGCGGTGCTGGTGGATGATTTACAGCCGGCGGCGTGTGTGGTTACGGGATTTGCGGAGGGGCAGGGGACAGTAACTTGTGCGCATGGCGTGCTGCCGGTGCCGGTGCCGGCGGTGCTGAACATCGCGCAGGCGTATGGTATTGCGCTGCGCCCTTCGGCGGTGCTGGGTGAGCGGGTTACGCCCACGGGCATGGCGCTGGCCGCTGCGCTGCGGACGCAGGCCGCGCTGCCGCAGGCTTACCGCATTGAGCGTGTGGGCGTTGGGTTTGGGAAACGCGACTTTGGCTGCCCGAACTTTTTGCGCCTGCAATGGATTTCCCCGGAGGGGGGCGGCGGGCGGCTCCATTGCCTAGAGGCGAATCTGGACGACTGTTCCGGCGAAATGCTGGCGGTGGCGGCTGACCGACTGCGGCAATTGGGCGCACGGGATGTATGTTTTGCCCCCTGTTTCATGAAGAAAGGGCGCCCGGCGTATCAGCTTCAGGCGTTGGTGGATGAACCGCTGCTGGAACGGGCGGCGGAGGTGCTCTTTCGGGAAACAACGACGATCGGTGTGCGGTATTACCCGGTGGAACGTTTTTGTATGGCGCGGGAAATGGTTTTATTGGAGACGCCGATGGGGCAGATTCAGGCCAAGCGGTGCACGTTTGGCGCGTGTGTACGGTGTTATCCGGAGAGCGACAGCGTGCGTGCGGCGGCGGAGGCCAGAGGGCTCCCGTATCCGGTGGTGTTTGAACAGGCAATGAAGGCGGCGCAGGCGTATGTTGCTCCTTGAACGATTGAAGGCGTGGATTCAGGCAGAATGTGCCGATGGTGTAGCAGTGGCGTTTTCCGGAGGGATCGATAGCACCACGCTGCTTGCGGCGCTGACGGTGTGTCGGCAGGAGCAGCCGTTTCCGCTTTTGGTTTTGACGTATGCTTCACCGTTTCAGCCGCACGATGAAACGGCTCAGGCGCAGCAGGAGGCTTTGCGGTTAGGGGCACCTGCGCAGGTGATTTCCGGGAATCCGCTTGGCTGATAATCCGCCGGACAGATGCTATTACTGTAAGCGGCGGATCTTTGGTACATTTCTGTCGGTGGCGGCAGGGAAGGGCATCCGGTTGCTGGTGGAGGGGACGCATGCCGATGATTTGGGGGTTTACCGCCCGGGACGCCGCGCCTTGCAGGAGCTTGGCGTTCGTTCTCCCTTTGCCGAGCTGGGTATTCACAAGGCGGACATTCGGCTGCTTGCGCAAGCGCTTGGAGTGCCGAATGCCGGACGCCCGAGCACGCCGTGCCTGGCTACCCGGTTCCCTTATCGGACGTGTCTGACGGCAGAAGCTTTACGGCAGGTTGAGCAGGGAGAAGCCGCGTTTCGCAGGATTCTGCCGCAGGTGAACTTCCGTGTGCGTGTTCACGGCGATCTGGCTCGGCTGGAGGTGCCGCCGGAAGCCTTTGAGCGGGTGTTGGCGTGCCGGGGAGAAATTCTGGAGGCCTTGCACGCGGTCGGTTTTAACCATGTTGCACTTGATTTACAGGGGTTTCGATCCGGCAGTTTCGATGTGGGGTCTATTATCGGCAGAGTCATGGAGTAGAGGGCGATGCCGCAGCCGATTCGATTGGTGGTTACAGACATGGATGGCACCCTGCTGGATGAAAACCGGCAGCTGCCTGCGGACTTTGCGTTGCGCGTACAGCAGCTGGAGGCGCGCGGGATTGCCTGGGCGATTGCTAGCGGCCGCCAGTATGATAATCTGGCAGAGGTCTTTTCTGCGGCGGGTGTGTATCCGGATATCATTGCCGAAAATGGAGCGCTTGCCTTTGCGGCGCATGAGACGGAGCCGTTTTTCTGTGATTTAACCCCGGCCTCCTTTTTCCGCCCGATACTGGAAGCGGCTTTGACGGTTCCGCGGGCGACACCGGTATTATGCGGGGTACATTGTGCCTGGGTGGCTGACTCTTATCCGGAAAACTTTGAGGCGGTTTCTCACTATTTTTCCAAGACGGAACGGTGGCATGCGCTTTCGGAGATAGCGTCGCTGCAGGTGTGCAAGGTGGCGGTCTACCATCCGGAAGCGGCCGCGGTGTTGTGGCCGCTCCAGCCCGTATTGGATAGACGTTCAGCCGATGCGGATCAACAAGGGGCGAGCCTTGGCGGCATTGCTGTGCCGCTTTTCCCTTGCTCCGGAACAGGTTGTGGTCTTCGGCGATTACTTGAATGATTTGGAGATGATGACGCTGGGTACACACAGCGTGGCCATGGGGAATGCACATCCTGAACTGGCTGCTCATTGTGCGCATCGGGCGCTCAGCAACCGGGAGAATGGCGTGATGCGTTATCTTGAGGATCTTGGCTTATTTGCGTGATGCGGAAGAACGGTTTGTTCCGGGCGGCATAACCCGTTGGAATTGCAGGAGTGAATAAAATAGACGAAACGCCGGTCAGTTGGCCGGCGTTTCGTCTGTCGGGTGAGCCGGAATGGGCTCATTCCGGGAGGCGGCTGTTGACTCAGGCTTCGGGCTCGGTTGGAGCGAGTGTAGCCTTTGCTGCGGCGCCTTCCTTTTCGGCGGCTGGGGCTTGCTCTGCAGCAGGAAGCTCAGCGGCACCGCCTGTACGGTACTTGGCACGGCAATCGGAGCAGTAGAAGAAGTCTTTGTCCCAGGTGGTTTCTTCTTCTTTGCCGCAATTGTCGCAGACGCGGATATGGCGAGCCCGCTTGGCGCGGCAATCGGAACAATAGAACTCCTCGCCGCCCCAGGTGGTTTCTTCTTCTTTGCCGCAGTTCATGCATTTCCGCCGAACGCTCTCGCGCTGCAGGCGGAACTCGGCGGCGTGTTCGTCCATGAAGATATGAGGGAAGTCGAAGCTTCCGGTGGCGGTTACGAGCGTCCGGCTGGAGATGGCGTGGCCGCGCATGGCGTTCATGGCTACGAGCTGCACACGTTTGCCAATCTGACGGATCCGGCGAAGCACCGGTACATAGTCTGCATCGCCGCCGACAAGAATCGCCACGTCATAGGCGCCTGGGATGGTGGCGTAATAGGTCATGGCCGAGGAAAGATTGGCATTGACCCACTTGTTATCCGGCAGGGCATTCGGCTCTTTGCGGAAATCGATTTCCATGATGTCCATCTCGTAACCGCATTGTTCACTGAGGAAATCGTAGAATACTTTTTGTTTGACGGGATTATAACCGACCTTGTTGACGGGGATTGTCCCATAATAGCAGGTACGCACCACGTCCACTTCCTGCCCGCTCATTTCTGCAAGCGTTTGGGCGATAATGTCGGGAATGCGCTTGTAATCGATTTCAAACCCCTTCTCGTTCAATTTGTCGAAGAGTGCCTGGCGGCCTTTGTAAAGCCAACAGCCATCAATAAAAATCATCGCACGAATGGCCATGATTGGAAACCTTCCATGTTATACTTTTTTTCAGCTTGTTTTTTACTCCCGATCCACCCGGATAAGGAGACTTCAGTATCTCAAATCCGACGGTGGTTTGCAACTGTCGGAGGGAGGGAATGATTTATGACAGAAAGGGTTAGAGAGAAATCTGCGAGGGTGGGTGGCATGCCGTGCTGTGCAGAGCGTTTTATTGTGGGGGGCGGGGGCGTTGTGTCTGTGCGGTGCGATGCGGGGTGATAGGGGAGAGGCGGCGCAGGGGGAGGAATATCCCTGGATGAAGCAGGCGGTTGGAGCGGGTTTGAGTGCGGGCTCTGTCTGCTCCAGGTATTAAGAGCGAATGGCAGCGGATATCCAAGGTGTTTTGGATTCATGCCGGAGGGATGGTCTTACAGGGGAAGTAACAGCAGAACTGTGCATGAAAGCGTATTTTTTGGTATGCTAAGAGCTATTG
>ERZ808277.251-NODE-251-length-19608-cov-5.043881_pt1 | contig 19608 bp, 18 predicted proteins | sample MGYA00521240_ERZ808277 | MGnify/ENA primary metagenome ERZ808277 (study PRJEB31516, sample SAMN03275599) | gut metagenome | biome: mammalia-associated habitat; material: feces | host: Papio cynocephalus | place: Kenya | collected 2012-07-17 ... | reverse complement strand
AAGATAGTGATATTTTCGGAAATGACAACACCTGCCGGATTGTTTCCGGTTGGAAATTAGCAAAATACCGCAGAGGGTACAATGGTATGGCTGTCCTTTTTAGGTGCGATGGTCTTTTGACAAATTCATATCAGCCGCTGCATCCGGCGCGTCATCATTGAGACTCAAAGATATGCCTGGCCATTGTCTTCCCACGCCAATATTCAAGTCAGGGCTGACGGCCAGTGAGGTAATCAGTCTATGACCAGCAACATTCGGCAATCCGCCCGAACATGATTGCCTTTTCAGTGGCCGCGTGTATTGCAATCTTGCAAAATGGCGGCATACTATCATGCTTCTGCGCCGGTGTGGAGCACGGCAGTATGCCGCCTATGGTTCCCAGGTCCATAGGCGGCATATTCACCGGCTTTTCGTTGTGCTCAGGGCGGTTTTGTGTGCCGCCATATTCACAAAATGCGACTGTCGCCGACCCGTGTATATAAGACCGTCGGCGGCGAGATTGCAGATGGTGATAAGGTCTGGCGGCAATATAATTGTTCTGCAACTGCTGACGTGCCATGTTTGCCAACAGCGATTAGTTGCCAATAGAATAAAAGAGTAGGAAATATCCGAAAAAGCTTCTTAACTTGAGTGCCATAGTTCGTAGAACGAAGGACTTGGTCGATCGCTTCGACATGCTCGGCGACCGCGGTGGTCATGACCGTTCCGTCAATTGCAAAATACAACAGAATTATTAGGCTGTGGCAGGTAATTATTTTGAATATCAAAGGGGAAGCACTCTATTCTGGTCTTCAAATCAGAACTGGAGCAGGGTGTTTTCGCGTTCATATTCAACAAGTTGAATGCCACGGCCGTCATCAGCGGACTGAAGGGGCCGGGCCGTCAACGAAGACCGGCGGGGCGAGAGGGGGGATGATGAAAAAAAACAGGAGGGGCAACAAAAAAAGCGGGCGAAAATCTCGTCCGCTTTTTGTCGGGGTACAGTGACTCGAACACTGGACCCTCTGGTCCCAAACCAGATGCGCTAGCCAACTGCGCCACACCCCGATAACATTCCTTTGGGTTAACCCCTCAGGCCTTTCCTGACAACCGCTCGTGAGAGGCGCTCTCATTGGAAAGGACTGCAAAGTTATGCCTTTTTTTGAAATTCGCAAAACTTTTTTGAAAAAATCAACTATCTTTGAATGAAAATATTCAAAATCCATTGTTTGGCTGCCCTTGCGGCAGACACTGCGGTGTTTTGGGGAGATTATTTATCGCATAGCAATTTTGAGATATGATCATACAGGCGAAAGGCATAGAAAAATCTTTTGGGGACTTGAAGGTTCTTCGAGGAATTGATTTTCAGGTGGATAAATCGGAAGTGGTGTCTATAATGGGGGCGTCGGGAGCCGGAAAGTCCACTCTTCTTCAGATTCTGGGCACGCTGTCAACTCCGGATGCCGGTTCGCTGGAGATAGACGGTACGGATGTCCTGCATCTGAGCGGCAAGGACCTGTCCGCCTTCAGAAACAGGCGGATAGGTTTTGTGTTCCAGTTCCATCATCTTCTTCCGGAGTTCAACGCTCTTGAAAATGTGATGATTCCTGCTTTCATAGCAGGGCGTTCGGACAAGGATGCCAAGGCCGCCGCCACAAAACTGCTTAAGGATATGGGGCTCGGCGAAAGGATGGAGCACAAGCCGTCTGAACTCTCCGGAGGAGAACAGCAGAGAGTCGCTATCGCCAGAGCTCTGATCAATGAGCCGGCCATTCTTTTCGCCGACGAACCGTCAGGCAATCTGGACTCAAAGACAAAGACGGAAATCCATCAGCTTTTCTTCGACCTCAGGCAGCGTTACGGCCAGACAATCGTCATTGTGACCCATGACCCCGACCTCGCCGTCATGTGCGACAGGTCCCTTTTCATGCGTGACGGACAGTTTGTGGAAGAATGATTCCAGATTCAGAAGATGAGTGTCTTCCATTTCAAGCGGTTTGATGTCCGCAACGAACGCTCCGCCATGAAGGTCAACACTGATGGCGTTCTGCTCGGTGCATCAACGACGGTGCTGCCGGGCGACAGACGAATCTTGGACATAGGCACAGGAACCGGTACGGTGGCGCTGATGATTGCCCAGAGAATGGAAACGGATTGCGATGGCGAGGAATGGAATATTCAAGGGATAGAAATCGACATCCCGTCAGCTGAGGAGGCGGCTGAGAATTTCCGTCAGTCGCCATGGCAGGAGCACCTTGAGTCAGTGAATATGGGCCTTGCGGCATTCAGAAAAGCTAATCCGGGCGCCTGTTATGATCTGATCGTCTCGAACCCTCCATATTACGACAACTCGCTCCAGGCTCCGGAGGCCAGGCGTAATTCGGCGCGACATACCGGCGATTCTGAAAACCAGGAATCTCTTTCCTACCGTGAAATTCTTGAATATGCCTCCGAGGTTCTCGGAGAGGATGGTCGTATCTCCATGATACTTCCCGCCGATCAGGAGAAAGCATTGTCACGTCATGCGAGAATGTGTGGGTTCTTGCCGTGGAAAATCTTGAGAATCAAATCGGTGGAGCGTAAGCCTGTGTCAAGGTTGATAGTTCAGTTCAAGCGAAGGGGCAAGGTTGGTGGTTCTCCTCAGGAGGAACAGATGACGCTTCTTGACGAAAGAGGGAAGCGTACTTCCCAGCATGCTTCCCTCGTAACAGATTATTGTCTGTAACCAAACTAACCATTAACCAATTGACCAAAAAAAAATAATCTGTTATTTTCCGTTATTTTCTTTCTCCTTTGTTGTCGTTTTTGTTCAGTCTGTGAATCTGTTGCCTGCGGAATGATTCCTCCGCGACGTACAGTTTCGCCACTTTCTTACCCGGGAGTATCTTGCGATACTCGACAATATATTTACTATCAATATCCTTGCCACAATTCTGTGATTCTATGTATTTATCCAACAAAGAATTGATTTCGTCGTCATTTTTGCCGGCCTTGATGGCTTCATCGAGAGCTTTGTAGGCGTCAAGGACAACCTTGAACGAATTTTTTTTCTCTCGTTCGCATTTGTTGTAGACCGGCCAGAATCTCTCTGCCTCGGCGCTTGTCAAGTCCATCGCGTCTGTAAGATAGGCGATTTTCTCGGCTTTCCACCTGTCGTGCCAATCTTTCTTGTCCTTCTCCTGAGCCGTCACGCAGGTGGCGGTGAGAACCAGGACTGAGAGTATGAATAATATTCGTTTCATATCAATTCTATTTTTTTGCGATCAGTCCGGCATATTCAATCAATTCGGCCGGGGTACCTGAGTCAATAAGGTAGTTGACCACGTCATCATTGGAAACCGTGTCTTGCGTGTCGGCTTCCGGATGAAGATATTCATCGGCTCTGAGCAGAGCCGCATAGGCGAACTCATTATAGAGGTCTCCTTCGCTGCTTTTCTCTGTCGTGCCCTTGAGGACAGCGTTCCCGACAAGCAGAAACGAGAGGAAGCAGGCGGCCAGCGCGAGGTACGGTTTCATGCGCTGCACAGGGGTGAGCGTCCGAGGCGTGGCGGGTATTGCGTCAAGGCGAGCCTTGAGTCCCTCGAAATAGCCTTCCGGAACTTTGAATGCGGCCTTGCCGATACCATTGAATATGTCCCTTTTCTCTTGCATCACGTTATCTTAGACAGATTGTCAGCGTTAAGGTTTAATCTCTTTTTTCAAATTCCGAGCGGATTTTTTCGGCGGCGAAATGATAGGACGCTTTCAATGCCCCGACAGATGTTCCCAGAATCTCTGAGATGTCTTCGTAGGACAGGTCGTCGAAATAGCGCATGCAGAACACGGACTTCTGCTTTTTGGGGAGTCTGGCTATGGCTTTGAAGAGAAGCCTTTGGGCCTCGTCGCCGTTGAAATAAGGGTCATCGTCAATCTTGTCTGCCAGCTCAGTGTCGATGCTTTCAAACTTGAGCAATGCGCGGACTTTCTGCTTGTGGAGCCAGTTCAGCGTCTCGTTGGTGGCGATTCTGTAGATCCATGTGAACAGCCTTGAATCTCCTCTGAATGAAGGAAGCGCTGACCAAATCTTGATGAAGATCTCCTGAAGGAGGTCATCGGTGTCCTCGTGCGAGCAGACGAACCTGCGGACGTGCCAATAGAGCCGCTCACTGTAAGCCGCGACGATCTCCTTGAACGCCTTCTCGCATTGTCCGCTTCTGTATAACCCGATAATCTCCTCGTCAGTCATCCTCGTCTGATTTCGTTGAATCTTTCAAATGTACGACAAATTGCTTATTTTTGCAATTCTACGAATATTTTGCCGGAGACGGCTCGAACAGAAACAGAACAATATGAAGCACATACGAAATTTCTGCATCATCGCCCACATCGATCACGGGAAGAGCACTCTTGCCGACAGACTAATAGAGTTGACAAAGACTCTGTCTTCCAGGGATATGGAGGCTCAGGTGCTGGACGACATGGATTTGGAGAGGGAGAAAGGCATCACCATCAAGAGCCACGCCATCCAGATGGAATATATTTATAAAGGTGAGAAATATGTCCTTAACCTGATCGACACGCCGGGGCATGTGGATTTTTCTTACGAGGTTTCCCGCTCGATCGCTTCCTGCGAGGGTGCCTTGTTGGTTGTCGATGCGTCTCAGGGTATCCAGGCACAGACGATCTCAAACCTATATCTTGCCGTGGATCACGGACTTGAGATCATCCCTGTGATGAACAAGATAGACATGGACTCCGCTCAGCCAGAGATCGTGGCCGACCAGATCGTCGATCTCCTGGGCTGTGACCACGATGACATATTCAAAGTCTCCGCGCGCACGGGCGAGGGAATCCCGCCGCTTCTGGACGCCATTGTGGAGAAGATTCCGGCTCCGCACGGGGATCCTGACGCTCCGCTCCAGGCTTTGATCTTCGACTCTGTGTTCAATCCGTTCCGTGGCATCATCGCCTATTTCAAGGTGCTGAACGGCTCGATCGCGACCGGCGACAAGGTCAAGTTCGTGGCGACAGGGCAGGAATATGACGCCGAGGAGGTCGGTGTGCTCAAGATGAAGCTCCAGCCTACAGGCAAGGTCTCGACTGGAGACGTGGGTTATATCATCTCCGGAATCAAGAGGGCCGTGGAGGTCAAGGTCGGTGACACCATCACCCATTCTGCAAGGCCTTGCGCCGCGGCGATCGCCGGATTCGAGGAGGTCAAGCCGATGGTGTTCGCCGGAATGTACCCTGTACAGGCCGACAAGTTCGAGGAACTGAGGGCGACTCTGGAAAAGTTCCAGCTCAACGACGCGTCCTTTGTCTATGAGCCGGAGTCTTCGCTGGCTCTGGGATTCGGTTTCCGTTGCGGATTCCTCGGACTTCTGCACCTTGAGATCGTGCAGGAACGTCTTTTCAGGGAGTTCAACATGGATGTCATCACGACTGTCCCTAACGTTTCCTATAAGGTCTACACCACTCAGGGTGAGGTCCTTGATGTGCACAACCCGTCCGGGCTTCCTGCCCCGACGCTGATCGACCACATAGAGGAGCCGTTCATCAGGGCCCAGATCATCTCCAAGACCGATTTTTACGGGGCGATTATGAAACTGTGCATGGACAAGAGGGGAACGCTGATCGGGGAGCACTACATAACTTCCGACAGGGTCGAACTCACTTACGATATGCCGCTTTCGGAGATCGTGTTCGATTTCTACGACAAATTGAAGTCTGTGTCAAAGGGTTACGCTTCGTTCGATTATCACGTCACGGACTTCCGTCCCGCAAGGCTTGTCAAGTTGGACATCCTGCTGAACGGTGACCCGGCGGATGCGCTTTCTACATTGATCCACGAGGATCACGCATACGATTTCGGCCGTAAGATCTGTCTGAAACTCAAGGAATTGATTCCTCGCCAGCAGTTCGACATCGCCGTGCAGGCGGCCATCGGGGCGAAGATCATTGCCCGCGAGACTGTGCGTCAGGTGCGTAAGGACGTGACGGCGAAATGCTACGGAGGCGATGTGACCCGTAAGAGGAAACTGCTTGAGAAACAGAAGGAAGGAAAGAAGAGAATGCGCCAGATAGGCACGGTTCAGGTGCCTCAGAGCGCCTTCATGGCTGTGCTCAAGCTTGATTCTTAGGAATATGAACGTGGCTGTTCTCATAACCCTTGCCGATGACGGCAAGGATGGCGCTACCGCTTGCCTTGAGGAGTGTCAAAGGCAGACGGAGGCATTGGTGGCCACGGGAGGATATTCATTCACCATCTTTTTGAATGACGAGGGGGTTGATGGTTATCAGAAGGTTTGGGGAAAGGCTTCCGGCGCAGGCTTCGACTTCTATCTTTGGATGGACTCGGATTTGAGGCTTGAGGAAGGTGCTTTGGCTTCATTTTTTGAGAATTCATTCTTTCTCCGCCATAAGGCAGTGATAGCGGGCACGGTCTCGGACCTGTCTGGCAACCTGCTTTTCGGAGGCAGATCCAAGCATGGAAGGCTTTTGGAGCCGGATCCGGTCATACCCGTCCCCTGCCATCTTTATGACATGACGCTTACGCTGGTTCCGGAATATGCCGTCAGGCATCTTGAGAATCCGTCCGACATATTCCATCCCAGCCTTTGGGACTATGGGTGCGGAGCGAAGGTGGCCAAGGCTGGAATCGCAAGAGTCATCGCTCCCGGCATTCTTGCCAGAACCGGAAGAAAGCCTACACTTCCTGTCTGGAAAAACCCTGAAAAATCGGTGCTGGACAGGGCTCTTTCTTTATTCAAGGCGTGCAACCGTGAGTTTATTCAGGTTCTGCATTCGATTTTCAGATAATATTCGTAAATTTACACTTGCGCATTCGATTGCGGTTGCGCTTTAACGACATTAACATTAAAACATCCAATATTATGAAGCATCCGAAAATAGGAATCCGCCCGACCATCGATGGCCGTCAAGGCGGTGTTCGTGAAAGTCTTGAGGAAAAGACAATGACACTTGCCGCTAATGTGGCTGCGTTGATTTCTTCCAATCTGAAATATACCGACGGAACTCCGGTACAGTGCGTGATCGCTGACGGAACGATCGGCCGTGTGGCTGAGAGCGCCGCCTGCGCCGAGAAGTTCGAGCGTGAGGGTGTCGGCGGAACGATCACCGTGACTTCCTGCTGGTGCTATGGCTCCGAGACGATGGACATGAACCCTTACTGGCCGAAGGCTGTCTGGGGATTCAACGGTACGGAGCGTCCGGGAGCGGTTTACCTTGCGGCTGTTCTTGCCGCCCACGCCCAGAAGGGCCTTCCGGCTTTCGGAATATACGGTCATGATGTCCAGGATCTTGAGGACAATTCGATTCCTGAGGATGTGGCCGAAAAGATTCTCCGTTTCGCCCGTGGCGCTGTCGCCGTGGCTGAGATGAGAGGGGAGTCTTACCTTTCCATCGGCAGTGTGACGATGGGTATCGCCGGCTCTATCGTGGACACGAATTTCTTCCAGAAGTATCTGGGAATGAGGAATGAAAGTGTGGACGAGGTCGAGATTCTCAGACGTATGGATCTTGGAATATACGACCCTCAGGAGTTCGAGAAGGCTATGGCATGGGTCAAGAAATACTGCATGCCTAACGAGGGCTGGGACAAGAATCCTGAAGGAAAGCAGAAGACCCGCGAGCAGAAGGACAAGGACTGGGAGTTCGTGGTGAAGATGACCATCATCGTGATGGATCTCATGCACGGCAACCCTAAACTCCGCGAGATGGGATTCAAGGAGGAGGCTCTTGGCCACAACGCCATCGCCGGAGGTTTCCAGGGACAGCGCCAGTGGACCGACTGGATGCCGAACGGTGACTTCACGGAGACCCTTCTCAACACCAACTTCGACTGGAATGGCCGCAGGGAGCCTTCTATTCTCGCCACCGAGAACGACTCGCTCAACGGAACCGCTATGCTGATGGCCCACTTGCTGACCAACCGTCCTCAGATTTTCTCCGACGTGAGAACCTACTGGAGCCCTGAGGCTGTCAAGAGGGTTACCGGCAAGGAATTGACCGGCAAGGCCGCTCCGGGAATCATCCATCTCATCAACTCCGGGGCCACCACGATGGATGGCTGCGGCCAGAGCTCGGACGCCGAGGGCAATCCGGTGATGAAGCCGTTCTGGGAGATGACAGACGAGGACGAGAAGCGCTGCATCGAGCATTCGCAGTGGATGCCGGCCGACAGGGATTACTTCCGCGGCGGCGGATTCAGCATCCATTTCGTGTCAAGGGGAGATTTCCCTGCCACTATGGCCAGAATCAACATTGTGGACGGTCTCGGACCAGTGCTTCAGATCGCTGAAGGCTGGGTTGTGGACATCGATCCGGAGATCCATAAGGTCCTTGACAAGCGTACCGACCCGACTTGGCCTACAACATGGTTCACCCCGCGCCTTGACCCTAAGAAGGATGCCTTCAAGGATGTCTACAGCGTGATGAACAACTGGGGAGCCAACCACGGAGCGATCTCTTACGGCCACATTGGTGCTGATCTAATTACCTTGGCCTCAATGCTTCGCATCCCTGTCTGCATGCACAATGTGGATGACGCGAAGATTTTCCGTCCAGCGGCTTGGAACGCATTCGGAATGGACAAGGAGGGCGCTGATTTCCGCGCTTGTGCCAACTTCGGCCCGATCTACAAGTAATCCTTGACCATGAAGGAGAAGGATTCAATATTAAAGGCAGGCGGAGTGAGCTACGTCCTGCCTTTCATTCTCATAACGACCTGTTTCGCTCTCTGGGGCTTCGCCAACGACATCACGAACCCGATGGTCAAGGCGTTCTCCAAGATATTCAGAATGAGTGTGACGCAGGGGTCGCTGGTTCAGGTGGCGTTCTACGGGGGCTATTTCTGCATGGCGCTTCCGGCGGCGATGTTTATCCGCAAGTTCTCCTACAAGGCCGGCGTTCTGGTCGGGCTTGGACTCTATGCGCTCGGGGCGTTGCTGTTCCTGCCGGCAAAGTCGGTCGGAGTCTATGGCTTCTTCCTGATAGCCTATTTCATCATGACCTGCGGCTTGTCCTTCCTTGAGACCAGCTGCAATCCGTACATCCTGAGCATGGGCACGGAGGAGACCTCGACCCGTCGCCTGAACTTCGCCCAATGCTTCAATCCGATCGGTTCGCTGATGGGGATGTATGTGGCGATGAACTTCATCCAGGCGAGGATGCACCCGGCCAGCACGGCGGAGCGGGCATTGTTGGATGATGCAAGCTTCGAAGCAATGAAACAGGCTGACCTTGACGTGCTTACGGGCCCTTACTGGGTTGTGGGTCTCGTGATCATCGTGATGTTCGTCCTGATACTTGTCGCGAAGATGCCTAAGAACGCTGACAAGGATCACGAGATGAACATCGGACCGGTGCTGAAGCGTCTGCTTCACAGGCCGCGCTACTGGGAGGGCGTGATCGCGCAGTTCTTCTATGTCGGAGTTCAGATCATGTGCTGGACTTTCATCATCCAGTACGGTACAAGAGTGTTTATGGCCGAGGGAATGGACGAACAGGCGGCCGAGGTGCTGTCGCAGAAGTACAACATCGCAGCGATGATCCTGTTCGTGACCTGCCGTTTCCTGTGCACTTGGCTGATGAAGTACCTGAAGCCGGCCAGACTGTTGACGATCTTCGCCATTGGAGGAATGATCGCCACAGCCGGGGTGATATTCCTGCAGAACAGGATGGGACTTTACTGCCTTGTGGCGGTGAGCGGATTCATGTCGCTTATGTTCCCGACGATCTATGGAATAGCCCTCGGAGGGCTCGGTGATGACGCCAAGTTCGGGGCGGCCGGTCTCATTATGGCCATTCTCGGCGGCTCTGTGCTTCCTCCGCTTCAGGCTTGGATCATCGACAAGGGAACGGTTGGCTTCCTGCCGGCTGTGAACGCGTCGTTCATCCTTCCGTTCATTTGTTTCATTGTGGTCTGCTTCTACGGAATCAGAACCTCGAAGATTCATTTGGCGGGCGTTAAGAATTAAGGAGTATCAAGCCCGGAAATAACTCTCAGACAGAACACTAAGGCCTGCACGGCGTGATCGTTGAGGATCACCAGCGTCTCAGGGCATATTCCAAAGTAAGACAGTGCGATTGTGGCCACCGAAAGGGTCATGGTCGCGCTTGTCAGTGGAAGGGCGATCAAATTGGTCAGAATGAAGTACTTCGGGAAGGTGTGGAAGTAGTGCCATGCGATCGGTCCGGTGAAAATCTGGCATGAGATGGACAGCATCGCTGCGTTCCAGATTTTGCGGAAGGGGTTGATTTTAGACCATCTTGTGCCACTGGAGGATGGGTAGATCCCCTCCAGGGTGGGGTAGAGCAGGAATATTCCCGCCATCGCCATGTAGGAGAGTTGGAATCCGACGGAACTGATTACATCCGGTTTCAGCGCCAGCTGGATGGTCAGTGCGGCCAGCAGAACCCTGACTGGTTCCCTTTTCCGTCCAAGAAGTTTTGCCGTCTCGTTGATTGTGATGAACAGGAACGCCCGGATGATGGACGGCGCGGCGCCTGTCATGATGGAATAGAAAAGCGCGGCCCCGATGATCAATGAATATCTCAGTTTTCTGGCTCGAGGGCTGTTCCCCATAGGAAGGGTCAGCCTTGTCAGGATGAGGTAAAGCACGCCTAAGTGCAGCCCTGAGAGAGCAAGGATATGTGAGGCCCCGCTATCCCGGAATATTCCTGTGATCTCTTTGGTCAGGTCGCTTTTGTCGCCGGTAAGCAGGGCTTTCACCAGCGGTCCTGTGGTCTCGGATGGGTATGGAATGGCATCGATTGTGGTGCGAAGCTGTCCTACGGCTTTTTCGGCGGCAGGGTCGATGAATCCGTTGGAATATTCAGGAATCCCGCTTGTCAGGGAATAGCTTAGTGAGCAGAATATTCCGGTGATCATGAATATTCCCGCGAAGGCAATCCGTCCCTTGGAGAGCATGCCGAAGCGCAGTCGGTTCGACAGGCTCACCAACCACTTGCCGTCTCGGCCGCGGAACCTTTCGGTCACTGAGCTTGTCGAAGTGCCGAAGCGCACCGCTAAGGTTGTTGTACAGATGAGTAGAAGAAGAGTTAAATCCGTGATGAGCGGCAGTCCCTCGGAAGGGAAAGGGCATAGAACCGCCCCCGCCGCGACCCCTGCCGCGAATGGCACACTGATCCCCACAATATCTCTCGCCTCAGCCATTGCACAGTCTTTTTGTTATTTGCCAAAAATAGTGATTAATTTCGTATCTTTGTTGCCATAATTAAATAAATTTCAAACGGAATGATTATTCTTGTTATCAATTGCGGAAGCTCTTCGATCAAGTACCAGCTGCTTGACATGAAGAACGATGACGTTTACACCCTTTTGGCCAAAGGTATAGTAGAGAAAATCGGTCTGGAATGCGGAAGGCTCCAGCATACTCCGGCCGGCAAGGAGAAGGTCGTGAAAGATCTTCCTGTTCCTGACCACACTGTCGGAATGCAGATTGTGCTTGAGGCCCTCATCGACAAGGATCATGGAGTCCTCAAGTCATTCGATGACATCGAGGCTGTCGGCCACAGAATCGTGCAGGGAGCCGATTTCTTCTCCGGAAGCGCCATCGTGGACGAGGATGTCATCAAGAAGATCGACTTCTGCTGCGACTTCGCCCCTCTCCACAACCCTGCCCATCTGCTCGGAATCAGGGCTTGTCAGGAAGTGCTGCCTTCTGTGCCTCAGGTCGTGACGTTCGACACAGCTTTCCATCAGACGATGCCGCCGTATGCCTACATGTACGGCCTTCCTTATGAATATTATGACAAGTACCACATCCGTCGCTACGGTGCCCACGGAACGAGCCATCAGTTCGTGGCCAAGAAGGGCGCTGAGATGGTAGGCCTAGACCTGAACAACTCGAGGATCATCACCTGCCACATCGGAAACGGCAGTTCCATAACAGCCATCGTGAACGGGAAATCCATCGACACCTCGATGGGTCTCACTCCGCTTGAGGGCCTTGTCATGGGAACCCGCTGCGGTGATGTGGACGCAAACGCTGTCCTCTACATGATGAAGAAGGAGAATCTTACTCCTGATCAGATGTACGACATAGTGAACAAGAAGAGCGGATTCCTCGGAGTCTCTCAGAAGACTTCCGACGCGCGTGAACTGGACGAGCTCGCCAACAACGGCGACCGTCAGGCCAAACTTGTCCTCAAGATGCTGACATTCCAGATGATCAAGTACATCGGAGCGTACACCGCCGAGATGAACGGAGTTGACGCGATTTTCTTCACCGGTGGCATCGGTGAGCACAACAGCCGTCTGCGCCGCAGGGTCTGCGAGAACTTCACCTATCTCGGACTCACTTTCGACTACGAGGCCAACACCGCATGGGGAGTTGACACAGTGATTTCCCTGCCGGATTCCAAGGTCAAGGTGGCTCTTGTGACAACCGACGAAGAACTTGTCATCGCACGCGACACGATGCACCTTGTTCAGAGCATGGATGAATAATTGATTAAAAATCAGAAATATCATGATCACAAAATTCGCTGACGTATTCGCCGAACTCAAAGAGAAAGGCGTATGCAAAAGAATGGTGGCCGCATGGGCTGTTGACGAGCACACCATCGAGGCTTGTGCCAAGGCATCTGAGATGGGTTTCGTGAAGGTTACCCTCGTGGGTGACAAGGAACTCATCAAGGAGACCTGCCAGAAGAACAACATTGACATCGAACTCTTCGAGATTGTCAACGAGCCTGTCGAGCTCAAGGCTGTCTCAAGGGCCGTGCAGCTTGTTCATGACGGCGAGGGCGATGTCCTGATGAAGGGTCTCTGCTCCACGGACAAGTTCCTCCGCGCCATCCTTAACAAGGAGACCGGACTTCTTCCTCCAAAGGGTGTCCTGAGCCACGTCGGTGTCATCGAAAGCCCTAACTATCACAAGCTTCTTTTCCTATCTGACATGGCTGTGATTCCTCTTCCCGACTTCCGCCAGAAGATGAAGATCGCCGGCTATCTGGTCGGTGTGGCCAAGTCATTCGGCATCGCCAAGCCTAAGCTTGCGTTCATCGCCGCTTCTGAGCAGGTTCTTGACTCAATGCCAGCCTGCATGGAGGCTGCCGCCCTCGCCAAGATGGTGGATCGCGGACAGATCAAGGGATGCATCGCTGACGGCCCTCTGGCTCTGGATGTCGCGATTGATCAGGAGTCTGTGGAGATCAAGAAACTTGTCAGCCCGGTTGCCGGTGACGCTGACTGCCTTGAGTTCCCTAACATCGAGTCTGCCAATGTGTTCTGGAAGACAAACTCCAAACTCGCCACTGGCGTCAAGCAGGCCGGAATGCTCGTCGGAACTACCGTTCCATGCGTGCTCGCGAGCCGCGCGGACAGCGTTGACACAAAACTGAACTCCATCGCTGAGGCTGTGATGTTCGTCAACAAGTAGTCATTGCTTTTGAATATAATCATTCCGCCCGGTCACTTCGACAAGTTCAGTGACCGGACGGAATTGTTTTTTATCGGTCACTGAGCTTGTCGAAGTGACCAGACGTGATAATCAATACCCGAACCATTCATCTTCACCATCTCCGTTCTCCAACTGTTCCGGGTAGAACATATTCCTTGCCGGGAATTTTGTGGAATATTTCGCCCGCAGCTTGTCGAAAAGTTCGGCGGTGTGACGCGCGAGTCCCGGCCCCTTGTAGGTGCTGGTGTTGGAGATGAAGATCCAGCATTCCCCGTCAGGGAAGTACTTGACAAGGGCGCTTGTACCGGCAAAAGTTCCGGTACGGGTCCAGTAGCCGTCCTTTGTGTCGTTCCAGCCGAGAGAGTAGGTGCTCTCGTCGAAATATTCAGTCATCTGATCCACGCTTTCCTTGCTGATGATGTCCGGCACTTCCGGCTTTCCGTCAACAGACGCCACCAGAAGCGCCAGTTCCGGAGTTGATGCCGCCCAGGCTCCCGCTCCCGAAAGGCCTGTCACGTTGTTTCCTCCGTAGCATCTTGTGACTTTTCTGCCGCTGTTGTTGAACTCCTCAGCCGGCTCGTCATCGTGCTGGACATAGTAGCGGGTCTCGTTGGGAAGTTTGTGCTTGTAGTAATTACCCGCGATGTGGAAATCGACACACCCGGCCGGACGCAGCACGTTCTCCTGCATGAAAGTCTCATAGTCCATCCCGCTGACTTTCTCGATCACCATCGAAAGGGCGAGATAGCCGAAGTTTGAATATTCCTGAGCGGTGCCCGGAACGAATTTCACACGCCTTTTGAGCTGTAGCTCCATCAACTGCTCCTGTGTCGGAACATCTTTCCATCCGTTCTGCATCATTATCCAGCGTGTCGAGAACATCGGGTCTCCGCCACGTTTGGAGAATCCGCCCTTGTGCCGCAGCAGATCCTCGACCGTTATCCTGTAGTAGAGTGTGTCCTTAATGGCGGCGTTGTAGGTGGAGTCGTTCAAGATTCCGTCTGGGCCGAAAACCCTGTCTTTGAGGTCAAGCAGTCCTCTGTCCTGAAGCGTCATGATCCCTATTGCTGTCACCAATTTTGAGACTGAAGCCATCCGCAGAATATTCCCGGGTTGCATTTCCTTTCCTGTGTCGGCCTCTCCGTAACCTTTGGCGAAGAGCAGCGAATCATTCCTCATGACGGACAGAGACGCACCATGTATTCCCCAGTAAGTCAGATAGTCTTTGACCATCTTGTCGAATCCGGCCAAGGACGAGGTGTCTGACATGGCGTTCGTCAGTGTCTCGTTGAGGTTGACCGGAGCAGGATGTGATTCCTGTTCCGCCGGCGCTCTCTTTCCGAACGCGGATTTACCGGCTATGATGACAATCAGCGCGGCGATGAGACCCGCCGCGGAAGTGAAAAGAATCTTCCTTGTTCTGGAATCGGCCATATTCTTAGATCAATCCGGCCTTTTTCCCGAAGTCGATGATAAAGTCTGATGTTCCGTCTATTCCCAACAGGGAGGAGTCTATGCAGAGGTCGTAGTCCGATGCCGCTCCCCAGTTGCCGAATGTGAAGAAGTTGTAGTAGGTTTCCCTTGTCCTGTCCTGCCTTCCGATTCTGTCACGAGCCTCTTCGGCGGTGATCTCCAGCCTTTCCGCTACCCTTTTCACGCGGTCCTCCATAGGGGCGGTGATGAACACGTCAAGGCATTTGAGGTCACGGAGGATATAGTTGGAGCACCTTCCCACGAATATGGCGGAACCTTTCGCCGCTATATTCCTGATCACTTCACTTTGGATCTTGAAAAGCTCGTTGTCGCCGACATAGTTCTGCGCGCCGCCGAACCTTCCGGTTCCGAAGAAAGATGAGATGTTGAATATGCTTCTTTTCTCATCGCTGCGCTCGAACAGTTCCTTGCTGAACCCGCTCTCGTCCGCAGCTTTGGAAATCAGTTCGTTGTCATAGACGGGAATGCCAAGACTCTCGCTGATTCTTAACGCTACGAGTCTGCCGCCGCTTCCGAACTGGCGTCCGATGTTGATTATTGTGTTTTGTCCGTTCATATTCATTGGTGTTTATGAGATCGCGCTGCCGAGGATTGTAGGCTCATCGCCGTCCTTGAGCTTGCTGAATTTACGCATAAGATTGCTGATCATGAACAATGTCGTGACGCATGCAAGCGCGTCTGAGATCGGGAAAGCCGCGAAAACACCATGGATGTCAAAGAACAGCGGCATGATGTACAGCATCGGCACAAGGTACAGCAATTGGCGGCTCAGAGACAGGAAGATGGACTTCCTGACCATCCCGAGGCTTTGGAAAAGATTGGTGGAAACCATCTGCCATCCCACAAGCAACACAACAGGATTCATTACTCTCAATCCTTTGTCCGCCAATATTTTAAGTTCGGAATCGTTCGTGAATATGCTGACCATCACTCCAGGGAAGAACTCCGAGGCGATGAACCAGAAACCTGTTATGACAGTGGCCCACATTGAAGTTCGGAGGAAGACTTCCCGGACCCTTGAATATTTCCTCGCACCGAAATTATATCCGGCGATAGGCTGCATCCCTTGGTTGAATCCCATCACCACCATGATGAACAGGAAGTTGATTCTGTTCACGATTCCGTAGGCTCCGATGGCGAGGTCTCCGCCGTACCTGAGAAGCTGCTGGTTGATGAACATCGTCACGATGCATGACGCGGAGTTCATCAGGAAAGGTCCCATGCCGATTGACAAAGAATCTTTCGCGATCCTCCATTCAAGTTCGAAGAATTTCTTTGGCAGGCGGAGGACATTGTCCTTCCGTGTGAAGTAGTAGATTGAATATGCCAGCGAGACGGCTTGGCAGAGGACTGTGGCCAATGCCGCGCCGCGCACGCCCATTCCGAACGTGAAGATGAATATCGGATCCAGGATGCTGTTGAGGATCACGGTGAACAAGGTAAGCCCCATCGCCATCTTGGGGTTGCCGGATGACCTGATGACGCTGTTGAGGCCAAAGTAGAGATGTGTGATGACATTCCCGTAGAGGATGATCTCCATATAGTCCCTGGCGTACTTCAGCGTGTTCTCGCTGGCTCCGAAAAAGTAGAGGATCGGATCCAGGAACAACAGACAGAACACTGTGAACAGGAGGCCGACGATGCAGTTCAGTGTCACCTCGTTGGCCAGAACCTTGTTGGCTATCTTGTAGTTCCTCTGCCCAAGCAGCACGGAGATCATCGTCGCCGCCCCGACACCGACAAGGGTTCCGAGCGCCGTGCTGAGGTTCATGAGCGGGAATGTGACCGCAAGTCCGGATATGGCCAGCGATCCGCTTCCGGGGATATGCCCGATGTAGATGCTGTCCACCATATTATAGAGAGAAGACGCAGTCATGGCGATGATTCCAGGGACTGCGTACTTCTTGAGCAATTTTCCTATGCTCTCACTTCCGAGCTCGGTGGGAGCGGTTTGAGTCTGTGACATTCTTCCTTTACTTATTCTTCTTTATCAACAATCTCTATCTCGAATGTAAGAGGCGCGAAGCTTGGAATCACATTTCCGCTGCCGCTGTAACTGTAGCCCAAAGCCGAGTAGAACGCGCATATTCCTTTCTCGTAGGCTTTCAGCTTGGAGAGGCAGTAGGCGAATCCGTTGATTGTCGTGCTTCCGTCCGAACCGCTTGATCCTCCGAGGGTGATGTCCGTGTAGGTCTCATTCAGTTTGACCATCTGTGGCTCGTAGGTCCTTGATGATGAATAGACTCCGTAGAACTTGGCCGTGTCCTCGATTGTGGTGTCGAACACCTGTCCGTTCAGAAGCCTTCCTATGTAATTGATGTAGAAGGTCGTGTCGCGAGGGAACGTCGTGGTGTCCGTCGGTTCCTTCAGTTGCTGGTAGTAGTAGCCGTAGAATGTGGAGTCGACATCGTTCATCATCCTGGCGGTGTACCTTTCCAGAGAGTCAACCTCCCACTTGTTGATGTTGTCCGTCTTGTCCGTCAGGGTAAGCGTGTAGATGGCGTCGCTTCCACTCTTGTTCTTGTAGAATTCCTCTGCGGTTGTGTAGTATTTCTCGCTTTTGGATGTTGATATGGTCGAGTTGAGCCATCCCGGCACGACCACTTTCCTTGTCCCTCCGACCTTCATTCCTTTTATCGCCTCCAGAACACCTGGCTGGGTGGAATAGTAAGAACCCATCACAATTGTCGGACCATAATAGTTGCCTTTTGTATAACTGCCTGTCTGCTGCGCCACTTTCTCTTCGGATGTGCCGCTGATGTTCCCGTCCAGATCCGTGGCTGTGTAGCGGATGGAATAATAGTAGTCGTCATCCGTGACGGCGTCCCCTGAGCCTGGCTGGTCTTCAATTATATAGATTCCAAGGCCGGTTGGCTGGACTCCCGGGTGGTTTACGCTCATCCATGCGTCAAGGTAGATCTTTGCGTCATCGTTCTGGTAGGTGGTGGTCTCCTTTGCGCAGGATGACGCCAAGGCAAGAGCGGCCACCGCCGCACAGCCCAGAGATGAAATTCCTTTCTTTATATTCATAACATTTTTCTTTTTCCCTCGTTAATTAATTCGAGACGCTGTTTATCCACAAATGATAGGCCAATGCGGAGTTTCCGGGCACTTTCCCCGTCGTATGCTTCCCGAATCCGTATTTCCCGTTGAACATGATGTAGCACTCGTCCCCGGCCTTGACACCGACGATTCCCTTTTTCAACCCTTTGACCAGAGCGTCTTCCGCGAGGTTGATTGTGCTGGTCTGAAATATGCTGGTGTCTGTCACTGTCCAGTTGGAGGCTTCCGCGAATTCCTTATTGTTTGTCACGAACAGATTGCCGGAACTGATGCTGGAACTGTTGACCAGATGCCCGGCATAGAGGAAGGAAACTGTCCCGCCGTTGCCGAGAGCCTCTCCGTCCCCGTGTTTTACCGTGACTCTGACCGAACCGTCGAAATATTCCACCGTGGCGTCAGAACCTTCAGGTGCAAGGGACTTGACAATCGACTCGATGTTCTTGTCCTGCTGTGAGTATGCGTTCTCCGCCTCGCTCTTGCTGCACGAGGATGTGATGACGGCCATCGCCGCCATAACCGGTATGATGAGATTTCTTGTCATATTCCAAAAAACTCTCCAGTCACTTTCAAGATGTATGCCTCCGCCGCGTCAGGAGACGGCAGATCTTTGCCGATCACAAGTTTTCCTCCTGCCGCCTGCTCGTGCCCGCCGCCGTTGAAGTATCTGACCGCGCAGTCATTCGCTGAGACCCCTTTCTTCGAGCGGACGGACACTTTGAATATCTCGCCTTCCTGGGTCAGGAATATGCTCATGCGCACCTCAGCCACGGACAACGGCATGTTCACAAAGCCTTCGCTCTCGCCGCTTTTGAAGTCGAACCTGTCTTGGGTCTCCTTGTCCAAAATGATGAAAGCGACGCCGTTCCGGGTGATCTTGAGCCTTTCGCTCATCAGGAATCCCATGAGTCTCAGACGGTTTTCTCTGTAGTTGTTATACAGGTCAGAGAGAATCCTGTCACGGTCCACTCCCGCTCCGATCAGTTTCGACGCCATCTCCAATGTGCTTGGAAAGACAGAGTTGGCGAAATTGTTCGTGTCTGTGGTCATCCCTGTCAGCAGAGAGGCCGCGCACCTTGCCGGGAGCCGCGACGCCTCACCTCTGATCTCCGGAGTCTCCATCAAAATCCAGAACAGAAGCTCGCTTGCCGATGATATTCCGGCCTTCGAGAACACCAGCCCGAAAGCGTCCGCTTCCGGATTCAGGTGATGGTCTATCAATATCTTTCGGGCTTTTGATTCCCGCAGGAGACCCTCCATCCCGGCTGTTCTGGAGAACGAATTGCAGTCGAGGCAAATGATAAGGTCGCTGGACTTGATCCTGTCCTCGGCTTCCTGCCGTTTCTCTTCGAACACAATGACCTTGTCGGGCTCGAATCCTTTCGTTATGAATGAGATTGAGTCCGGTATGCTGTCCGGGACGATCAGCGTGGCGTCTTTGCCTTTTATGTCTGTCAGATAATCCAGCATGGCGGTTCCGCTGCCGACCGCATCCCCGTCCGGACGGGTGTGGACGACGATGGTGATGCGGGACGAGCCGCCCGTAAATCTGTCAAAAACTGTGATGTCTTTCATTGCTGTCTGCAAAATTACAAATATTATATTGCATTTCATAAATCAATTTTCTAACTTTGTCAAGAATTGACAT
>ERZ808277.246-NODE-246-length-20236-cov-5.582578_pt1 | contig 20236 bp, 13 predicted proteins | sample MGYA00521240_ERZ808277 | MGnify/ENA primary metagenome ERZ808277 (study PRJEB31516, sample SAMN03275599) | gut metagenome | biome: mammalia-associated habitat; material: feces | host: Papio cynocephalus | place: Kenya | collected 2012-07-17 ... | reverse complement strand
CAAGAGCGCTCTGGAAATCCTTGATGGACTGGCCTTTGAGCTGCTTTGACTGAACATCGGCAGAGTTGATGTTGTAGAGGATCTGTCCCTCGGCGGTCTGCTGGAGCACAGCCTGATAGCCGTCAGCTTTGTAAGGAACCTGTCCTGCGGCCTTCACGAGCATATAGGTCGTGTTCACACCGTCGGCAACCTTCTTTACAGGAAGCTTGTAGGACTTGGCTTTGTACTTCACGATGCCGCGGAGCTCAAGGTGCGACTGCTCCATGCCCTCGACATAGTTGAAGTGAACTTTCTCTGTGACAGTGCCGCCAGCCTTGGCAACAACCTTATAGTTGTCCTTGACCTTCTCGCCCTGATACATGAATGGAGTCATCTTGGCCTCTCCTCCGTCATAGACGAGGACAGGGGTGACCTCAAGGATGGCCTTTGGATGGAAGTACTTTTCTGGGTAGGTCACTGTGACGGTGGCGTCGATGTTGCCGGCGACACACTCCAGAACCGCAGGATCGCACTTTACGATCACATTGTCAGCAAGTTCAGCCATTTTTTCGGCTGAAGAGCAGGCAACCGCAGCCATACCGATGACGGCGGCGGCGAAAAAATTGAGTGTCTTTTTCATATAACAAATGATTAAAGATTGCATTCTAATGCTTTTAACAAATATACAAAGATAACTATTATTTTGTTAACTTTGCCAAACTGTGAGCAAATACTATGGATTCACAAGAACTGCAAAGACTTAAAAACAAATACGACATCATCGGGAATGATGCCGCTCTCAACAGGGCGCTGGAGACTGCTGTCGCCGTTGCCCCGACCGACCTGACTGTCCTTGTCACAGGTGAAAGCGGTGTCGGTAAAGAGAATATTCCAAAGATCATCCACCAGAACAGTCTCCGCAAGACAAGCAAATACTTTGCCGTAAACTGCGGCGCCATTCCGGAGGGTACTATCGATTCTGAACTTTTCGGTCATGAGAAGGGATCGTTCACCGGTGCGATCGAGACTCGCAAGGGCTATTTTGAGGAAGCTGACGGTGGAACTCTGTTCCTGGATGAGATCGGGGAATTGCCATTGGCCTCTCAGGCTAAATTGCTGAGGGTGCTGCAAAGCGGGGAATTCATCAAGGTCGGGTCCTCAAAGGTTCAGAAGACTGACGTGCGGGTCATCGCTGCCACAAACGTCAATCTTCTTTATGCTGTCGGAAAGGGAAAATTCCGCGAGGATCTTTACTACAGGCTGAATGCCATCCAGATCATGATGCCGTCCTTGCGGGACCGCAAAGAGGATATATACCTGCTGTTCAGAAAATTCACGTCTGATTTCTCGGAAAAATACGGTATGGGCAAGGTGACTCTGACCAATGACGCCATAGACTTGCTGATAAACTACCGGTGGCCCGGGAACATCCGTCAACTGAAGAATATAGCCGAGACGGTCACCGCATTGGAGTCCGAAAGATTGACTCGCTCGGCGGAAAAGTGTGTTGTCGATTCGCGGACTCTGTCCCGCTATATGCCTAAGGAGGAGACAGCCCTTCTTCCGGCCACTGCCGTGTCCGAACCTTCCGGCGGCCAGATGTCGGATTCAGACAAACAAATGATAGTCAAGGCCATCTTCGACCTCAAGCAGGAGGTGGACCGCCTGAAAGCCAGACTGGATTCGATGCCGGGCATCGTGTCGGACATTCATCCGGCGCTCAGGCCTTCTTCCGAGCCGGAGGAGGCAGAATGGCAGGGTCAGGGGACACCGGTCACAAGCGGGAAGATAGACAAGGTCGTGAACATCAGTACGGAAGATCCTAAACCTCAGGATCTTTCTCTGAAAAAATCCAATCTGGAGATAATCTCCAAGGCTCTGGAGAAACATGGTGGCAACCGTAAGCTTGCCGCTCAGGAGGTGGGAATATCCGAGCGTACCCTCTATCGTTGGATAGAAAAGTATCATCTTGACTCAAAACCAGAATGAAAATGAACTTGAAAAAATATCTCGTCGCGTTGATTTCGTTGGCGGCAGCCGTTTTTGCGGGGTGCTCCATTGTCAATTACTCGTTCTCCGGCACATCCATTCAGGCTGATGTCAAGACTGTGACGATCAATTATTTTGAATATAAAGCCCTCAAGGTCAATCCTAACCTCAGCAATGACCTTACAGAGGCCATGAGGGATAAGTTCCGCAAACTGACCAAACTGGAGCAGGTGGAGATGGACGGGGACCTGGAACTTCAGGGGGAGGTGACCGGCTATGAGGTCAGAGCCGCGGCGGTGACCGCCAACGAGGTGGCCGCACAGAACCGCCTTACGGTCACGGTGAAGTTGAAGTTCACCAACAGGAAGTACCCGGAGGACGATTTCGAGAAGAATTTCTCGGCATATTCGGACTATGATTCCACAAACTCCTTGGATGCTGTCGAATCTACCCTTTGCCAGGAGATAATCGACAAACTGGTGGAGGATATGTTCAACGCTAGTGTGGCTCAGTGGTAGGTATGGAGGGAGTCAAAAAGAATCTCCGGTCTTTGACAATGGACGAATTGACAGGGGTGATCAACCTTTACCCTTGGTTTGGCGGCGCCCGTAAGGAATTGTGTGCCAGAATGGCCAAGGTCGGAGGTGAAGAGTGGGGCAAGGCGCAATATTCTGACACCGCCATGTATGTTGTTTCCAGAACATTGATCTCCGACATCATGCGTTCGGCCCGTAAAGAGGACTATTCCGACAAGGATGTGGAGCGTCTTATCAAGGAATATATAAGGCCGGAAGCGACAACTGTGGCGGTGGAGACTCCGGACTGTTCAAGACCCCAATCGGTTGATTATCACCGCACGGTACGTGTGGCCGGCGGAGACTTTTTCTCGCCTGAGCAGTATGCCGCCGTGAAAAAGGAAGATGACAATGTTTTCTCCCGCTTCAGGTCAGAACGCTGCGATGACCCGGAAGGGCGCAGTTGGGAAGATCCTGAGTTCGGGTTCTGCACCGAGACATTGGCCGCGATTTATGCCGATCAAGGCTATTTTACTGAGGCAAAGAAGATTTATTCCCGACTAATCTTGCGATATCCGGAAAAAAGTGCTTACTTTGCATCCCTTATTGAAAAATTGCAACAGGAAAATTAAAATTAAAAAATATGTTTACATTCCTCACAGTTTTTATTGTCATCGCGGCGATACTTCTGACCATCGTCGTGCTGCTTCAGAACGGCAAGGGACAGGGAATGGCCAGTAACTTTACTTCAGCCAACCAGACTCTTGGCGTAAGACAGACCGCTGACATCCTCGAAAAGGTCTCTTGGGGTCTTGTCACTTTCATCCTCGTTGTGTCCATCATAACTTCCTTCACGACAAGGACCACTGTTTCAGGTGTCGATTTGACCGATAAGATCGAGAACACAGCCGCGCAGCCGGAATTCCCTTCCGCTCCTGTACAGCAGGCCAATCCGGCTCAGGAGGCTCCTGCGACCGAAGCGCCTGCGGCCGAGACTCCTGCCGAGTAACTGACATTTTGTCAGCCTTCGGGCTGTGGAACATAATTTGACTTTAAGCCGTTTGATCTCTGGACCGGACGGCTTTTTGAATGCTGTCACGTGAACCGGCGCGGGCCGCGAGCGGAAGTGTCCTGAGACTGAAAAAGGAGTGATAAATTATGGAAAACAATACTAACAACAAATCTTTGGAGTTCTTGCCTAAGTTCGCCATCAACCTGAACGAACAAGCAGCAAAGGGTAAACTCGATCCTGTCATCGGCAGGGATGAGGAAATCCGAAGGGTTCTGCAGATTCTGAGCAGAAGGACCAAGAACAACCCTATTCTTGTAGGTGAGCCGGGTGTCGGCAAGACGGCGATTTCAGAAGGAATCGCTCAGAAGATTGTGGACGGTGATGTCCCGGAAAACCTGAAAAGCAAGCAGGTATATTCATTGGACATGGGTGCCTTGATCGCCGGTGCTAAGTATCAGGGAGAGTTTGAGGAGCGTCTGAAGGGGGTTGTCAAGGAGGTCGTTGACAGCGCGGGAGAAATCATCTTGTTCATCGATGAGATCCACACCCTTGTCGGCGCCGGCCGTTCATCCGGTGCGATGGATGCCTCAAACATCCTGAAGCCGGCGCTTGCAAGAGGCGAGTTGAGGACAATCGGATCAACCACTCTTGACGAGTACCAGAAGTACTTCGAGGCAGACAAGGCTCTTGAAAGACGATTCCAGATGGTTTTGGTCGATGAGCCTACACCGGCTGAGTCTATCGCCATATTGAGAGGTCTTAAGGAGAAATATGAAAACCATCATCGTGTCAAGATTGAGGATGACGCGTTGATCGCCGCTGTCAACCTTTCGCACAGGTACATCACGAACAGGTTCCTGCCGGACAAGGCCATCGACCTTGTCGACGAGGCCGCCTCAAAACTTCGTCTGGAGATGAACTCCGTTCCGGAGCCGATCGCCGAACTCAACAGCGACATCCGTCAGCTGGAAATTGAGAAAGAGGCCATCAAGCGTGAGGGAACCTCTCTGAAATCCGAGAAGATCCAGAAGGAACTCAGTGACAAGATGGCCGAGAGAGAGACCTTGATGAAGAGATGGAATGACGAGAAGAGCATTCTGTCCGGACTTCAGGAGGCTCGTCAGGAGATTGAGGACTATAAGATTCAGTCTCAGGCTGCTGAAAGGGCCGGTGACTACGGCAAGGTCGCTGAACTTCGCTATGGCAAGATCGCTGAGGCGCAGAAGAAGATCGACGAACTGACCAAAAAGCAGGCTGAGATCAAGGACCCGATTGTCACCGAGGCTGTGACCCCTCAGGACATCGCTGAGGTTGTGGCCAAATGGACCGGAATCCCGGTGCAGAAGATGCTTGAGAGCGAGAAGGAGAAACTTCTGAGGATCGAGAGCGAGCTGCACAAGAGGGTCGTTGGTCAGGATCAGGCCATTCAGGCAGTCGCTGACGCGGTGCGCCGCAGCAGGGCCGGACTGTCCAATGAGAAGAAACCTATCGGATCGTTCCTCTTCATGGGTACGACCGGTGTCGGTAAGACGGAGTTGGCTAAGGCTCTTGCGGAGTTCCTGTTCAACGATGAGAACATGATCACGAGGATTGATATGAGTGAGTATCAGGAAAGGCACACGGTCAGCCGTCTTGTCGGCGCGCCTCCGGGATACGTCGGCTACGATGAGGGTGGCCAGCTTACCGAGGCCGTAAGGCGCAAACCTTACTCAGTCATCCTTTTGGATGAGATTGAGAAAGCCCATCCGGATGTGTTCAACGTGCTTCTGCAGGTTTTGGATGACGGCCGTCTGACCGACAACAAGGGACGTACGGTTGACTTCAAGAACACTATCTTGATCATGACCTCAAATGTCGGGTCTGACATCATCCAGGGCTATATGGACAGGCTTCCTGCCGTTGGAAAACCAGGTGCGGATCCTGCCGAGGAGATGAGGGCGATCGCAACAAGGCGTGAGCTTCTGGACGAGTGCAAGGAGAAGGTCATGGACGTGCTCAAGACCACGGTAAGGCCGGAGTTCCTGAACCGAATCGATGAGATCATCATGTTTGATCCGCTCACCCAGAACGACATCCGTGAGATTCTTCACATCCAGATGAAGCAGCTTCAGAGCAAGCTTTCTGAGGAAGGGGTCACCATCGAGTTCACGAAGGCTTTCGAGGATCACATGGTCACGGGCGGCTACGATCCCGCATACGGTGCCCGTCCTATCAAGAGGTTGATGCAGCGTGAGCTTGTCAACCAGCTTGCGAAGGCGATACTGGCCGGAACGGTCCACAAGGATTCTGTGATTGAGGTCGATGTGGTTGGAGGACAGATAGTCCTGAACGACAAGAAATAAGGTGAACTGAACCGCGAATAAAAAAAGAGGATGTCTCTTGGAGAGGCATCCTCTTTTTTTATTGGCAGAAATTGATCTCTTTGACAATGCGCTTGAGTCCGGCGTATTTGTCAAGAACCCACATCACATAGCGTATGTCTGTGTTTATGCATTTGTTGTAGCCCTCAGTGTAGGACGCGTCACTGGCGAGTGATTCGAGATTGCCGTCAAAGGCCAACCCGATGAGCTCGCCTTTCGCGTTCAGTACAGGACTTCCGGAGTTCCCGCCCGTGATGTCGTTGTCCGTCATGAAATCCACGATCATAGTGCGTTTCCCGTCAATCCTTACGCCCCAACGTCCCCAACGACCTTTTTCCAGAAGTGATCTCTGCCTCTCCGTGAGAGTATAGTCATGGTCTGCTGGATTATATTTCTGAAGAATACCTTTTGGGGTAGTGTACCAACCGTACAGAATCCCATCGTTCGGCTGAAGCCCTCCCACTCTTCCGTAAGTGATTCTCATTGTGGAGTTCGCGTCGGGATACTGCTCGATGTCCTTGTGAAGTCTCATCCAGTAGAGGGCTTTCTTGTACTCTTTCTCAAGGTGGGAGACATTCTGCATTTTCCTCGACTGGTCATTCCTGTTGTTGAAAGCCATGATCGGAGTGTCGGTCAGGAACCGTCTGAGCGGATCACGCCTTACCTCGTCAACAGACTGGATGTCCTCGATTCTTTCAGGAGAGGAAATCACACTTCTGGTCCAAAGATATTCCGCCATGGCCTTGTAGTCGTTGCCGAAACGGTCCAGCATCTTGTTCTGGTACTTGCCGAAATAGTAAGATTCAAGGTTGTCGAAATATTCCTTGCAGGCATATTCAAGAAGTTCCTTTTCCACTCTGGCGTCGGTGGCGTCGGCGCCTGCCCTCAATGCCTCCTTGGCTTTTTCCACTGTGGAGGCGTTCCCCGCGCGGAGGAGGTAGCGGCTGATGTAGGTTCCGCGGAATATCGTCTCCCGGAAAAACACCTTGTCCCTTTCGATGCTCTCTGTCTGCGAATATGCTTCCTTGAGATCCGGAATCAAATCCTCCCACATCGCTCTCCGGTTTGCGGCGGCGTTGATCCATCGCTGCATCTCCCTCTCCTGCGCGACCTTCTCATCCTTGACCCAAAACCTCTTGAAGCATTTTACCATCCCTTCATTGTTTTCCTGCACATTGCTCAGCGAGAAAAACCAATCTGAATATTTCATCCTGACCTGCGGGTCGGCGTCCATCCACTTGCGGATTATGCCCATCTGACCGCCTCTGATGGCGTTGGACACAGGAAGGCTGACCTTCTCCTGATAATCTATCTCAGCGGATGAGGAATATCTGTTCGTCCTTCCAGGATAACCTATGACCATTGTGAAAGCTCCAGGATAGTACCCTTCAAGTGATACATTGAGGCTTTTCTCCCTTGTCACAGGCTTTCCGTCCTCGTAGATTCTGTAGATTGTGAAATCGCAGTTGTGGCGCGGCCAGGTCCAGTTGTCCTGATTTCCGCCGAAGTAGCCGATGCACTGCGGCGGAGCGGCGACGAGCCTGAGGTCGGTGTAAACCTTGTAGACAGACATATAGTACTTTTCCCCGGCCCACATGCTGCTCATGATGCATTCCAGTCCTGTGGCCTTGTTGTAACGTTCCTCCATCATCGCACTGATCTTCCGGCTGCCGAACGGTTTCCCGGCTGCCCGGAGTTCCTTGGTGAGCCCTTTCACCTCTTCGGTGACATCGAAGACTCTTTTCAGAAAGAATACTTTCTCTCCTTCAATCGGGATTTCCTGTTCGCTGGTCATGGCCCAGAACCCGTCCTCAAGATAGTTGTGCTCCGGAGTACTGAGTCTGGCGATGTTTGAATAGGCGCAATGATGGTTCGTGATGATCAGCCCATGATTGGAAATCACACTTCCTGTGCAGTAAAACCCGATCGACACAACCGCATCCGACACCGCTGTCCCAGGGGCCTCGTCGTTGTAGATTTCATTGGCCGCCAGCTTGAGGCCGCGCGCCCTCATGTTCTTTTCCAATGCCTCGTTGATGTCTTGGATCATCCACATCCCTTCATCGGCGAAAGCCGCGACACTGAACATCAGCGCCGCAGCCATCATCATAATTCTTAATGTTCTCATCAGAAGTTTATTCTTCGGTGTAAATGACAGTCAGAGAGTTCCTGCCGGTAAGCTTTGCGGCCGCCTTGCGCACATCCTCGGCTGAGACTTTCTTGTAGGCGGCTTCCCAGTCCTTGTTCGGATCGATGCCGTTCCTGACGTAGTTCATCACCTGGGAGTTTCTGTGCGACATTGATTCGGAACGCTTGGCCTTCGACTCCAAATTGTTCTTTATCAGCCATGTCCGTGCCTCTTCAAGCTCTTTCTCGGTAGGGCCTTCGGCATTGAATTCAGAGATGACGTCATCAAGATCCCCTACAAGCACTTTGTAGAGGTCAGGTCTGGTCTTGAATGTGACCTCGGATTCGCTGCGTCCCTTTTCACGCACGCTTACCGTTGAACTGAATCTGATCGTGTAGGTACCGCCACGTTTTTCTCTGATCTGATTGAGGAGACGCTGTGACAGGATGTAGTCCACAAAGTCGACCGCCGCTATGCTTTCTGTCGCTGGCTTGACCTTGGAAGAGAAGATCCTTGACACGAGGGTGTAAGGGTTGATCTCTTTCTTGCCGGTCATCGAGAACTCGCTCACTCCCTTGAATGAAGGGACCCTCTCTTTGATGCCGCTCTTCCTCACACTCCTGTCTCCGTCCGGAATCGATGCGATGTACTTGCAGACATATTCCTTGACCTTGGCTTCATCAAGGTTTCCGGCGATGAAGACTGTCATTCCGAGCGAAGGATTGAACTCCCTGCGGTAGATCTCCCCGACAAGCGTCATGTCGACTCCCTCAACCGCCGAAGAGTCTATTTCCACAGACCAAGGATGGTTGCCGTAGATGAGCGAATCGCAGGCCTCGTTGAAACGGACGGCATCTTTCTTAGGCTCACCGAGGGCTTCCAGCTTCTTGTCCTTCATCTGCTTCAGCACCTTGTCATTGCCCATGTAAGGGTCTGTGATGGTGAGCGATGCGATGCGGAAGGCGTTCTCTGCCTTCTTGGCCGGGGCCGACATGAAGATTCCGGCGAACCGTTCGCTGATTCTGATCGACCTTGTGACCTCATTGCACTCAGGGACCTTGGCGATCTCATCGCTTGACGCTCCTCTGAACCCGGCGTTGGTCTTGATGAACTCGCCGGCGAACAGGGCAGAGCCGAATCTGTCCTGCGGCAGGGCGTTGTATCCTGAGTTGAAGTAGACAAGAAGCGAAAGGTCAGGTGTCACTTTCCGGTCGTTGACCGGGGTCCAATAGACTTTGGCTCCGTTGCTCAGAGTCCATTCCTTGCTGTTCTCCAAGCCTTTGACAGTCTTTTCTTTGACTATTTCCCCTTCGGCTTCATTCACGTTCAGGTCAACCTTCCTGAATGTGACGAAGTTCGGTTTCACATCCTGTGCGAAAGCTTTGGCGAGCCTTGCCCTGGTCTCTTCCGTTGATGGGATTCTGTCCTTGTCTTTCGGGTTGGCGAACCATGAGTAGATCTTGTCACTCTGTGAGAACACCTTGCCGATGTAAGGCTTTACATCGTCCAATGTGATCTCAGAGATGATTCTGTTCTGGATCGCGCGGAGCTCAGCCGGATTTGTCAAGGACGTTCCGCTGATAAAGTTGTTGTGGCAGACAGCCACGAGGTCGGCGTTGCTGACAGACGCCGGATTGAGCGGTTTGTCGAGGTGATAACGCCTTCTGACGGTCATCTTCATGGCCTCAAGCTCAGCCTCCGAGATTCCATATTCAATCATCGCCTTCTCGTTTCTGGCGTAGAAGTCGATCAGCGGCAGCAATCCGCTGTCTTTCTTGCATAAGATGGTGTAGAGATCAACGTAGTAGTCGCTGGACTCGGCGTAGTTCACCATCACCGCTGACTGAGGCTCAGCCTTGCCGGAACGGATCTGCTCTTTCATCCTCTCGGACATCACGTTAGCGAGAATGTCGCGGATGTAGAGATCCTTGTAGAACTCTTCAGTGCTCCGGATCTCACGTTCAGGATAAGGCATTCTGTAGAAGACCTTGAGGGCCGTGAAGCTGAGAGTGGAATCAATCAGGTTCTCGAAGATAGGCCCGTCGGCCTCCGGTGCGAGATAGACCTCTTTAGGAGTCGGATTCACGGCCTTCGGGATGTCGGAGAACCGGCTGCGGATCTTTTTCTCCATTTGGGCGGCGTCAATGTCACCGACCACGATTATCGCTTGAAGGTCAGGACGATACCACTTGTGATAGAAGTCCAAAATCTCCTCTCGCTTGAAGTTGTTGATCACGTCAAGGGATCCCAGGACAGTCCTTTTGGTCTGCTTGGAACCCTGGTAGACAAGGTTGGTCTGCGCCGTGAAAAGGGTTCGTCGTGAGTCGAAGCCTCTCCGCCACTCCTCGCGGATGACCCCTCTCTCCTCGTCGAGCTCATCCTGATCGCAAAGGATGTCGCCCGACCAGTCATGGAGGATCAGCAGCAGCGAGTCCACAAATGTCTCTCTGGCGACCGGTGCTCCGTCGATGTGATAGCAGGTCTCGTTTCTGGAGGTGAACGCGTTCACGTTAGCCCCGAAACGGACACCGTTTTTCCCGAGGAACTCCAGCATCTCCTTCCCTGGGTAATGCTTGATTCCGTTGAACGCCATGTGCTCAAGGAAATGTGCGAGACCGTTCTGGTTGTCGTCTTCTTGGAGCGCTCCAACATTGTGCACTATGTAAAAGTCGGCTGTTCCGGCTGGTTTGGCGTTGTGCCTGACGTAATAGGTCAGACCATTGTCAAGCTTCCCTGTCCTGATCTGCCCGTCGGAAGGCAGGATCTGCGCTGCCAGACCGAAGGCGCTCAATGCCAACGCTGCCGACGCTATGAAAAGAGATTTTAAAAATTGCATCCTATTGTGAATATGAGTGTGTTTCTGTATTTTCCGGTGAGATATTCTGGATTTGATGTCAGGCGGCGGTAGCTGTCTGAAAGATCCATGAACAACGAATATCCACGCTTGCCGGCCCTTTTTACCAAAGTGTAGCGTACCGAGGCGCCAGCACCGACCGAGGAGGCGTGGAAATATTCATAATTCCTGTTCAGGTAAGTGTCATTGGTGCGAGGGTTTCCGGTGGCGGAGGAATATTGCCCGTCCTCGTTTTTAAGATCATTTCCTGCGAAGGAGTAGTTTGCTTCCAGTGAGAGCGACAGAAAATTGCTTTGCATCATGACGTTCTTGGCAACCAACATGCTGAGGGTGTTCTGAGCCAGCCTCTGCTTCCTGTAGAAAGGATAGGAGGTGGCTGTCTGACTCAATCCGAACCTTTCGAAGCCGAGTGATGCGGCCCAAGGCGACGGCCGGAATATGTCCGCTGATTCATCGGACATCCTTTCAACTGTATACCTCGCTTTGACGCGTCCGACCGTCTTGTCTCCAACCTCTTGACTTCCGAAATATTGTATCTCGGGATTCTGGCCAGGCTGTGTGGAAACTCTGTAGGTGTTTTCCTTGTTGAGTGATGTCATAATATTCCAGCTACCGTCAATCCTGTTGAGCAGTTTTCCGGTTTTGAACGAAACTCTGGTGTCCAGACTGTACCTCATTCCGTCAAAGTCACAGAACCGCACGGATCCGCTGGCCTTCTTGCCGAAATATCCGTTGCGATAAGCGGCTCCGAGGTCCAGAAACGCGGTCACGCCTCCGACCTTGAACTCGGCCTGCGCGCTTCCACCGAAGAACTGGTTGAACATCGGACGCTCATTGGAGACTGAAAGATAGCCGTTGTCCCCGTCGATGATCTCAACCTTGCCGAAACTTCCGCCGTAGTCCACCAGGCAGTAGTACTGCCTGTCGAGTGTGCCGAAGAGTTTCTCGGCGACAGTCTCGATCGTCTTGGTGTAGTTGAGGCTGATTCCGAAAGCCCCTTTCCCGTCCGCCAATGAATATCTTGCCCCGAACGACGCGTCCAGATCCATCCACTGGCTGTACGATCTGGGATCCTTGCGCTTGGCATAGTCCGCGCTCTGGAAGTTTATCTTCCCGGCAAGCGTGAGCCTGTCACTCAATGAATATACCATCGCACCCTCAAGGGCATATTCCTCCAAGGTCTTCGTCCCGGTCGTGGTGTCCACGCTTTCGAGGAAATTGACGGGGTTGTAGTAAGGGTCCATGAGGATCTGTCCTCCCATGTCCTTACCTTTGAAATAGCTGTAGTCCATCCGGCCGTAGAAGGTGATCCGGTCGGAGACTTTTATGTAGGAAGCCGCCTCCAGGTTTGGCCTGAAGCAGTCGCGGCTTTCGTGCAGGTCCGTCAACCCTCCGTCTTTCTTTTCAAGTCCAGCCCTGACGGTTGAGATCTTGCCTACCGGCAAGGTCGCTATCCCGGCAGGATTGGAAGACCGCACCCAAGGGCTGAGGTCTGTGAAACGGGAATATTCATCCTTCCACTCCTCGGTCTGCGACCAGGCCGGAAGAGCGGAGAGGATGAACAATCCTATGAACGAAAGGATTCTTGAACCCATGATTTATTTCTTGATGGAAGCGACCTTCCTCTGGTGGAAGTCGTTCTTGGAGTTGTTGGTGTCCTTGTAGATGATGTGCGCTCCCTTGGCGATAGAGGCCTCGGCGTCGATTCCGGAAGGATCGGTCGAGCCACCCTCAAGAGTCTCTGTACCACCGGCATAGTTGTACACGAGTTTGCCCTCGTTCTCGGCGAGGGCCTCGGTGGCCTCCTTGTCAACATTCCTGTAGATGGAGTAGCCGCTCTTGTTCGTGAAGCCAATGTAGCCTGCGTCAACGCTGTCAAGAAGCCTCTTGTTGGATTTCTGTAGGTTGGCATTGTCGAAGACCTCGACGCCGTCCTTGACCCAAGCGAGAGGAATCTTCGCACAGTTATTGGCCTCGATTCCGTTAGGTGATTCGATGTTGTCCTTGTTTGTCACAAAATCTTTTGTGGTTGTCCCTTCCGGCGAGAAGACAAAGAATGCCGGGGAATTGTTTGAAAGGGCCCAAGCTTTACCCTTTCCGTAGCAATATACCTTAAGATAGTTGCTGGTAGGAATTGATGCGGATGGCGCAGGATAGTTGCTTGCGTTGTCGAAGACCTCAGGGTCGTAGAACACGTAGTCAGCGCCGCTAAGATCCACGGAATTGGAATAAGCCTTTGTGTGGTCGATCGCACCGGTAATCGAGATCAGAATCTGTGAATAAGGGGCGATCTTCACATTAGTCTCGAACCACCATACGGCGCTCCATGCAGGAAGGTAGTCTGAATATGAAGGCTTCCCGTCTTTGATGTAGGCGTTTGTCGCATGAGCGTTGGCCGCATAGCACATTCCGAACGCATACTTGCTTGCATCAGCCTCCACAGGTGAGTTGTTGTAGAGGATGACGTACCTGTCTGTCTGGTAGTGCTTGGCACCGTCGTTGTCCATGCAGCCTCCTATGTACAGTTCCTTGATGATCACCTGACTGGTCTTTGAGGCAGCGAGGTTGAGAGTGAATGCGTTGGTCCCACCGTCCACGACTGTGACAGAGGAATTGGTGCCATTGTAGATGCTTGACTCTTTGTAAAGAGTCGCCGAAGCCTCGTAGATTCCGGCCACAAGCTGGAATGTCGCAGTGCCGTTCACTGTCGTGGCTTTGTATGCCGTTGATGAAGACTTGTCTGTCACGGTCACCTCGACAGCGTCCGTCACAGGCTCGTTGTCGATAAGGATCTGCACGGTGACATCATTGATCTTTGCGCTCTCGTCTTTTTTGCAGGCCGTGAATGCGGCGGCCGCCGCGAGAAGAATGTAGATGAACTTTTTCATTGTACTTTGTTTTTTGTTGTTTGTAACTTGTAAACAGTTCGCTTGTCTAAAATTTCAATCTTAAAGTAAGGCCATAATAGAATTTTGGAACGTAGCCGCTCCCTGTCAGAGAGTAATACTGCCGCGTCTTAGTGGAATAGACCTGCCCCAGATTCCTGAAGAAATTGTTGGCGTAGAAAGAGATGGACGCGATGTCCCCGATTTCTTTCGTCACGCTGAAGTTCGCCGAAAAATAAGGCGTGATGTAATCCTTCTGGTAATTGTACGTGAATGAGGTCCTTGACACGAGACTGCACAGATTGTAGTAAAGCTCTCTGTCGTTCTCCTTCGCCCACAGAAAATCCTGAAGGAATGGTTTAGGGGTCGGATCCCAATAGCTGGAGTAATACTCCGGATAGGTGACGGCGATCACCCTTCTGTCCATAAACGACGGATCGGAACCCGGCACGTAAGAAGAGTTGTCGTCAACCGCATAAGTCCTTGTGCCTCCCTCAGTTTCGCTGAGGTTCCTTGAATATCTCAGCAGAGTCCCTTCGATCTTCGCCGAGACGATCATCCTGACCCGAGGAATATGAGTGGTGATGTTCACGTTCATCCTCAGCATCCTGGACTCGCTGCCGTTGCTCGTCCCGTTTCCGCCGACGTACCATCCGATGTACTTGTAAGGAGTGTTGTCAACCATTCTTTGAGAAGTCGGTGAATATGCCAGAAGATCCTGATTGACAGTCTTGTATGAGTAGTAGTTTCCATCGAGTCTGATCTCCGTGTTGATCGGGTTGATCCTCTTGAAATCAATCACCCATTCGAGACCGTAACGGTTGACCGGAGTTCCGCTGTTGGCGGCGTATGTCCTGCTGACAAGGGATTCCCTCGTCACCCCGCCTATTGTCTGTGCCGGGATTGCACCGGTCTTGTCAGTGACGGTCACGACTCCTGTCTTGCGGTCAACGCTGTAGATCCTGTCATCCACAGGAATAGCGCAGGACTCAAGCGCTTTCTGGTCCGTGTAGTTGTACGAGAACGGATCGTAGGCATTGTTTGTCGTGAACGCCTTGACGGTCCTGTTCCAGAATCCGGCCAGGGATATTCTTGTGCCCGCAAGGTTGATTTCCATCCCGAGCTCCCCTTGATGGTTCCTTTGCCAGACAAGGCCGGGATTATATTCAATGGTGGTCGGCATCACATAGTAGGCATAATAGGCCTTTCCGTCGCTTGCAGTCGGAGGGTTGAACACCACGAGGTCCCTGTAGCCCGGCTGCGGGTAGAGAATCGAGAAAGACGGCTGCTTCACCGCCACACCCCAGCTTGCCCGGAAAGCGAGACTTCTGACCAGCTTGTCCCTGCGCCCCTTGGCTGAGAACACTGAATATTTCGCATTGAATCTTGGCGAGAGACTGGTTGTGGTTCCATATTCAGAACCCTTTATGAAAGTGCTTTCGGCTCTCAGTCCGGCGATCAGGTTCAGGTGTGATTCCCTGCCGACAGGGATGGAGATGTTGTCCTCGGCGAACAGGGCGAGATTGTTCATGAACGGAATCTCGCTGTAGTCGTAGGTCCTGTAAGACGGAGCGTTGCTCAGGTCTTCTGAATATTGCCCCTTTCCGAAATTGGCGTCAGCGTTCCAGTCCGCTCCCAGTTTGAGTTTGTTGTTGACGGATCCGAATTTCCTAGCCCAGTTGCTCTTGAGCGTCAGCTTGTAGGAGAACGGTTTGTCATCCAGGAACATAGTGTTGTACCAGTAACCCGGAGCGATCATGATTGCCGATGCGTCCGGATTGGTGGCATAGTCCTCCGCCACATAGTAACCTTCCTCCTTTCCGTGCAGTGAGACTGTTCCGGCCGCGCTGGAGTACCTGCTTCTTGTCTCGCTGAGCCTGTCCGACCTGACCACCGATCCCTTGAACTCCAGATTGGTGATCCAAGGCTTGCTCAGAAGCCAGCTTGCTTCGATGTTCGCTCTGAGTGTGTTATCCTTCTGTTTCTCGTAGGTGCCTGTCAGGAGGTCAGGGTCGGCCTTGGAGTCGCTTCCGCCAAGGTTGCCTGTGACTCCGGCGGAGAACCTCAGCGGGGTGTCACTGAATATTCCCGAATTGAAAAGGTTTGAATATATCAGTGAGATCTGCTTTCTGTCGTAGGATGTGTAAGGGGAGCGGCTGTCTTCCACTGAATATGTGTATTCGGCGCTGGCGTTCAGCACTCCGGCGGAGTTCCCGCGCCTTGTCTGCCCAAGACCGAAACCTTTGCTGACGGAGAACTGCTTCGTTTTCGGGTTTGTCGTCATTGTCACCACATAAGGAGCGATTCCTCTCTTGGTGTTGACCTTGACTATTCCCGCCCCGACATCGCCATATTCAACAGAAGGCACTCCGGAGATCACCTCGACCGACTCCACGTTGCTGGAGGCTATGTTGTTGACTGTCGCTCCGTTGGCTCCGGAAAAGCTGGCGTTGTTCGACAGACGGACCCCGTCCACTTCCACAGCCGTGCCGAAAGACGCGTTTCCGGCCTCGGTGCTTCCTCCGGCCCTGATGTTGAACCTTTGGGCGGAGAGCAGGCTTGGATTGGCGGTGGCGCCTCCCGGCAAAAGCCCGCTGATGTCCGCAAGGCTGACCATCTGGACATGGTCGAGCGCCGTCCTGTCCATCGTGCGGCTGGTCGTGGCGCTGTTCTCGTTCTCCTTCGCCGTCACGACCACCCCCTCGAGGGCAAGATTGTCCTCGCTGAGAAATGCCCGGTAGCCGGTCAGATCCTTGCTGATGATGACGGTCTTTGTGTCTGTCACGAATCCAAGGCAGGATACGCTGAGCGTGTTCTTCCCCGCGGGGATGTTCTTGAGAGTGAATCGTCCATTGTCATCGGCGACGGCCCATTGCTCGCATTCCACGGCCACCACGGTCGCGAATTCCACCGGCGCCTTGGTCTTCTTGTTCAGAACCGTACCTGAAACGGTGTAGGTCTGGGCGAAGGAAACCGCGCAGGACAGCAGCAGAAGCATTATCAAAAACAGTCTCCGCATAGTTTGAATATTCTTGTTCTTCTTTTAGCATGACCGGCAGTGTCCCGTCTGCCATGCCCGTTAAGATTACTATCTTTCCCTGATGACGTCGCCGTGATCCTTCACGACAGCCTCCTTCCACTTCTCGGTGTAGCCTGGCTGGGTAAGCCCCTCAGGCGTACCTTCGTGCCATTTTGAGTGTTTGAAAGCGCCGTCTTCGTTCTGGGCCTTGACGTTGCCGTCGATGTACTTCACAAGAAGTAGTTCCTCAAGGGCTACCCAATTCTCGAACTGCGCCTGTGCCGTGTTCACTGAATATTCAGTGAGCATCTTCCTGACGGAGGCGAACCAGTCCTTGCTGTCGATGCCTTTCTTCTCGGCCTTCGGAAGGATGGCGTTGTAGGCGTCAAGGGCCTTGCGGTCCATCTCTGCGAGTTTTGATCCCATCTGATCGTTCTCGAACTTGTCGATGGCCTCCTTCACTGTCGGAGCCATGATGTTGTAGGCCTTGTAGCAGGCGTTGGCGACACGGTTGTTGATCCAGAAAGACGCGGTAGGGGAGTACTTAAGCATATTCCCGTTGCCGACCCTGAAGCACTCTGGCACCTTGTCCGTGCAGGTGTAGATCGGGGTGACGTAGGATGTTGCGGCGTCATCGGTCCCGAACCAGAGGACTCCTCCGACAACGTCAGGAAGGTCGTGCCGGGACTGGCCCACAAACCAGAATCCGGTCTGCTGGGTGGCGATGGCCCTTTCGTTGACGTAGTTCCATCCCTTGTACTCGAATCCCATAGGTCTCCATCTGTAAGGAAGCGCGTTGCCGCCGGCTCCGATGTCGGTTGTCATGTCCAGAGGAGTTCCCTCGAAATGGTCCCTCATGGCGTCGGCCACATTCTTGACGGAAATCTTTCTAGCCGGTTTCACAAACAGCGGCATCCTGTGGCTGAGGTCCTTGCCTGTGATGTAGTCGTGATAGGCGGAGGCCGGCTCGGTGACGATCTTGCCGTCTTTCTCGTAGGTGAACTGTCCGTCGCAGAGGATGTTGAATGCGCTCCAAGCCCTTGCGTCGCAGCCTCTTACGGTGCCGAAATCGGCAGGGCAGTATGCTGCGCTGAAGTCGAAGTCCTCGTCCTTGCCGTCAAAGTAACCCTTCTCCCTCGCGAACGATATCACGTCCGGGGCATAGAGACAGTTTTCAGGATCGTTCAGCGGGAAAGTCTGGATTCTGGCTTGGTTTGCGTGAGAGCAGATGTAACCGTCCGGAATCCTTCTGGCCACCCAGACGAATCCCTTGCGGATGTTCTTCTCGTCCTTCATTTCGCAGCCCTTTCCGATGAGGTCCATGATCCAAGCCTCGTCCTTGTCCGCTATCGAGAATGTCTCGCCTTCAGAGGCGTAGCCATATTCATTGGCCAGATCCACTATGACCTGAATCGCCTCCCTTGCTGTGCGTGCTCTTTGCAGGGCGACGTAGATGAGTGATCCATAGTCCATTATGGCCGTGGTGTCTTCCAACTCCAACCTTCCGCCCCATGTGGTTTCGGCGATGATGAGCTGGTGCTCGTTCATGTTCCCGACAGTCTTGTAGGTGTGCGCCACCTGCGGGATCTGTCCCATTGGTTTGTAGGAGTCCCAATTGATGATGTCGAGCATCGCACCGGCTTTCCAGTTTGCCGCCGGATGGAAGTACAGCTCACCGTAGAGGACGTGCGAGTCCGCCGCGTAGGAGATGATGTTCGAGTTGTCGGTGCTTGCACCTCTTGTCACGATGATGTTGGTGCAGGCTTCAGCCTTGAAGCTCGCCGTGAGCACGCCGATGGCGGTCAGGAGTGCGAAGATGGTTGAATTCTTAGCCATTTTGTGATTAACGTATTATTGTTTATTTTTGTTATCTGTATTACAAAATGTAAAGATAATGAAAAATATTTTTCTTACGGTTGTTTGTCTGACCATTTCAGCGCTGACTGTTTCCGCGCAGCAGAATCCTCCGAGTCAGGAGGAGCAGGAGAAGAAACTCTCCGAGTTCATCCAGAAGGAGGTAGACAGACTGGAGATGACCCTGAAACTGGAGGATTGGCAAGTGTTCTACGTGGATTCAATCCTGAATCATGACTACCGCGCCATGCAGGAGGAGATGAACAACCTGTCTTCCGCCAAAGTGTCCAATTATGACATCTACACAAGGGCTAGCGACAAGTGGGCGGAGAATATCTACGTCGCTTTCCGTAAGGTCTTGAATGACAATCAGTGGGATAAATATTTGAAAAGCGGGGCCGCGCGTGACAAGAAGGCACGCGAAAAAAGAAAGGCAAAGATGGAAAAGTCTTCCGCCAAACTGCGGGAAAATGATTAAATTTGCAGGAATATTCCGGGAATATTATGAAAGAAAGGATAGAACAGTTGCTTGCGAATGTCCGCGGGCTGAATTGCAAGACCGCCAAGGAAGTTGAGGAGGCCAGAGTAAGGCTTTTGGGCAAGAAAGGTGAAATCACCAAACTCTTTGACGAGTTCAGGACATATGGTCCGGATCTGAAGAAAGAGTTCGGGCGCAAGATAAACGAGCTCAAGCAGGCCGCTCAGGCCAGGATAGATGAGCTCAAGGAACAAACATCTTCTGAGGGTGTTTCTGAAGGCCCTAAGGAGGATTTGTCCATGCCTGGTGTCCCGTTTGAACTTGGTTCAAGGCATCCAGTGTCCATTGTCCGTCAGGAAATCGTGGACATATTCAGAAAGTTTGGCTACGATGTCGCCGAGGGTCCGGAGATCGAGGATGACTATCATGTCTTCGAGGCGTTGAATTTCCCTCAGAACCATCCTGCCAGGGATATGCAGGACACCTTCTTCGTGTCCGCCGGCCATCCGGATCCGCTGCTTCTGAGAACCCACACTTCTTCCGTTCAGGTCCGGGCCATGGAGACGATGAAGCTTCCTATCCGTGTGATCTGCCCGGGCCGTGTGTTCAGGAACGAGGCTATCTCCGCCCGGGCGCACTGCATCTTCCATCAGGTGGAAGGTCTTTACATTGATGAGAACGTCACGTTCGCCGACCTCAAGCAGGCTATTCTTCTTTTCGCCCGCGAGATGTTCGGCCCTGACACCCAGATAAGGATGCGTCCTTCCTACTTCCCGTTCACCGAGCCTTCCAGTGAGATTGATGTGAGCTGCAACATCTGCCACGGCAAGGGCTGCAACATCTGCAAGGGAACCGGTTGGCTGGAAATCATGGGCTGCGGAATGGTTGACCCTAATGTCCTTGAGGCTTCGGGAATCGACAGCAAGAAGTACAGCGGATTCGCTTTCGGAATGGGATTGGAGCGTATCGCGATGCTCAAGTGGCAGGTCAATGACCTTCGTCATTACTTCGAGAACGACCTCCGTTTCCTGTCCGAATTCAAGACTTCAATCGAGGTGTAGGCTTTTTATGAACTTTTTTTTGAAATTTTTTCTGAAAAAGTTTGCAGAAAAAGAAAAAAGCACTACCTTTGTAATCCCAAAGCAATGCTACGGGTAACAAGT
>ERZ808277.245-NODE-245-length-20243-cov-2.511195_pt1 | contig 20243 bp, 15 predicted proteins | sample MGYA00521240_ERZ808277 | MGnify/ENA primary metagenome ERZ808277 (study PRJEB31516, sample SAMN03275599) | gut metagenome | biome: mammalia-associated habitat; material: feces | host: Papio cynocephalus | place: Kenya | collected 2012-07-17 ... | reverse complement strand
CAGCCGATGGCTCCTGCGTACTGGCGCCCAAACGCGGAGCTCTCCCAAAATGGTCGCACACGCTCAACGGCGGCACGCTGCGGATTCAGCCGGCACAGGCTCGAAACCCCGAATGCCTCACAATCGGCGGCCAGGGGCGCGTGGAGTTGAATTGCCCCTTCTCCGACCTGACCATTGCGTTAAACGCACAGGACTTCAACGGCGACGTGGTGTTGTTAGACGATGCCACCAGTAAGCGCCGAATGAAAAAATTGTGCAGTGAAGGGCTCCAACTCGGTTCGGAAGCGCGATTGATTATCTCCCCCGGGATGCAGCTGTTCGTCACCCAAAAGGGCTCTTATACGCTTCCCCACATCCTTCTCTCTGGCAATGGAGAAGTCAATAACGAGGGGTTTGGGGCATTGCGCATCGACCATGGACAAACCTTGAACAGCGCCATCGAGCTTGCCGGAGCGGCCACCATCGCCGCCAACGGCATTCTCTCCGGGCGGATATATGCCCCAGAAGGTACAGAGCCTCAATTGACCTTGGGGCGTCGCGAGGGCGACATGCAGGCTGTTCCGTTGTTGCGCGGTATCACGGTAAATGCCTCCATCGGCACGCCAACCGCACCGCTAGCACTTCTCATTAACGGCAGTACCGCCGAATTGCGCGGAGGCAGTTTCACCACCCGCCTGACGGTACAGGCGCCCACCCGCCTAACGGCGGGCTATCACCGCAGTGATGAAGTAAATATCGCCCCCATGCAGTCACTCATCGTAGAGAAAACCGGCATGCTCGATGCCAAACGAATCTTCAGTACAGGCAACCTCATCATCGGTAAAGGCGGCACACTCTCCGGCGGATGTTCCATTACTGGAAGCTGTGTGTTTATGGATGGTGCACAGCTTCAGGTAAGAGCCGGTGCAACCGCTTCCCTCTCTCTCTTGGCGCTCCAGCATACGGCTCCGCTTCAGATTGTAGGAAACCCAACTGGGATGCAGGGCGGTCGAAACAAGATTCTCACCTGGGCCGTCAGTTCCGAGCCGCCGACATCAGCAGACTTTATTCTAAGCCCGAAGATGCCCGCCGGATGCGAACTGGAATTGGAAGGTAATGCGCTCTATCTTAAAGTGCCCTACAGCGTGGCGATGGGCGACACCCAGGTAAAGCTCTGTAATTCAGACGGTACTCCGGCGCAAATCACCCCTGATCGCGAGGCCATCTCTTTTATTGTTGCCACAGCACCTGAAGGTCGAGGGAGCCACGTCCGAAACACCGGAAATGGATGCCGGGCAGGCCGTGAATGTAGCCTACTTACTCAATCTTCATCCGCAAATCTCCCGAGATAAGAACACCGTTACGGCGCAATATCTTTGCAACTTCGGCATCTCGGAAGTACGTCGCGTCGGGAACAACCGCGTAGAAGCCACCGTGTTGATTGAACCGTTTGATGGGATGGGCACACTAGGAGACGCTCCCAACGGGTATATTCAGATTCTTGGCAAATGTTCTGCTGAAGACCGCCAATGGGCTGTTCTAGCAGAAATCGCGCCCCAAACGCCCTACCACAATGGCACACTTACGTCCGCCCCTTTCCGAAATGTTCACAAGGAGAAGACGTTCCGGATATTTGGCGTACGTATTACGGCAACTTCGGCGAGGAAATAAACATGGGTTCCGCAAAGACATCTCTCATCAAGCGCCGCCCGCCCACCGATGTAGTGGGGCTCTCCATCGGAGCACTGCCCAACGGCCGTGTCAGTGCCGTACGGCTGCAAATGAAAGGCGGGCAGCCGGAACTTGTGGCTGCCGGCGTGCTTGAGCTTCCTGGCACCCTGCCTTCTGATTGGGAAAGTGCCAGAAAATCTGTTGTGTGGTCACTCCCACAAGCTTTTCAGGCTCCCCATGCCGCACTCGTGGCCACCTCGCCTGGAGCTGTCCTCCGATTAACGCAGCGAACAGCTCCGGCCGCCGGAACACAGGCACTGGCCACCAATGGCATTCGCCAGATGGTGGGGTTGGTTAGTCCGCCGGATCTATGCCTGGAAACCGCGCTTCCAGAGTATCAAGTGCTCTGGCTTTCCCGGCTTCTGCCGGAGGGTCATCAGCCCACAGCCTGTTCGATCCAAACAGCTCCCTGTGCCATGTTGAATGCTCCGCTGGCTGTACCGGCTTTTACTCAAGCGGGGGAAACAGCGCTTGTGCTCTTTGTAGAAGCCGGGCAAACACGCTTAGTGGCTTATTATCGGGGGCGCCCTGTGCTTGTACGCGAGCAGGCACTTGGTTACGAAACTGTAGATGACACCCTGGCTGCCGGACTCGGAATTGAACGGCAATTACTTCAAAGTATGCTAGAAGAGCACTTGGTCGATCCGCTCCCCATTCTGGAGCCACTGCTGCAACCTCTTTTCCGACAAATCGGCCTGGCCGCAGACTATGTTGCACAACGTTTTGAGGCTAATCCCTCATGTGGTTTTGTGATTGGCCTTCCAGCACATCAAGCCGCGTTGTGGCCAATCTGTGCAGAGCGAGCGGGTTGTACCATAACCTTCTCCATTCCGGATCCATTAGCCGCCTTCACCCACGCTAAGGGATTCAAACCAGAGGCTCCTGCCGCTACCGCCCGTGAACTATGGCCGGCTCTCTGCGGCGCCTTGGCCGTGTTGATGGAGGCACGTGATGAATAAGAGCATTCACTTAAATCTGCTGCGCGATGAGGAGCGCGTTTCCTCCAGCCGCGTGCGCCTCCATGTAATGGCTCCCATTCTCTCCGCACTTGTCGCCGTTGGCATCGTTCTGTGGTGGGCCTGGCTTTTTACACAAACCCTTGTTGTACAATCACAGACACGCTCTGCAGAAGCGGCCATTACAGCTGCCCAAACCGCATTCAAACAAGCTACGGATGCGACAAACCGTGAACAAGAGCTCAGGAAGCAATTGGCACAAATTGGCGTTTATCGGCATGGCATCGCCCGTTATGGTACATTCCTGAGACAATTGGCAGATCATGTCCCGGCGACCATTCAGCTAACCAGCCTGGAGCTCCAGGAACCGCCGCCGCAAGTGCTTCCTGTTGCCAAGCCCCGATCTAAAACTCCGCCAAAGTTCGGGCCGGAAGTACCGACCGAATCCGTTTTACTCCGAATCAGCGGGCGCACCAAGAATGCGGCTTCCGTGGATAACTTATTAGAAGCTCTGCGGTTGCCAACGTTTCGAGATCAAATTGAGGATGCCGCAGTACCCAAAGACGCCTTCCGACAGGAGCAGTTGAGTATCACGCGCAACGGAGCTGCCACCCCGGGGGAAGATGTTTTCCGCTTTGACGTGGAGTGCACCATGAAACGGAGGGTCTTTGAATGAAACAAAGTCTCGACACGGCACAATTATTTGCCTTCTTCGGTAACTCCAAACGACGTGCCGCCGCTCTTACCATTGGGTTTCTGCTCATCGCAGCCGCCTTATGGCAGTTTCTCGTAGTGCCTCAGCAAGACGTTCTGACTAAAGCGCAGGAAGAAGCCAACACCCGCCGTGGAAAACAGGACGCAATGGAACAGTTGATTCGCCGTAAACCCCTTACCGATCGAACGGTGGCCACACTTGAGGAGCAAATGGCCTCCTTGGAAGCCGAGGGTTACCTGACGCCCCTGCTCAACTCCTATGCCATGCGTTGTAAAGCGCTCCTCGACCCCATTATCGAAAAAACCGGGCTTTCGTTGACACAGTTCAGCGATCATTCCCAACGCATGCTCCAGGTACCGAAAGTCGGCGCTCCGGAACAATTGCAGGCACGCCAGTTGATCACCTGCATTGGGGAAGGCAGCTATCTCCAGCTCCTGGAAACAGTGGAAGCCGTGGAGGCGCGTTATCCGCTTGCTGTACTCGCAGGTCTGCGCTTGGTTCCTACCGCAGATCCCCAGCGGCACGCCGTACAGATGATCTGGGAATGGCCTACCAAAGGTAAACTCCGTTCTTCACTTCTGCCCGCCAAGAAAGGGAGCAAAAAATGAGCCGGATTCTGCCTCTTCTCTGTCTAGCCGGGCTCTGTTCGTTTTGCCAGCCCTATGCCCAAGCAGCGGCATTCCGGGATCCGTTCTGGCCAATCGGGTGGCAACCGCCAAAAACAAAAGTTGAAACGTCAGCTGAAGAAGCCAAGCCCCCATCGGAATCCGCGCAAACCGCCCCTGTTCCCGCACCCAAAGTTTCCGATGTGGCGCCGCTTGCGCTCTGGATAGAAGCACGCAAACAGGTAAACATTTCCGGAACAAGCCGTGCTCGTGGCGCAGATGGAAACTTCCATCAGGTTCTCTACGTGAACGGGAAGGGCTACACGCAGGGCGATGTCATTTCCGTTTCCCACAAAGGTTATCAATTTACCTGGCGTCTGCGCGAAACGGCCGACCGGGAACTCCATTTCAAACCGCTGAAGTCCATACGGATCATTGCAGCGGATGAAACCACACCCAATAATCAAAAGGATACACCATGAAGACGTGCCCCATTCCGTTCTTCCTTTTTGTCACGGTAGCTGCCGTGCTTTCTGCGCCTCCCCTTCCAGCGCAAACCGCCGACAAGGATGATGTGATTGTGCTGCTTGACGATAAGGACGGTGAATCGCAGGCTGCTGTGGGTGCTGACAAACCCGCCGAAGCCCCCGCAGCGAAACCGCAAGCGGATAAGCCCGCCGTAAGCGGCGTGCTCGAAACGCGTACCGGCGTCATGTTGACCGATGAAGCACCCGCCACTGTACCCACCGCGGCAGACAAGGAGATTTCCCTGAGCTTCGATGATGTGGCCGTCAGTGATGTAATCAAAGCCTTTCGTGATGTGAGTGAAGCCAATATCATCTCTGGCACGCACCCCAACCTCGCTCAACATGTAAGCGTAAAGCTTGAGAAAGTTTCTTGGCGGCAGGGGTTGGCCTCGGTGCTCGATATGGTGGGTCTGATGCTTAAGGAAACACCGCCCGGCAGCAACATCTTTGCCGTGGTACCACAGAACACGACCATACCGATGATTACACGCACGCTTCAGCTCAAGCATGCGTCCTCTGCCGAAATCGCCGATATGTTCAACCGTGCCTACGGCACCAAGGAACATCGCGTAGCCAATGCCTTCCCGGCTGCAAACGTGGTGGTCGTAAAAGCTTCGGAAGAAGTGCTCGCCGAATGTGAAAAGATTATCGCCCAGATTGATAAGCCGGTGCCGCAAATCTATATCGAGGCTCGCTTTGCCCGCCTGAGTGCTGCGGCCAGCAAGCAGCTGGGCATGAAATGGGACTCCCTAGCCAATGGTTGGACCACCTCTGTTGGCCCGATCTCCGGCGGATTAAGCCGCACCAAGGGGAAATGGCCAGGAGCAGCCACTTCCGTAGACGGCGACAAGACGCCTTTCATCACGGAATCGGATCAGCCCTATGGCCTTTACGACAATGGACATTTCCGCGGGTTGACAGGTTCGATGACGGTTGGACAGTTCGCCATGACGCTCCAGGCCATTGAGCAGATGGATGGAGCCTCCATCTTCTCCAATCCGAAGATTATCGTAGCCAATGAGCGTCCGGCCGTTGTTGACATGACCGATAAGGAGCCATGCATTGAAGTAACCACTTCTCGCACAGGCAGTGACCAGAACCAGCTGGACATTTCCACCAAGCTTGCTACCATCCCCGGAAAACAAGATGCCAACTCCGAACCTTGGGTGGGGCAGGCATACTTCTCCTATGGCATCACGCTTCAGGTTTTGCCGCGTGTAAGCCCTGACGGTCTCATCACGGTGGATATTATCCCGACGGTTTCGGAAAAAATTGGAGCCTCCGCGCTTCAGGGATCCGGCACAGACAATGCGGTCTATGCCACCTACCCCATCATCAAAACCCAGCGCCTAACCACACGCTTCACGATGCAAGACGGCACTACTGCTGTGATTGGTGGATTGAGCGAATCGCGTGAACAAAACATCGATTCCGGGATCCCGCTTTTGCGTGACATTCCCTGGATCGGACCACGTGTCTTCGGTTGGAAGTCCCGAGAAAAAACGCAGGATGAAATTGTCATCTTCGTAACCGTTGGTGTTGCCAACCCCAAGGAACTTCCGGAAGACATCGGAATGCCTAAGAACGCTGTTCTTTCCCGTCAGGTGCAAGCCGGCGAGAAACAGGAACCCGGCGACAGCGGCTTCCATCCCACGCTTGAGTCTTTGAAAGACTGATTTCCGCGTAGAGGTGCGGCGTGAACACTTAAACTTACACGCCCACCTCACTCTAATCGGGGCGGCTTGGCCTTGACCCCGCCCCCATTTTCTGCCCCCGTTCCGGGAGGTTTTTCATGGCACAGATTGATATCCTTCTTTCCAACCTGGTTAGCCAAAACGGCAGTGATCTTCACCTGGCGGCCGGGCGTAAGCCGGTTTTCCGCATCAGCGGGATTTTACAGGATGTGCCAGACACAGAACCGTTGCCCGGAGAAGCGATACTGGGATTATTGCGAGAAATTCTTCCTGAGGAAAATCTTCGGCAATTGGAGACGGTATGGGACACCGACTGTGCCTATGCGATTCCAGGCGTGGCGCGTTTTCGTGTTAACGCCTATCGCGACATGAACGGCGTATGTGCCGTACTGCGTGTCATTCCCGACAAAATCCCCACCTTTGAAACGCTCAACCTGCCCGAAGCACTGCGAAGTTTCTGCCTGCTTTCCAAGGGTCTGGTGGTGGTAACCGGCCCAACAGGGTCAGGCAAATCAACCACCTTGGCTGCGATGATTGACTACATCAATCAAACCCGCAACGAGCACATCATCACCATTGAGGATCCTATTGAATTTGTTTACTCGCCAAAACGGTGCGTGATCAACCAACGCGAAGTCCACCGAGACACCCGTTCTTTTGCCGCTGCGCTGCGTGCGGCTCTGCGCGAAGACCCCGATATCGTACTCATTGGTGAAATGCGCGATCTGGAGACCATGGAGATTGCCATTGAAACCGCCGAAACTGGCCACCTGGTCTTTGCTACGCTGCACACCAACGCCGCGGCCACCACCGTAGAGCGCATGATCGATAAGTTCCCTGCCGAACGACAAAATCAGATCCGTTCCATGTTGGCCGACACACTCAAGGGTGTTGTGGCACAGACACTTTGCCCGCGCACCACCGGAGGGCGAGTGGCAGCGTTTGAGGTGTTGGTAGTGAATACGCCCGTAGCCGCCCTGATCCGTGAAAGTAAAACCCACATGCTCCAATCGGTCATTCAAACTGGGCGTAATCAGGGAATGCAAACCTTCAGCGATGAATTAACGCGTTTAGCAGTCAAGGGTATTATCACCGCGAAAGACGCCTATATCAAAGCTGTCAATAAAGACGAAATTGCCACCAAATTCAAAATGTCCGGGCTTTCGTTAGACTTCCTCAAAGCCGAAGAAGAGGCTGCCCGGCAAAAACGCCTTAAACAAGCTACCGAAAAAGTTGCCGAGTGGCGCATGAAAGCGGAAGGTGCTCCAAAAGATGTAGCTACGCTTGCCGAAACGGCCTGGCAATTGGCCACCGCGCCGTTCGAATCCCTCCGAAGCCCAAAAGAAGCGTATAAGCTTGCCGATCGCGCTGTCTCTCTTTCACGCGGGAATGACCCGCGTGCATTATCCGCGCTGGGCGTAGCACAGGCTGCCTGCGGCAATTTCCGCAAGGCGCTGGATGCCACACGTAAAGCACAGGCGCTTTACAGTAAGGCAGGAGATGCCGTTGCCGAAACGGCCTGTTCTGTCCGTATCACATTGTTTGAACAGGAGCGACCTTTCATCGAAGAGTGAGCCGCGTGCCCCCGCACCGGCAGAGGTATGCACCCGGAGGCCCCACATGACTGAACCCTCTGATCCGCGCCCCGTAGATACGCCCCCAGCCGCAGACATTCATGCTGCCCCCATAGATTTACGAGATGGCATAAACTTCTTCTCTCAGCTGCTTTCTGCACACCCGGAGGATTTGACGGCGCTGACATACCTGACGCTAGCCTATGATCTGGCAGAGCAGCCTGAGCAGCGCAACCGCTATATACCACGGTTAGCTGCTGCCTTTTTGCGCCAGCGCGATCCCACTCAAGCCGAGCGCGTACTTCATCTGTTACCAGAAAATCAACTGGATGACCCAGCGATACAGATGCTTCTGAAACGCATCGACGTTGTGCGCGGAGTGGAAGCTTACCGTCTGCAGGCTCAGGCAAACACCCAACCCGAAAAAGTAAAGCCATCACGCCCGGCAACTGAGACTCAAACGGTAACACCGGAAGATGATAATCCTACACACCTCACGATTGATGCCTGTATCCAGAATGAAACGCGGTGTCTTGACTGGCTGTTGAACCATCGTCTCGTCAACGAGGCTATGGCGGAAGAAGTTCGAAAACGTTTGGCGGGGCATTTGACGCCAAAGTCCAGCGAAACCATTTCAACCCTGCAAATCATTGAGGAAGTAGATGGTTCCCAACTTGAACATTGCCTAGCCGGCATCGTGCAACACGGAAATGTGACGCCCGTGCCAGTAGAGCGTTTTCATATAGAAGAGTCCTTGCGGGCGTTGTTCTCCGAACGGGAAATCCGTATGCGCGGCGTGGTGCCTTTTGCTACCATGGGGGAGAACGTATTGGTGGCCACGCTCAACCCGGTAGACGATGCCGCGCTGGAACAGCTCGCCATGCGCTTGAATCGCCCCTGCTTCTTTTACCTGATGCGCCCATCTTCATTTCGAGCCGTTTGTAATGACTGGTTCACCGCCGAATAAATCCCTTGTTGTGAATCGGAGGATGACATGAGGTTTTCAACTCAACAGATCTTCAACCGTGAAGCTTACAGTAAAGGATACGCCGTTCACCCAGTAGGCAATGGGTGTTTTTACTAGACGGTATAAAGCAGCCATGATTCGGAAGAGCAGGCCACGGTCTTTCATTTCACGTGTGAGGTTCTCGATCTCCCCGCACGTGTGGCGGCGAAGTCTCCGCAGCCTGTCAGCAACGTTGATGAGCCGGGTCGCACGATTGTGGTTGGCCCTAGGTATGGGGGTGTTCCTTTTCTTTCTTGGCCTCTCCCTGTTATGCGCCTATGATGTACAAACACTCTTTACCCACCCCAAGCGTCTTGCCCAGCAGGAGTTTGCCCGGCTTCAAACAGCACTTGAAGACGTGCGGCGGCAGATGCAAGCTGATAGCAGGCGTATTGCAGCCTTGTTGCAGGCATTGAACAATGTAGATATTGAGCCGCCGTTTGGAGAACTGCAAAATGCACAGGGGCGCCCATATTCTCTAGCTGTTTTCCTCAAAGCCGGCGGAGCCATCTCTAGCGCCTGGCAGCTTCCGCCCGGAGGAACCACATATGTTCCCATTCAAGAAGCAGAGTTCTACCGCTACCATAACCTCTTCCAGACAATCTTCGCGCACACAGTTACACCTCCCCCCATTCCGGGAGCATTGCTCGTTCTGCGAGGGGCGCCCTTCTTCATCACAGTTTCCCCGGTCATTCTTCCCGGGACGCAATGGCCAAGCGGGTATGTCGTGCTCGGGCAGGAATTGAGCACGCTTCCCGTCTCAATTGCTCAAAAGGATCTCGCCGTATCTTTCGAAATTCTGCCGCCGACCAAACTTCTGGCACGGCTGGCCGAACCAAAAGCGAGCGCCCTATTCCAGGGAACAACGCAGAACAATTTCCACGGCGTCTGGGGTATTGAGCCAGACTGCGCCGAAGCGCTCTTCCCAATCTATGACCTAGCAGGCGTGCCCGTAGCGCGTTATTCCGTACGCGTAAACGAAGGATTCAACATACTTCTGCCGCGCCTCATCCTTCACATGCTGTTATTTGCAGGGCTCTCTGCGTTATTGCTCTCGGCCTCCGTCTATCTTCTCCTGCGCCACGCCTACATCCGCCCCATTCGGCGCATTTTTGCCCACCTGTGCACCATTCACGAAGACGACATCTCCGGCGTTTCCAGCCTTCTAACCTGGCGCCTGGATAATCTTTTCGGACGTTTTGCCCGAGAAATCAACCGCTTGCTTGTGGCTATGGCTAGAAAAAACGTTCGAACCGCGCAATCCGAACGATCCTTGCGCCTAATTCTGCGAAACTTGCCAGATGAACTCTGTATCTTTGATCGAGAAGGGCGGCTTTCCCAGCTTCGGAAACAACCCGAGGGCTTCCCCCCTATTCCAGGACTGATGGAAGGTATGCCCTTACCGGAAGCATACTTCGATGAGGCTGGGCGAATCGAGTTCAAACACGCCTGTACCCGAGTTCTTACCCGCGCAGAGGATGCCTTCGTCCGCTTGATCTGCCGTACACCCAATATGCCCACCCGTTATCTGGAAGCACGACTTGCCAAGTTCGGAAACGAAAGCGTTTTAGTCGTTTTCACCGACATTTCCAGCCGCGTCCGAGAGGCTCATCGCCAAGTATTAGCCGATGTTCGTCAGCGCCAGATCCGCCAACGTACTCAAATGAACGACTTTGCCCGCTTCCTGGCGCACGACATCAACAACACCGTGACCATCATTCGGAACACACTGGAGCTCATCCAGCCAAATGACTTGGGAGCCTTCCAGTCTGCCCGCCAAACCATTCTTGCCGCCTGTGAAAAGAGCACCCTCCTGGCGCAAAACCTCATGGACTCCGCCGGCGACCTGAAGCTCAAATGCCGAAGTGAAAGTCCTGCCGCGCTGCTGCATGCGCTAGACGTCTTCTACAGAAAGACCCTTCCAGCCAATATTACGCTTCAGGTAGAGCTGCCGCCGCCTTGCACAAATCCTGTACTGGTCGATCCCATCAACTTCTGGCGGATTCTCGCCAACCTTATCCACAACGCCGCCGATGCCTTACAACAAACCTCTGGAGGGATCATCCGCATCCACGCCGTCAATCATCTGCTCACTTCAGCAGAACGCGAACACTGTATTGTGAGCCCACCCATACGCGATGGAGAAGAAGACAAAAGTTTACCGGGTGTGATTTTTGAGCTCTCCGACAACGGTCCCGGAATTCCGAAATCTGTCCAGGAGCACCTTTTCGAACTCTTCGCTTCAACCAAACACGGAGCCCATCATCATGGATTTGGCATGTCCATTGTCCGAGCATTGATTGAAGCCCACGGCGGGGCACTTGTTTTCTACTCAGATGCTGCACATGGTACCGTTTTTCGGATATGGATGCCACGTAGTACCCTGCCCCCAACGTCCACTCCGCTGGCTCCATCTGTTCCGGGTGATGAACTGGATGATGAAACACGTAAATTGCTAACCGCCCCGCCAAAACCTGAGGGATTCAGTTGCCTAGTGGTCGATGACAACCCCTCCATTCGCCGAGTAACGCAAACACTCCTTGAACGGTTTTTTAAGGCAAAAGTGTCACTTGCCGGAACCGAAGTGGAAACGCTTGAAGCTATGCGGTTGAACCCCACCACACAGGTGATTCTACTGGATGCGCACCTGGGCAACCAGACTTCTCAGACACTCTGCGGACGCCTGCGCTCCGCTTACCCAAAAACGCACATTCTCATTACCTCCGGGCTCTCCCGCGAACACATCCAGTTTCTTTTTCATGAACAGCACCCTGACGGTATTCTTGTTAAGCCCTTCACCCTCACCGATCTTCAAACCCTGCTCGCCAGCGTGCTTGACACGCCTCCGAACGCATCCAAAGGAACACCATGTCAAAAGCCCTGATTGTCGATGACGAAGCTCGTATCCTCATATTGCTTGAGAGCCTGCTCAAAAGCGCCAAGTTCGACGTTGTTCCCGCCAAAGATGGTCCCGCAGCACTGGCAGCATTGGAACAACACCCCGACCTGGACTTTGTGCTGACAGACCTGAAAATGCCGGGAATGGATGGGCTGGAACTCTTTCGCGAGATTCATCAGCGCCGCCCCGGGATGCCCGTCATTCTCCTGACGGCCTATGCTTCCGTTGAAACGGCTCTCGAAGCCATGCGCATGGGAATTTTCGATTACATCACCAAGCCCTTCAACGTCAATGAGCTCATGGCCACCATTCGTGCTGCCGATCAGCGAGCTCAAAGCCACAAAACCCAGCTTGTAGCCTCCACACCATCCGACGAAACACGCGAGGCCGGTTGGGGAGACATGATCGCTACCGCACCCACCATGCAGCCCGTCTGCGAAACATTGCGCAAAGTCGCGCCGCATGCTATCACCGTGCTCATCAATGGCGAAAGCGGCACCGGAAAGGAAGTTATCGCCCGCACGTTACACACGCTCAGCCCCCGTGCAAAAGGCCCCTGGGTGGCCGTCAACTGTGCAGCCCTACCGGAGCAGCTCCTGGAATCCGAACTCTTCGGGCATGTAAAGGGGGCTTTTACCGGAGCCACGGCTGATAAAAAAGGACTGATGGAAGCGGCCAATGGCGGCACGCTCTTTCTAGACGAAATTTCTTCTATGCCGCTGAATCTTCAAAGTAAACTTCTGCGCTGCCTGCAAGAACGGGAAATCCGCGCCGTTGGCGGCCTGCAGGATATTCCCATAGACTTCCGCCTGGTGGCCGCCAGCAATGCCGATCTGGAACAACTGGTGGCCGCAGGCTCCTTCCGGGCGGATCTCTATTACCGCCTGGCCGTTGTCTCCATCACCTTACCCCCTTTACGCTGCCGTAAAGAAGACATTCTTCCCCTGGCGCGTCATTTCATTGAAACCGCACTGCCTTCCGACTCCCCGCGGCCGACTCTTTCCAACGGCGCAGCAGAAATTCTCACCCATTACTCCTGGCCGGGGAATGTACGCGAATTGGAAAATGTGATTCACCATGCGTTAGCCTTTCGGGAAGAAAGCGATGTTATCCTCCCCGCGCACCTGCCGTCCAAACTCGTAGCGGCCCTCTCGGCCATGAATACCACCCAAGGAGCCGCCCCGGCAGCCAATTCCGGAATGTATGGTGAAGCCTCTCTCAAAGGTTACCTTCGCCGGAAAGAGCGCGAATATCTCCAGCAAATTCTTGACCGCTGCAACGGTGATAAAGGCGAAGCGGCTCGGATTCTTCAAGTCTCTGTGGCCACCCTCTATCGCAAACTTTCCGAATAATCACCTTGGAAAAACAAGTATGACGCCCCATTTCACAGCTGTTTTGCGCCGCCTCTTGTCAAATGGCGCACCGAATCGGAAAATGCTTTATCACCCCTCTTTGTTAGGTTCAAGCCGGGTAAATCCTGAAGCCGGGGCGGATTCGAAGCAAAGCCGAGGCGGATTCGAAGCAAAGCCGGGGCGGATTCGAAAGCCTTTTTTTCGGAAAGCCGGGTTTACCCTAATTGAACTCACCGCCTCCGTAGCCATCCTCTGCCTGCTCTCCCTCTTCACGCTCGACAGCATCATGACTTATCGTCGTATCGCTGAAGAGAACAAGTGTCGTCTGCTGGCCGATGCCTACGCTTGGGACATTCTCTGGAAGCAATTCAACCGGCCATTTGATCATCTTCAATCCACCACCGATGTAACCTCCCTGCTCACGACGCTTCCCGCCGAAGAAGCCGCGCGTGATTTGCCCGACCTCTCCCATGATGGCCGCCTCCCCATCCACCGCTATCTCCGTATCCAACGTGATGCTGATACGTGTACACTGACGGTCAACGTTTACTGGCAAGTAGCCGGAAAATGGCGCAGCCTGTGGGAGGCTGGGTCTGATGACCCGAATGCCGAGCGTGTCCCCTACCGCCTTGTTCGCTCCTACAATTCCCGAACTACGGAGTAACGATGAACTTGCTCAGCCTGTTTTCTCCCCGCTTGCACGCCTCCGAGGCATCCTCCACTCGGCGCAGAGCGTATTCTTCCCGTGCCGGTATCACCCTTATCGAGGTGGTCATGGTCTCTGCACTCGGCGTGCTTCTGCTGGGGCAAGTCATCAGTGTGGCGCTTAGCTGCCAACGAGCCATCGCAGAGATTATGGCCAATACAGAGCTTTCGATCACAATGCGGAATCTGCGCGACAAACTGCTCTTTCGGCTAGAGCCCGAAGACTCCCTTGGGCTCTTAGGTGTGCCCATCGATTCTGTTTCCAGTGAAGCCATTACCTTTCATGCCGTTGGAGAAGCCGATGCTTCCGAACGCCTTTCCTTTTCTGCCGCCTCCGGATTGATTTATGACGGAGCGGAAGAAGATTCCGCGCTGGAGCGCCGCTGGCTTGCCCCCAGCGCCCTTTCTGTTACTCCAGGTGATGCAACCGCCTTCCGTTGGAATGATGACCTCGATACGCTTTATCTGGAACTGAAGCTCTCTACCCATGACGACCGCTATGCGCTTACACAGCGCCTGGCCATCCCCCGATTCGGACGCGTTTTAAAATGACCCTATCTTTCCCTTGTCGCAAATGGAGCCACATATGAACACGTTTCTTCACGCCATCACGCATCAACAGCCACAACAGCGCAGGCGTGCCGGTTTTGTTTTCCCAACAGCATTGCTCTTCATGCTAATCATCGGTATTCTGCTTACTGGCGTAACAGGTTATGTCAGCATGGGGTCACGTGTCATGACCGAGCAAATCGCACGTACGCATTGCCGTCTCGCCGCACAAACGGCCATCGAAGACGCCAAACTTGCCATTTACGAAGGATTTCGTGAATACTACGTCAGAAACCGTTCCAAACCGCCACAAGTGCTGCTGTCATGGCTCAGCTCCAATGCCCAAAATCTCATTAAACTCCACAGTTCCATCACGCCTAATGAGGGCTGTACGCTCACCTATGACACAGCGGTGGACAATAACAATTACATCTCCACCCGCAAGCTGATAATGACTGTTCGTGTAACCGCCGCCAAAGCCTCCGCGTTCGGAAAGACCATTTCCCGTACGTTGGAAGAGACGTTCAGTATGGCGGTTGAACAATCCAAAGTATTCGACTATGCTTACTTCGTTAATTCGTTCGGCGTACTGCACTCCGGGCTCATCAACGGAAACGCCTACTTCAACGGCGATGCTGTCATCGGGCGACAACTCTCGTATTACAAATCTGATTTTGACTGCGTAATCAATGGCACCGTCTCAGCTGCAGCCAACGAGCGCACTGGAGCCCTTGGACAATTCAGCCTCTCGGATACTTCCGGCGGCTTTGCCTGGCCTCGCATGGAAAACTTGGAGGAATATCGAAAGCGGCAAGAACAAAACGGATTCACCCGTCCCACTTCCCCCGCCGATGATGCCCGGGAACAAGTTTGGCCCATGGGCTTTTCTGCCGGAAACACTTCCTCTGCAGATGCCCAACGGAACGAAGCGGCCTCCATCTTTGAACTTCCCTATCTGGGAGACCTTACCACCTATAAAGAACTCGCTCAAACCTCCGGCGGCACCTTATCTTACCCGGAGCTGATCCTGCGGGACGAAGATATTGCCGGAAAGGTTGATGCAGGCCCAAAGGGTCATGTCTATTATAAACAGGGTGCGCGCAAATCCATCAAGGCCGTCTGCTCAAAAAAAACTCCCGGGCCTTCCGGTATCTCCGGCGGGGCTGATGCCGGCTGCGTAATGATGTACGGCACCAAAGAAAATCCTATCCGAATCAACGGCCCGGTGGTGATTGAAGGCGATGTGATTATTGGCGGATATATCACAGGGCAAGGGTGTATCTACGCCGGGCGAAACATCCACTTCGTAGACAACATCACCTACGTCAACCGCCCCAATTGGTCAAACTCCCCCAAAGCCCCCGTTGGCACCGCCGAGAAAAATGCCAAGGCCGACCTTGTCGGATTCTGTGCAAAAGGTCTCGTTACCGTTGGGCCCGCAAATAACCCAAATGGAAATGCATATATGGTCGGCCCTGCATATTGGCAATGGGCACTCTCTAATCAAGGAGATATTTCTTATTCTGTGGATGAATCTGACGCCTCAATCGGCTATCCCGCCGGAATTTTCAACGGCGACTACGCCCAAAAAGACGGTGCCAAGCGGGTTGATACCATCTTCATTGGAGAAGATGGCGAGCGCAAAGTCACTTATGCCGATCGACACTTCTATGAACCTTCCGTTGAGCCCAAGTATATCAGTTATGCCAACCTCAAAATGGATACTATCGACGGTGTCATCTTCACCAACCATGCCATCCTTGGTGGAACATTCAGTTATACTGGTCTTGCCGTCAATGGAGCCTACGTGGTTCGTAACCAGGGACTTTTTACCATGTTCGGCGGCTCCAAATTTAATTGGGATATCCGCCTGGGATCCGAGAGCCGTGAGAATCTCAAAAATCCCATCTACTTGCCCATGACCATCGACCGACCGCGCCTAATTGCCTGGCGTGAACTGGTACCGGAATCCAAGGATTGACCCATCCCATGAAGTACTTCTCCCCTCTGTTTCTCTGGATCCTCTTATGTGGTGCTGGCCATGCGAAGCTCTTTGCCGATGAAATCATGCCCCCCCCCGCTCTTCTGAAGGATCCCAAGCTGCTTCTGAAATGGCAAACCCAACAGCAGCAACAATCTGAATCCTTCCAACAACTCCGCCAACTTCGCGAACAGGCCGCCGAAAGAAAGGCTGAATACGAAACAGCCAAAATCGAATTCAATGCTCAAAACACAAAGCTCCTACGCCTCTCGCCCGCCCAAGTTCACGCTTGGCAAACAGCAGAGGTCAAGGATGACGCTGCTTATACCCGCATTCTCTCTACGCCTGAAAATGTCAACGAAAAAGTCTCCTCCAATCGAACTCCGACGCCGCCAACCGCGCGTCGATGGATTGCCCTTGGCGCCACGTTTCTCATTCTGCTGGCTCTAGCCATCCACAAATACTGCCATTCCTCACGAGCTCGCCGATGAAACCGCCCAAACACTACACCTCTTTCGCCGAAGCACTCAAAGCCTGTTCCCTGTTCCCCGAAGACCAGTTGCAGGAGCTTGTGCAAAAGGCGCACACGGAAAAGCTCCCGCTTGAGAAGCTAATTGCAGCCGAAAGCATTCTTCCCCCGCAAGCACTCACCTGCGCGTTGGCTACCTACTACGGGATGCCTCCCATTTCTCTCAGTCCAGACTTCAAAGTCTCCGATCGCTTACTCGAACTCGCCCCATGGGAGTTTTGGCGCAAAGCCAAAGCCCTCCCGCTGGAAAAGGTCGAACGATTCCTTTCCGTAGCATTCGCCGATCCTTCCGATCTGCTGATGCAGGATGAAGTCGCCGCAGCCACACGACTCCGTGTTCTTCCGCTGGCAGCCGTCCCCGAAGAGCTCGATGCGCTCTTTAACGCACTGGAAGCCAAACGCCAGGCCAACAATCCCATGCTCGCGATGGAAAACGTCATGCGATTGGACGAGGAAGACCTAGAAGTCGCCGGCGGCACAGAAGAAAAACAACCCGAAAGCCTCGATAAAGCCATCGAAAACGCCGATGGCGCCCCTGTCATCCGCATGGTAAACATGATCATGCTTGAAGCCCTGCGAACCGGCGCCTCCGATATTCACTTTGAGGCCATGGAAAAGAGTTCACGTCTACGCTACCGTATCGATGGCGAGTTGGTTGAACGCCCCGCACCACCTAAAGCCTTGCACGACGCAGTTGTCTCCCGCATAAAAATCATGTCCGAGCTCGACATTGCCGAGCGCCGAGTTCCTCAAGATGGCCGTTTCAAAATTCGTGCGCTAAATAAAGAGGTCGATATCCGCGTGAGTATTCTCCCCACCATTCACGGCGAAAAAGTGGTGATGCGTACTCTCGACAAAAGTAACCTCGCCCCCAGCTTGGCCTCTCTTGGCCTTGACCCAGTAGCCTATGAAGCCATGAAATACGCCATCGATCAGCCCCATGGCATCATCCTTGTTACCGGCCCCACGGGTTCCGGAAAAACCACCACCCTCTATTCCTGCCTTCAAGATCTTAACACCCCCAACGTCAACATCGTTACTGCCGAAGATCCCGTAGAATACGAACTCCCTGGCGTCAATCAAGTTCACGTTAATCAACAGGTTGGTCTCACCTTCGCCTCTGTATTGCGTTCCGTTCTCCGCCAGGATCCGGACATCGTTCTAGTCGGTGAAATCCGCGATGGCGAAACCGCGGACATTGCGGTCAAGGCAGCCTTGACCGGCCACCTCGTTCTCTCTACGCTTCATACCAACACGGCTATCGGAGTCATTGCCCGCCTTATTGACATGGGCATCCAGCCATTCATGCTCGGTTCATCCCTTATCTGTGCCCAGGCTCAACGTCTCTTCCGACGCCTCTGCCCCGTCTGTAAAGAGCCTTGTACCGAGCTTGATGCCGATGTTCTACGGGTCAATCATATCGATCCTACCCTCTTTGAAGGTGCCACACTCTTCCAGCCAGGGCACAATCCCAACTGCCCAAAATGCCACGGTTCCGGTTATAAAGGCCGCGGCGCCATCATGGAAGTGCTTCCAGTTTCTGAATCCATCCGCAATCTGATCATTCGCGGTGCAAGCTCCGAAGAGCTTAAGGCCGCAGCCATCAAATCCGGCATGGTCTTCCTAAAAGAAGCCGGCCTCGGGAAAGTTCGCCAAGGCGTCACCTCCCTCCAGGCCGCCCTCGAAGTAACCGGCGGTGAAGACTAACCCCACTCCCCACACGATCAAAGGAGCTCCCCATGGCAAACACTAAAACCAAGCCTCGCGGGAAAGTATCCGGTGCCAAAGCCATCCGCAAGAAAGACCTCGTACCCTTCACTCGGCAAATCGCCGGCATGCTCCGTGCCGGCATGTCTGTTCTCGCAGCCCTCTCCACCCTCGAAGAACAATGTGAAAACCAAAACTTCAAAGCGGTTCTGCGGCAATTACGCGAACGGCTGGAGAGTGGCGAACCCTTCTCCACCGCATTGGCCGATTTTCCAACCATCTTTGACGAAATGTATGTAAACATGGTTGCCGCCGGAGAACGAAGCGGACAATTCGCCGATGTATTGGCACGCCTCGCCGAGATTCTTCAATCCTCCGCACGCCTCGCCCGTAAAGTCAAATCCGCCCTGACTTACCCAACCGTTGTTCTTTGTATGGCACTGCTCATTGCCGGCGCCCTCATCACCTTCGTTCTGCCCACCTTCGTGGAAATGTTCGGCGACTTCGGTGCGGAACTCCCCGGCCTCACCCAATTCCTCATGGATCTCAGCGACTTCATCCGCAACTACTGGTATCTCATCCTTGGCTGCGGTATCGCAGGCGTCTTCCTCTTCAAAAAATGGAAGAACACCCCCGCAGGGCACTTCGCATTCGATCGATTCCGTCTCAAGATGCCCGTCTTTGGCATTCTCAACTTAAAAGTCGGAATCGGGCGTTTCTGCCGCCTCTTCGCCCAAATGCTTAATAGCGGCGTTCCCATCGTTGAAGCGATGGAAATTGTTGCCGGCTCACTTGGAAACGTTGTGCTTCAAAACTCCATCCTCAAGGCCAAAGAAGAAGTTGAACAGGGCAACACGTTGGCTGCTTCCTTGGAGGGGAAACCCTTTATGCCCATTCTCATGCTCCGTATGATTGCCGCCGGAGAAAAAAGCGGACGTGTTGATGAAATGCTCAGTAATATTGCCGATTCCTATGATGAAGAAGTGGAAACGCTCCTGGCCACTCTCACCTCTCTTCTGGAACCCTTCCTGATGGTCTTCCTTGGCGCCGTTATCGGAACCATCGTTATCGGCATGTTCATGCCTATCTTCAAACTCGGCACCGTAGTCGGCGGATAACAACACCCCATCCGCCCTTCCAACACCCATGCGCCCCTTCTCCACAATCCCTGTGGAAAAAGGGGCGCATTGCCTTACTCCTACTCCTCCCCCCGTTCATCTTGATCATACATTTTCCGCCATGACATATGTAAGACACTCGAAACAAGATGAAACGAAAAAACATCGATATACCTGTAAGACAACTTATGGACTTTATAACAACAGCCGTAAATAAGCTGTAGAGAATGAACAAACAGATAAAAGGTTGGCTCACCACCACTGCCAACTGACATTATCAGACAAAACGACGCATCGTTGCCCCCCGAACTTCACACCGCAGCACAACAACCCTCACATGAAACAAAGGCTATCCTTCCCGTTCCAAGACACGAGACCTTCCCATTCTAACTCAATCCGTACCTAACATCAAAAGCCTCACTGTAACCCAAAACAAACATCCACCTCAACAACTAATACCACACCCAGAAAGTCTTTACCGTCTTCTCCAAAACATCAAAAAGATCTCAAAACCTTCTTCTATACGAAAAAGAAGCAATTCCGAAACACTGCGTTAAACGTATTGGTGCCAATGCATATGTGTCCGCACGACACCAAACGCCCAAAGCTCAGTATG
>ERZ808277.244-NODE-244-length-20247-cov-4.680319_pt1 | contig 20247 bp, 14 predicted proteins | sample MGYA00521240_ERZ808277 | MGnify/ENA primary metagenome ERZ808277 (study PRJEB31516, sample SAMN03275599) | gut metagenome | biome: mammalia-associated habitat; material: feces | host: Papio cynocephalus | place: Kenya | collected 2012-07-17 ... | reverse complement strand
CTTCAGCGCGCTGTATTCCCGCCCGAACTGTATGCTGTCCACGTCCATCAAGCCCGATAATGACATTAAATTATAAAACTCGACATTTGGGCGAATTATAGCAATGCTGCTTCCTCTTCTAGCAGGAAGCCCTTTCCAGCTCTAGCCGGAATTACATTCCTGCTCTAACAGGAAGCGCTTTCCGCTTGGAACAGGAAGGCTCTTTTTGCTCTAGGCGGAACTGCGAAGCGGCTAAGCGCCATTCCGCACTTTTTGTCATTGCCGTGCTTGCCCCCCCCCTGTCATTCCTGTGCTAACAAGGCTGTCATTGCCGTGCTTGACACGGCAATCTATCCAATGGATTATCGGGTCAAGCCCGATAATGACAGGGGACAAGCCGGATAATGATAAAATAGTTAGATTATCGGGCCCGATAATGACAAGCAGGGCAGGCTCAAAAATGGCAGCCGTTTAGAGATTCCCGCATCAAGTGCGGGAATGACAAGTTGCCAAGTGCGGGAATGACAAGCTGTTAAGTGCGGGAATGACAAGCTGTCATTGCCGTGCTTGACACGGCAATCTATCCGCATGGATTATCCGGTCAAGCCGGATAATGACAAAATAGTTAGATTATTGGGCCCGACCAGATAATGACAAGCAGGGCAGGCTCAAAAATGGCAGCCGTTTAGAGATTCCCGCATCAAGTGCGGGAATGACAAGTTGCCAAGTGCGGGAATGACAAGTGAGGAGAGTCCGATAATGACGGAAAAACCTAGCCCGGATCGGAACGGCGCGGAGCGTTCAAAGGGAGGAAATGTTTTCCGCCCTTTGAACGGAGCGAAAGCGGAACAGTGCAGAGCCGGCTTGTGGCTGTGGTGCGCTCCTAAAAATAAAAAAAGAGAAGCGCTGGATTTTTTAGCGCTTCTCTTTTTGTTTTAGGAGACTAGCTCCTAAGTTTTGTCATATGTTTTTTCTAAAAAACTTACGCTCTCTTCAAGTGGATTGCAAATCCGCCAACTTCCTTGTCGAGGTAAACAACCTTGAGCGGAGAAGCGTTGGCTTTGCCTGTCCATTTTTCTGTTCCGGCAACCGGGTTGAAGCCGAACTTTTTGAGGTAAGCGAGCGCGCGTTCTACGTTGTTGCAAACCATTGAGATGTGGCCGTTTGTTCCGCGTCCGTTCTCTTTCATGATTTCAACCTGCTCAGAAGCGAAGATTGAAGAGTTGCCGAATTTTGAAGCGAATCCGAAAAGCTCGAACTGAGCCGCGATTTCTTTAGCCTCAGCCTCGTTCTTTGCGTTGATTCCCATGTGGTCAATGTGGAATCCGTGCATTGCCTTTACAGCGTCTTTGCAGATCTGTGTGATTTCGTCCCATTTCTCGCCTTCGATCAATGGCTTTTTAACCATCCATGTTCCGCCCATGCAGAGAATGTTCTTGCGTTTTGCATATTCAGAAACATTTTCTGTGTTTACGCCGCCTGTCGGCATGAATGTGCACTGCGGGAATGGACCGCCGAAGTCGTCGATGATTTTGTATCCGCCCTTGCGCTCAGCAGGGAAAAGCTTAAGGTGTGTAACGCCCTTGTTGATACAAGCTGTGATTTCTGACGGGTTTGAAATTCCAGGCATTGTTGGAATGTTGTGCGCGATGCACCAGTCAACAACTTCCGGATTGTATCCTGGAGAAACGATGAATTTTGCTCCGGCTTTTACAGCGCGCTCAGCCTGCTCAACGTTGAGGACAGTTCCTGCTCCAACGAGCATATCAGGCTCAGCCTTAATCATTGCTTCAATCGCTTCTGCTGCGCATGCTGTGCGGAATGTAACCTCAGAAGCAGGAAGTCCGCCCTTTACAAGAGCGTGAGCAAGATCAGCCGCCTTGGAAGCGTCTTCGATTGCGACTACTGGAATGATACCAATGTCACGGAATGTGTCATAAACATCTGCCATTTTAGGACCTCTAATTAGATTAAATATAATATCTACAATATAGTGAATTTTGAAACGAGTGTAAACGATAAGAAAAAACTTGCGGCTTTATTCCCAGATGCTTTTGTCAAAATCCGACTCTGCCGCTTTTTCGGCGGTGTCTTCGAGCTCATAGAAAAAGTCTATTCCTGTGCGTTTTTCCACTTCTGCGACTGTTACGGCATAATTAAATATTGTGTCATTGCATTTTTGGTTTGGAAAAATAAATCCGATTGCAGCAATGTTTTTTGCGTCCTCTGGTGTATTTTTGTCTTTTTCGTCCTCATAGAGCGGCGCCAAAATGACTTTGTAGTAATACTCTGGAACGCTTACTTTATTTGCGCCGATTGATTTGTAGCTGCCGGCATTTTTTTCGAGTATTGGACCTGAAACGACATAGACCCGTCCAAATTTTTTTGCCCAGTCTCTGACTGTGGATTCGAGGTCTTTCCAAATTCCGCGGTTAAAGCTTCCGGCCTGGGGGCTCATGTTTGTCATGTAGAAAGTTTCGCTCATGGCTGTTTTGTCGAAGGCGAAGTCGGCCGCAGGAGAAAGGTGCCCGCGGTCGTAGCCCGTTTTTTTGTAGTCGTCTGGAGTCGCGGAGCCTGTTGAAATTTTCGGGTCGGCGCGGAAGTCGTCCGAGCGGCTTGCGTTTTTTACGAGATGCCCGTCTGTAAGGCAGTAGGCGCTCCATTCTGCCTGCTCATAGCTTTCGCGGTAGCACAGTGAATAATATTCGTAGGCGCGGTGCTCGTGATCCTGAACGTTTTTGCCTGTTCCTGCACAGCGCGGTTCTGCCAGATTTTGAGAAAGGTAAATAAAACCGTCTGAGGACGGGGTGGCGGCGGAAGAAGTTTTGTCCGCGGCTTCGTTTTTTGAAGGCGGATTTTTGTCTTCTTGTGTCTGAGGCTCTGCCGGAAGAAATCTTGAAATTGCAGTCTTTGCCTTTTCAATTTTTGGATCTGCGAATTCTCTTACCTGAGGAACTTTTTCGTAAAGAAAAATGCCGAGGACGACAATAAAAATTACTGCTGTAACAATTTTATTGAGTCTGGAATTTCGTCTTTTTCGTGATTTTGAGTTTTTTGCCATAATGCGTGAATAATAGCACGAATTTCCAAAATATAGAAGAAACAAGGGCATATCTGTGATTGGTATTTTCTAAAAACAAAAAATTCAATAAAATTGAAGAAAGATTGAAAATGCGTTTTTGCGCAAGGAATTTGCAATGTCTAATTTAATTTTTCCGGAAGGTTATAAATCTCTGCTTGGTGAAAAGGAAACCGAGCATGCCATTGTCTTGATAAAAGATTTTTTTCAGCTTCAGCTTTCTACCGCCCTTAATTTGACCCGTGTTACGGCGCCTCTTTTTGTTGAAAGCGGAAAAGGCTTGAACGATGATTTGAACGGCGTTGAACGCGCCGTAAAATTTCCTGTAAAAGACATGGGCGACGCCCAGATGGAAATAGTTCATTCTCTTGCAAAATGGAAGCGCGTAAAAGTTACCTCGATGGGGCTTGAGCCAGGTTTTGGCATTTATACGGACATGAATGCAATCCGCGCCGACGAGGAAATGGACAATATTCATTCTCTGTACGTAGACCAATGGGACTGGTGCGCTGCAATTACCGAAGAAGACCGCAACGTTATGTATTTGAAGCAGACTGTAAGAAAAATTTATGACTGCCTTAAACGCACTGAATTTTTTATTTACGACAGATACGATATGATTGAGCCGATTTTGCCTGAGCAGATCCATTTTGTTTTTGCCGATGACTTGCAGAAAATGTATCCGGCTCTAACTCCAAAAGAACGCGAAAATAAAATCTGCCAGGAATATGGCGCTGTGTTCCTTATTGGAATCGGCGGAAAATTGCCTGACGGAACAATTCACGACGGCCGTGCTCCTGACTATGACGACTGGATTACGGAAACTGGAGACGGACACCGCGGCTTGAACGGTGATTTGCTCGTCTGGAATCCTGTCTTAAAGACTTCTTACGAGCTTTCTTCTATGGGAATCCGCGTGAATCCTGAGTCTCTTAAGGCCCAGCTTGAAGAACGAGGATGCCTTGAGCGTTGCAATCTTGAATTCCATAGACGTCTTTTGGCCGGAGAGCTTGTCCAGACTATGGGCGGAGGAATCGGCCAGAGCCGTTTGTGCATGTTCTTTTTGAGAAAAGCCCATATTGGCGAAACTCAGGTAAGCATATGGCCTGAGCAGATGAGAAAAGAGTGCGGCGAGCACGGAATTTATCTGCTTTAGGTGAATTTTCGCACTAGCGCTGGAAGGGGCGCAAAGCGTTGCCGGGCTTTTGCGCGGCAATGAACGTTAGTGAACCCCGGACATAGCGGCGGCTTTAGCCGAAGTGCCAGATTGAACAGATTTTTATGGAAAAAACATTTACTTTTAATTCGCGTCAGCTTGAAACTTCTCTTGCGTCCTTTTCTGAAAAGGGGATTACGGAATTTACCTTGCAGGATTCTGAAATTTTGAGACATAAGGGGCGGCTTTTGAAGTTTTTGCAGGCGGTCAGAAAAAATGCGCCGGATTTGTTTGTTACTCTTCCTGTTGATGCGAAAATTCTTGACATGGACATTTGCAAGGCTTGCGCAGAGTTGAATTGCTCGCTTGATATTGCTCTTGACGGCGAAAATAAAGGCGGAAATTTTCTTTTTGACAAGAAGTTTTTTGCCAGGCGTGCGCAAATGCTCAATACTCTGGGACTTGTCTTTGGCTTTGACCTGAGCTTTGCTTTTCATGAAGGCGACAAGTTAAAATCTTTTTTTGACAGGCTTAATTTTTCGGTGAGCCTGTATCCGAATCACATTGATTTTCCGCAGATTGAAGCTGAGCTTTCGGACAGAAAAAAATTTGAGGCAAAGCCGACAGCCGCTTTTTCAACGCAGGATATAAGGCGTTCTGAAAACATTGCCCGTTCTGCCAGCGTTTTTTATTCGTACGGCCGGGCTGTAACGTGGTTTTTGGCGGTCCTTGCTCCTTTAAAGATCGAGCCTGTAAAATTCTTTGAAGATTTTTTTGAATGGCAGAAGCTGAATAATTACGGGCTTGAAAATGGAATTGAAAAAATTGCCGGATTACATTCTGAAATTGAAAAAATGCAGCTTGAATTTTTAAAATTCAAATATGAAGAAAAAAACAAGGGCCAGCTTTTTGAGGTTGTGAGCAATATTGTGCGTTTGAACGGAGCGTTGAGCCGGTGTTTTGGAGAAGGAGAGGAGAGCATTGTCGAAATGTCTTATAATCCCGATGAAATTTTGAGCGGCCAGGCTATGAACGTGCAGTCTTTTTTTGACAATTCGTTCATGGAATACAGCCGCGTAAAGGTTTTTATGGGAAGCGGCGGCCCGGATTTTAAGTATTGCTAAAATTATTGTAAAAAAACGTATTTTTTTGTTGACGATTAAACCTTGAAATTGTTAATTTTTAAGTATGGACAAGAAAAATCATAAAGCAGAAGAAAAATCTGCTGAAAATCAGAATGAAAAAAAAGCGCAGGACGCCGAAAAAACTGAAGAAAAAGGCTCTCAGCCAGAAGAGGCAAAAACTTCTGGGCAGAAAAATGACGAGCCTGCTGCAAAGACTTCAGAAGAGCGCATTGCAGAGCTTGAGGCGCAGATTGAGCAGATGAAAAAAGATGCCCTTTACAAGGCTGCCGAAAACGACAACTGGCGCAAACGCATGCTGCAGCAGAAAGAGGATGCTGTTGCATACGCAAATGAAAGTCTTTTGAGCGATCTTCTTGACAGTCTTGATAATTTTGACCGTACTCTTGATGCGGCAAAAGACATAAAAGAGGCAAAGCCGATTGTTGACGGCATTAAGCTTACAAACAAATCGCTCGTAAGCATGCTCGAAAACAAATACAATCTGGTTGCTTTTGGAAAGGAAGGTGATGATTTTGATCCTGAGCTCCACGAGGCGATTGGAATGCAGGAAGGCGATGTTAAAAAAGAACAGCTTTTACAGGTATATCTTAAAGGCTACAAGCTTAAGGACAGAGTAATCCGTCATGCAAAGGTGATGGTTATAAAGCCTAAGGCTTAAAAATAAAATTGTAAATATTTTCAAAAGCTGATTCCGTTGATTTTTGAAAAAAATAAATAAAAAATCGGGAATTGGTTTTTCGGAGGCTTAATATGGGAAAGATTATTGGTATTGACCTTGGTACTACAACTTCAGAAGTATCAGTTATGGAAAACGGACAGGCGACTGTCATTCAGAATTCAGAAGGCGGAAGAATTACTCCTTCAATCGTTGGTTTTACTGCGAAAGGCGAGCGCATTGTAGGCCAGGCTGCGAAAAACCAGGCGATTACAAACCCTAAGAATACGGTTTATGAAGTAAAACGTCTTATCGGAAAGCGCTACTCTGACCTTCAGGAAGAAATTAAGCGTGTTCCTTATGAAATCGTTCAGAAAGGTGAAAATGTCGCTGTTGTTGTAACAGACAACGGCCAGAAGAAGGAATATACTCCTCAGGAAATTTCTGCGTTCATCTTGCAGAAAATGAAGAAAACTGCTGAGGATTATCTTGGCGAGACTGTAACAGATGCTGTAATCACAGTTCCTGCTTACTTTAATGATGCCCAGCGTCAGGCTACAAAAGATGCCGGAACTATTGCCGGTCTTAACGTAAAACGTATTATCAACGAGCCTACTGCCGCGGCTCTTGCTTTTGGTCTTAAAGAAGATAAAAACAAGGAAAAAGTTCTTGCAGTAATCGATGAAGGCGGCGGAACTCTCGATGTTACAATCCTTGATATGGCTGACGGCGTATTTGAAGTTAAGGCTACTAACGGTGATACTCATCTTGGTGGCGCAGACTGGGACAATGCTATTGCAGACTGGCTTGTAACTTCATTTAAGGCTGATACAGGAATCGACCTTACAAAAGACCCGATGGCTATGCAGCGTATTAAGGATGCTTCTGAACAGGCAAAAATCGCTCTTTCTAACCAGACAACGACAGATATTAACTTGCCGTTCATCACTGCGGATGCTACAGGTCCAAAGCACTTGCAGAAAACTTTGACACGCGCAGAATTTGAAAGAATGACACAGAGCCTTTGGGACAGAGTTTTGATTCCTTGTCAGAACGCGCTTAAGGATTCTGGATATACAAAAGACCAGATTAACGAGGTTCTTCTTATCGGAGGTTCTTCTCGTATGCCGAAATTCCAGGAAGTTGTAAAGAACTTCTTCGGAAAAGAGCCGTTGAAGGGAATCAACCCGGACGAAGCCGTATCTATGGGTGCTGCTATTCAGGGCGGTGTTCTTGCAGGAGATGTAAAGGATGTTCTTCTTCTCGATGTAACACCTCTTTCTCTTGGAATCGAAACAATGGGCGGAGTTATGACAAAGCTTATTCCAAGAAATACTACAATTCCTACAAAGAAGAGCCAGATTTTCTCTACAGCTGCTGATGGTCAGACAGCGGTTACAATTCACGTATTGCAGGGCGAGCGTGAAATGGCTTCTGAGAACAAGACTCTTGGAAACTTTGACCTTGTTGGTATTCCAGCCGCTCCTCGTGGTGTTCCGCAGATTGAAGTTACATTTGATATTGATGCGAACGGCATTGTTCACGTTTCTGCAAAGGATATGGGAACAGGCAAGGAGCAGCATATTCAGATCACTTCTTCTTCAGGATTGAGCAAGGAAGAAATCGACCGCATGGTAAAAGATGCAGAGGCTCATGCAGATGAAGATAAAAAGCAGCGCGAGGCAGTTGACGTTAAAAACGAGGCTGACAGCTTGGTTTACGCTACTGAAAAGACACTCAAAGATTTGGGCGACAAGGTAGACGGCGCTGAAAAGCAGAAAGTTGAAGACGCTGTTGCTGAGCTTAAAAAAGCTGTTGAAGGCGGAAATACCGAAGAAATCAAGTCAAAGACCGAGGCTTTGAAGCAGGCTTCTTACAAAATTGCTGAGGAAGTTTACAAGCAGCAGGGTGCGGGCGGTACTCAGGGTTCTGCCGGCGCTAATCCAGGAAGCGGCGCGGGTGCAAATGCTAGTGGAGATGCTGGTGCAAACAATAGCGGTTTTGATAAGGGAACTGCTGACGATGTGGCTTACGAAGTTCACGACGACAAATAAAAAATAAAATGAATGGAGGCTTTGAAGACTTTTAGTTTTTGAAGCCTTCTTGCAAAATAAGGCTGTTAAAACAATATTAAGTAGACAGCTCAAAAATGAATCAGCCGGTGCCGTTTTGACAGGGCTGATTTGTTCTTTTTAAAAGGTTTAGAAAAATGGCTGCAAAACGTGATTATTACGAAGTATTAGGCGTACAAAAAGGTGCTTCTGCTGATGAAATTAAAAAAGCATATAGAAAACTTGCTATAAAATATCATCCAGACAGAAACCCTGGAAATAAAGAGGCAGAGGAAAAATTCAAGGAAGCAACCGAAGCCTACGAAGTTCTTTCTGATGACAAGAAACGTCCGATTTATGATCAGTACGGCTTTGCAGGATTAGACGGAAGCTCGGGATTTGGCGGTGCTGGCGGATTTTCCAGTAGCCATGCATTCCACGATTTTTCTGACCTGTTCGGCGGAATGGGCGGCGGCTTTAGCGATATTTTTGAAGGAATTTTTGGAGGCGGACGCTCTTCTTCAAGAGCTAGAAATCCAAATGCTCCAGAGCAGGGACAGAGCCTGCGCTACGATCTGGACATTTCTTTCAAAGATGCTGTTTACGGAACTAAGGCCGAGATAAAATTCGCCCACAACGAAGCTTGTCCTGACTGCCACGGTTCCGGGGCAGCCGCAGGCGGAAGCAGAAAAACCTGCACAGCCTGCGGTGGAAGCGGTCAGATAAGAAGACAGGCTGGTTTTTTTGCTGTTCAGCAGACTTGTCCTACTTGTCATGGCGCTGGAACTGTAATCGACAAGCCTTGCAGTTCTTGCCATGGAAGCGGAGTTCAGGAAAAATCAAAACGTGTAACCCTTACAATTCCTGCCGGAGTTGATGACGGAAAAAGAATTGCAATCCACGGAGAAGGCGATGCCGGAAAAAACGGCGGACCTGCCGGAGACTTGATTGTTGTGCTTCATGTTGAGCCGCACACTTATTTTGAGCGGAGCGGTCAAGATCTTTACTGCGCTGTTCCTGTTACAATGGTTCAGGCGGCTCTTGGCGAAACAATTTTTATTACGACTTTGGACGGAAAAAAGATTGAATTTAAACTGCCGGCTGGAACTCAGAACGGAAAACTCCTGCGCATAAAAAACGAAGGCGTTCCTGTTTTAAATACAAGCCGAAAAGGAGATCTCTACATAAAAATTTTGGTTCAGGTTTCTTCACGGCTTTCCTCAAAACAGAAGGAACTGCTTGAGGAATTTTCAAAACTGGACAATGCGACGACAAGTCCAAATCCTGTTCCTCGTTCTTCGATTAACAGCTAAAGATGAATTTTTTGCCGGAAGATTACGAAGCTTACCTTGCCCCGGAAACAGACAGGCTTTCCTTTTTGAGAAAATACCTGTCTGACCGTGGCGTGCAGACTTCTGTAATTTATCTGGCAGGAAAAAAGCACATTTACGTAAATTTCCCTTCAAGTTCATATAATCCGCAATTTAAAATAAAAACTCTTATTTCTCATTACGACATTGTTTCTGGAAGTCCTGGAGCAAATGACAACAGTTCTGCAAATTTTGCTCTGGCGGATTTTGCCGTAAAAGTGAACGGATTGGCTTTAAAAGGCAAAGTTTTGAACATCCGCATGTTTTTTACAGATGGAGAAGAACTTGGAGAGGGCGGCGTGAGCGGGCAGGGCTCTTTTGCGCTGGCAGAGCTTTTTAAAAAACTCGGAATTGAAAATGATGATGTTTTTGTCTTTGATTCAGTCGGCCGGGGAACAGTTCCTGTTCTTGCAAGGGCTGGACTTGATGTTTTAATGAACTTAAAAAAAAACAGGCCTTTTGTAAAACGCTTTGCTTCGCTTTTTGAGAGGACTCAAAACATTTTGAGGGAAGCAAGTCCTCAAAAATGGATGACTTTGCCGGTTCCTTACAGCGACAATGCCGGTTTTTTAGCCTGTGGAATTCCTGCCGTGGCGATTACTATGCTTCCGAAAGAAGAGGCTTCTTTGTATTGTCTTGAACTTATGAAAGACAAAAATCTTGAAAAAACGGTTATGAACGCAAAGCTTAGCGAAAATGCGGATTTTGCATTTAAATACCGCGAAAAAATGCCTTTGACATGGCGGCTTTTTCATACCGAATATGACAATTATTTGAGCCTGACTCCTGAAAGTTTTAAAATAATTGAAAAAATTCTCGAAAAACTTTTGCCTTTATATGTCTGAATATTTCGTCTCTATTGCATAAAGTTGCATAAAACACTAGAGTATTTTGTATAAATATACAGTTTACCGTGCATTTTTTTGTACGGACGGGAGAAATAAAATGGCAAAAGATAAGGTTGTTCTTGCTTATTCTGGTGGATTGGATACAACGGTTATCATTCCTTGGCTTAAAGAAAATTATGACTACGATGTTATCGCTGTGTGTATTGATGTTGGCCAGTGCGATGACTGGGAGCACATTAAGGCTCGTGCCCTCAAAACTGGCGCTTCTGCCTGCTACGTTGTAGATGCACGTCAGGAATATATTGAAGAATATATCTGGCCGGCTCTCAAGGCAAATGCTGTTTACGAGGATGAATATCTTTTGGGAACTTCAACTGCCCGTCCTTTAATTGGAAAAATTCTTGTTGAGTATGCAAGGCAGGAAGGCGCTGTGGCAATTTGCCACGGTGCGACAGGAAAAGGAAATGACCAGGTCCGCTTTGAGCTTGCAATCAAGGCTTTTGCTCCTGACTTGAAGGTTATTGCCGCCTGGCGCGACCCGAAATGGAATATGGACAGCCGCGAAGCAGAAATCAAATTTTTGGAAGACCGCGGACTTGAAGTTCCAATGAAAAAAGACCAGTCATATTCCCGCGACGAGAACATCTGGCACATCAGCCACGAAGGCCTTGAGCTTGAAAAAACTTCAAACGAGCCAAACTACAAGCATATGCTCAAAAATACAGTTGTTCCGGAAGAGGCGGGCGACGGAGAATACGTTACAATCGAATGGGAAAAAGGAATTCCTGTAAGCTTGAACGGCAAAAAAATGAACGGTCTTGAGCTTATGCTCGAGCTCAACAAAATTGCCGGAAGAAACGGAGTCGGAATTGCCGACATCTGCGAAAACCGCTGCGTTGGAATGAAGAGCCGCGGAGTCTACGAGACTCCAGCCGGAACAGTTCTCTACTTTGCTCACAGAATGATGGATCATATCTGCCTTGACCGCGATACTTACCATTACAAGCAGCAGGTTGCTCTCCGCCTTGCAGAGCTTATTTATGACGGAAAAGTATTTACACCGCTGTATGACGCTTTGATGGCGTTTGTTGACTCAACTCAGCAGACCGTAACAGGCTGGACAAAAGTAAAGCTCGTAAAAGGAATGGTTCGCGCCGCAGGCTCAGACTCAAAATACAGCCTTTACAACGAAAATATCGCTTCATTTACAACAGGCGAACTTTACGACCATAAGGACGCACAGGGCTTTATTACCTTGTTCGGCTTGCCTCTTAAAGTGCGCGCGATGATGGAGCAGAGTGTTGGCGAAGGCCGGGCAATTGCGGAAAGCAAAAGCCTTAAAAAACGCCCGACAGAGTAATAGTTTTTAACAAGAAACGTCCTGGAATTTTGTTTTCGGGACGTTTTTTTTGTTTTGGAGCGCAATCCGCAGTCTAGCCGGCTCTTGCTGCAAGTCCTCCTTCGCGTGCTCAGTCCGGTCTTTCCGCGACGATCCGGGCTAAGTTTTTTTTGAAAAACATCATTTTTTTTATTTTTTTGTAAAATTCTTGCCATAAAATCTTTTCGATAAAATTAACCAAAAATTAACGCTATTTATATAAAAATTTAATCAGCCTTTTTTAGACTCGGTTTTATACAAACAGCTGATTTATACAAACAGCTGAGTTTTTTTGAGGGTGATATGGCCGAAAATAATGTTTCTGTTTCTAAAAGAGATTTTTGTCCGGAAGATATTCCTTCTGAATGTTATGTAAACCGTGAGCTTTCGTGGCTTTCTTTTAACGAGCGGGTTCTGGACGAAGCCGGAAATCCTTCTGTTCCGATTGCCGAAAGGCTTTCATTTGTTTCGATTTTTCAGAGCAATCTTGACGAATTTTTTATGGTTCGGGTTGGTTCTCTCCGTGTTCAGGAAGAAAACGCCTTTAATGCCTGCGACAACAAAACAAAAATGACGGCTTCAGATCAGATTGCCGCAATTCTCCTTCGCGTAAAGGAACTTGAAATAAAAAAGGCAAAAATCTATGAGCAGCTTATGGGTGAGCTTGAAGTTCAAGGAATTCGCCTGATAAATTTTAATAAACTTTCTGACGAAGAGGGAAAAATCCTTGAGCAGTATTTTGACACTTGCATTTCTCCTTTTTTAAGCCCAATGATTGTCGGAAAACAGCAGCCTTTCCCGTTTCTTGCAAATAAGGAACTGAATGCGGTTGTCTTGCTTTCCAATAAAAACGGCAAAAACAGGATGGGAATTGTTCCCTGCACAAATACTATTTTTAAAAGACTGATAGAAATTCCTTCTCGTCCAGGAACTTTTATGCTTTGTGAGGAGCTGATTCTTCATTTCGTCACAAAACTTTTTACACGCTATTCAATTCGCGAAAAAGCCGTTGTAAGAATCACGAGAAACGCCGATATTGACGAGCATGACGCGATTGACGAAGATCTTGATTACAGAAATTTTATGGAAGATTTGATTAAGCAGCGCAAAAGAATGAGTCCTGTCCGCCTTGAGCTTAGCCGGAAAATAAATCCGCAGGCTAGAAGCGAGCTTGCAAAATTCGTAAAGATTTCGGAAGACGCGATAATTGATTCTGGAACTCCTCTTGATATGAAATTCGTTTTTCAGCTTCGGGAATATCTTCACGGCAAAAATGAGCTTTTCTACCGCCGGCGCCTGCCTCGTCCTTCCCGCGACATTGATATGCGCAAGAGAATAATTCCTCAAATAGAAAAAAAAGACGTTCTTTTATTCTATCCATTTGAAAATATGAAGCCGTTTTTGGGACTTTTGCACGAAGCAGCCGGCGACGAAAGCGTTGTTTCCATAAAGATTACGCTTTACCGCCTGGCAGACAAGAGCAAAATTGTCGAAGCTCTGGTTGAAGCGGCAGAAAACGGAAAGGAAGTTGTCGTTCTTGTCGAGCTCCGCGCAAGGTTTGACGAAGCGAACAATATTGAGATTTCGCGTGTTCTTGAGGATTCTGGCTGCCGGGTTATTTACGGTCTTGGTGAATATAAAGTTCACTCAAAGCTGTGCCTTATTACAAGAAACACAGGAAACGGAATTTCCTATATTACTCAGATTGGAACAGGAAACTACAACGAAAAAACGGCAGAGCTTTACACCGATTTTTCGCTTTTGACGGCAAATTCTGCAATCGGAAGCGATGCGGCGAAAGTTTTTAAGAATTTTCTTCTTGGCGAAGTTGTTGAAAGCGCTTCCTGTCTGCTTGTTGCGCCAAAATGCTTTCAGAGCAAGATTCTTGAATTTATTCATGAGGAAATTCAAAAAAAAGCAGAAGGAAAAGAAGCCTATATCGGAATAAAAATAAATTCGCTTACAGATAAGCCTATAATCGATGCCTTGATCGAGGCGTCGCGGGCCGGTGTAAAAATCGACATGTGCGTTAGAGGAATTTGCTGTCTTATTCCTGGAATTGCTGGCTGGACAGAAAATATTCGTATAGTGAGCATTGTAGGACGATATTTGGAACATTCGAGAATCTACTGGTTTGGAAAAGGCGAGGACGAAAAAGTTTTTATTGGTTCGGCGGATTTTATGACAAGAAACATGGTGCGCAGGGTTGAAGTTGGAGTGCCGGTTCTGAGCAAAAATTTGCGGACGAGAATAAAGAAAATTTTTGAAATCGAAATGAATGATACGGAAAAGGGCCGGGTTCTTGATTCTCATGGAATTTACGAAAAGCGAAACACAGAAATCGGCGGAAAGAAAAAATCTGTGAAACTTCTTAATTCGCAGGAATTCTTTTTTGACCAGGCATACAAGGTTGCAAGGAGTGTAAAATAAAAACAGCCGAAAATGGCGTCTGTTTTTATCTTTAAAAGTTTGCGTTGCAAACTTTCTTATCATCGGTTGTTTCTCGCTTCGTTGCGAAACAACTTAAAAAGTCAATTCTAAAACTGAAGTTTTAATCTTGACTTTTTATGGGAGTGTAAAATGAATGTTGGAATTTTAACGAGCGGCGGAGACTGCCAGGCTCTTAATGCCGCAATGCGCGGAGTTGCAAAAACTCTTTTTTATAAGTGTCCGGACGTAAAAATTTTGGGAATCGAAGACGGCTATAAAGGAATGATTTACGGCCGTTTTCATGAAATGACGGGAGATGATTTTTCTGGAATTTTGACGCAGGGCGGAACGATTCTTGGAACTTCGAGAGAGCCTTTTAAGCATATTGCCGATATTGCGGAGGACGGAGTGGACAAGGTTAAGGCGATGGAAGATTTTTACCGTCAAAAAAAACTTGACTGTCTTGTAGTCCTTGGCGGAAACGGCTCGATAAAAACAGCTTCGCTTTTAAGCTCGCGAGGATTGAACATTGTTGCGCTTCCAAAAACGATTGACAACGATATTTTCGGAACTGATATGACTTTTGGCTTTATGAGCGCGATTGACGTTGCTGTCGGCGCAATTGACTGCATTCACACGACCGCGGCAAGCCATAGCAGGGTTTTTATTGTCGAAGTTATGGGACACAAAACCGGACATCTTGCCTTGAACGCTGGAATGGCAGGCGGAGCAGACATTATTCTTCTTCCTGAAATTCCATACAGTATTGAAAAAATAATTTCAAAAATAGAAGAGCGCGAAAAAAACGGCAGGCATTTTACGATTATTGTGGCGGCGGAAGGAGCTGTTTCTGTCAGCGATTCAAAGCTTTCAAAAAAACAGCTTAAGGAAAAACGTGAAAAAACTCCAGTTTCGTTTGATCTTTCTGCCCAGATCCGGCTTATGAGCGGAAAAGACGTCCGGGTTACAATTCCGGGGCATACTCAAAGAGGCGGAAGCCCAAATGCCTATGACAGAATTTTATCTTCAAGGCTCGGCGCTGCGGCCGCAGGTTTTATTCTTGAAAAAAAATTTGGAGTTTTGGCCGCCATAAAAAATTCAAAGATTGTTGCAGAGCCTCTTTCTGAAGTTGCCGGAAAGTTAAAGACTGTCGATGTAAAATCTGAAGAAATAAAAGAAGCAAAAGCGCTTGGAATCTGTTTTGGCGATTAGTTTTTGGCAAAATTTAGCCCGGATGCTTGCATGCTGGCGCATGCTGCGGCTTTTGCTGACGCAAAACCCGTTTTATTTACGTGTGCGCCAAAGCGCACGACCGGGCTTTATAGCCCGGATTGGAGCACCGAAGTTGCCGGAACGGCAATGGAGCGGAAGCGCAAGTGCGGAAAGCCGGATTGAGAGTAAATTGTGCTCCTGAATTTTTATAATTTTGGTTTTCCGTGCTATAATTTTTTTATTATGAAAATTAATCTTTCTTTTCTGGCTTTTTTTTCTGTTTTTTTTGTTTTTGGCTGTCAGACTTCTTATGTCGAAAAAATTGAGAATGAGAATTCTCGTGTCGGGCAGAAGGAATTTGAGGATTTTGCTCAAAAAATGTATTTGCCTGTTTCGTTGAAAGAATTTTCTGACGGTTTTAACCACGCCCGCTATGTTTACAAAAATTCTGTTCCTCCTTACAAGCTTTATGACGAAGCTCAGATTGCCGGAATTGCCGAAAATATGGTCTTTTTGCAGAATCCTGACGGCGGCTGGGCAAAAAATCTTGATTATCAGCGGATTTTTACTTTGGAAGAACTAAAAGCTCTTCACGAAAAAAACAGCAGGCTCAAGCCTGTAACTTACAATCTAAAAACAGAATCTCACGGAAGCACGATGGACAACCGCAATATTTTTTCTCAAATTCGTTATCTTGCAAATGTTTACAAGCAGATTCCTGAAAAACGCTATGCAGAATGCGCAGAACGCGGAATTTTGTGGATTTTAAATGCGCAGGAACCGAAGACTGGAGGTTTTACCGGAGCGGACGTTTTTGCTATAACTTTTAACGATGATGTAATGGCGGATGTTCTTGCTTTTTTGAACGAGGTTGTTCAGAATCGGGAACTTTATGCTTTTGTTGATGAAGAAACTTGCGCCCGCGCTCAAAATGCGTATCTTCGCGGAATTGAATGTATCTTAAAAACTCAGATTACGGTTGCTTTGGAAGACGGCTCTAAAATCCTTACGGCATGGTGCCAGCAGCACAGTTACGAAAATTACGCTCCTGTCTGGGCGAGGGAATTTGAACCGCCTTCAATCTGTTCGACGGAATCTAAAAACGTGGTTAATTTTTTGATGAAAATTGAAAATCCTTCGCTTGAAATTCAAAATGCGATTATTTCTGCCTGCGAATTTTTTGACAGACCGGAAATTCGCATTCATGGCAAAAAACTTGTAAGAAAAACACGCAAGGCTGAAGTTTTGAACGGACGTTATTACGATTATGAGCAGGTTCTGGTTGATGAGCCGTCTGCTCCAGACTTGTGGGCGAGGTTTTATGCGCTGGATTCTTCTTTTGACGTTGTGGCTGGGGCAAGAAAGCCTGTCTCAGGAAATTATCCTTCTGTCTTAAGACCTGTTTGGTGCGACCGCGGATGCAAGTATGTCGAAGATTTTAATTCTCTTTCTGTCGAAAGACGCAACGGCTACGGATATACAACTTCTTCTATGGAAAGACTGATTTCGGTTGATTTTCCTGCATGGAAAAGGAAAAACGGAATTAGCCGCTAAAAACTGAGCCGATTTTTTACATTTATCTCATATTTTTTTCATCATTTTATAACATTTGGATTTTATCTTTTCGTTAAACCATTTGGAGGTACAAATTAAAATGATGAAAAGAAAAGAAATTTCACAGGAAAGTTTTCGTGGAATGATGAAACTTGCAGTAGGAGCGGCAATGTTTGCTGCAATGGCTTTTACTTCAAAAGTAGACGCTCAGCAGATTCAGGGAAATCCTACTGGAAAGGGAACTCCTAAATACGTCTTTTTGTTCATTGGCGACGGAATGAGCTATCCTCAGATTCAGAGTTCCGCATATTACCTTGGAAAAGACGCTGCAGGAATTGTTGATGTTGTAAAAAAATCAGAAAATCCAAAAGATTCACCTTATGGCGAAAATTTGAGCTTTATGAATTTCCCGGTTGCAGGAAGCGCTCAGACTTACGATGCGACATCTTTTGCGCCAGATTCAGCTTCGACCGCAACATCGATCCTTACCGGAAAAAAAACACATTCTAGCTCTATCAATGTTGACATCACTAAAAAGCAGAAATTCCGCACGATTGCAGAACAGCTTCGCGACCAGAAAAACTGGAAAATCGGTGTAATTACAAGTGTAAACTTAAACCACGCAACCCCTGCGGCTTCTTACGCTCATCAGGCGAGCAGAAAGTCAAACTATCCGATTGGGCTTGAGCTTGTCGCTTCAAATTTCGACTATTTTGCAGGCGGAGCCTTGATGGAGCCTCAGGACAAAAAAAACGACAAGGAATCAATTTACTCTCTTGCACAGAAAGCCGGCTATAAAGTCTGCTTTACACAAAAAGATGCTTCAGCTCTCAAAAACGGAGACAAGGCTCTTGTAATTGCAGAAAATCTTGCAGATTCAGACGCGATGAACTACGCTCAGGACGCTCAAAAAGGCGAATGGACTCTCCGCGATTATGTTAAGAAGGGAATTGAAGTTCTCGACAACAAAAAAGGCTTTTTTATGGAAATTGAAGGCGGAAAGATCGACTGGGCTTGCCACGCAAACGATGCGCGTTCAACAATTGCCGACACTGTAGCTCTTTCTGACGCCGTAAAAGAAGCCATCGACTTTTACAACAAGCACCCGAAAGAAACTCTCATTATTGTAACTGCCGACCACGAAACTGGCGGACTTACAATCGGATTTGCCGGAACAGACTACAACTTGTTTTTCAATACTCTCAAAAACCAGAAAATTTCATATGCAAAATACGATTCTGACTTTATCTCAAATTACAAGAAAAACAACACTTCTTTTGACGATGTAATGAAAGACGTGACTGAATTGTTTGGACTTAAAGTTCCAGGTTCGGAAGGAAGCAGCAAAAACGGCGGGCTCGTGCTTACAGATTACGAGTATTCAAGACTTAAGGACGCATACGCAAAAACAATGTCTGGCGACAAAAAACGCGACCAGCGCGAATACGAGCTTTACGGAACTTACGAGCCGCTTTCTGTAACAATCACACACATTTTGAACAACAAGAGCGGAATCGGATTCACCTCTTATTCGCATACAGGTCTTCCAGTTCCAGTTTTCGCGCTCGGCGCAGGCCAGAACGAATTTGGCGGATATTACGATAACACCGACATTTACAAAAAAATGGCTGCTTTGACAAAAGTAGTTCAGGATTAGAAAACATATCGGTAGATCAAAATTAAATAAAAAGGAAAATTAAAAAAATGTCCAGATTATCACGTTCGGCAGTTTCGGTTATTGTTTCGCTTGCGTGCATTGCGGCTATGCTTTTTATTCCTACAGGGTTTGAAGGAGCCTTGCAGTTTAAGGATGCCGTAAAATGCCGTGCAAAAATAATTGAAGTTGACAACAGCCGTTTTATTGATACTGGACTTATTCGCACTGGACAGCAGGTGTGCACTGTCCGTTTCTTGTCCGGAAGGTTTAAGGGAAGAATTGCAGAAGGCTGGAATATGCTCAACGGCTCTCTTTCCCAAGACAAAATCTTCCGGCCGGGAGACACGGCCCAGGCTCTCGTTCAGTGGGAATTTTCCGACTTAAAAAATCCAGAAAAGGGAAGTGAGCAGATAATTTCGGTCAATCTTATCGATCATTTCCGTCTTCGTGGCGAACTTATCCTTGCTCTTGCGTTTTCTGTCTTCCTTATAGTTTTTGCAGGAGCAACAGGAGTCCGCTCAGTCCTTTCTTTTATTCTTACAGTCCTTGCTCTTTGGAAAATCATTGTTCCGCTTTATCTTAAAGGTTTTGACCCAATGCTTACGGGGCTTTTGGGAACCGCATTTTTAACGGTCGTTATAATCGCGCTTGTCTACGGATTTGACCGCCGACTTTTTTCTGCCGCCGGCGGAGCTATGCTAGGAATTGTTTTTTGCGCAGTTCTTTCGGTTATCTGCACAAAAACTCTAAAACTTCACGGCGCGGTCATGGCTCATTCAGAAAGCCTTTTATATTCAGGTTTTCAGTATTTAAATCTTACAAAAATCTTTATGAGCAGCATTTGCATTGGAGCGAGCGGTTCAGTTATGGATCTTGCGGTCGATATAACATCTGCCGTCAACGAAGTTGTAAAAAAATGTCCGTCAATCAGCCGTCTTGAAGCAATAAAATCCGGTCTTGCAGTTGCGCGGGCCGCAATGGGAACCATGACGACAACTCTTCTTCTTGCATATTCCGGAACTTGCCTTGCGCTTTTAATGACTTTTATGGCGCAGGGAACGCCGCTTTACAATATTTTGAACAACAATCAGGTCGCCGCCGAAATAATAAACACTGTCGCAGGAAGCTTTGGTCTTGCCGCAACAGCTCCGTTTACAGCGTTTTTGGCTGGAATGATTCTCGCAAAAAACTCAAAAAAACACGTCGATTGATTTTTTGCCGCTTTTTTTTCATAATTATACAAAATTATACAAAAAATTTGGGGTCATTTTTGTGGCTCTGCCACAAAAACCGGGCTGTACGCCGTTGCGCTGTCCGCTTCATTAAAACGCCAGTTGAAAACTGCCGTTTCAACGCCTTTGGCGCGGCTTCCATCCCTTGCCCGAAAAATATATAAAAATGAAAACTTTCAAAATTCTTTCCGAAAAAAAAATCCGCCTCGATGAGCTTTTACGTCAAAATCTTCCATTGCTCTTAAAAACAGAAATTTCCAATTCTAAAATCCGCCGTCTTATCGTTGCAGGAGCGGTAAGCGTAAATCAAAAGCAGGTTTTTGCGCCTTCTTTTACGGTTTTTGCAAAATCTTCTGTCTTTGTTTCTGTCGATAAAGAAAAACTTTTTTACGAAAAACAGCCCGACGACATAAAATTTGAGCTTACAGAAAAAAATGTTCTTTTTGAGGACGAATACATAATCGTAGTGAACAAGCCCTCGCATTTTCCGACCGAAAAATC
>ERZ808277.243-NODE-243-length-20422-cov-4.690823_pt1 | contig 20422 bp, 19 predicted proteins | sample MGYA00521240_ERZ808277 | MGnify/ENA primary metagenome ERZ808277 (study PRJEB31516, sample SAMN03275599) | gut metagenome | biome: mammalia-associated habitat; material: feces | host: Papio cynocephalus | place: Kenya | collected 2012-07-17 ... | reverse complement strand
CATCGCAAGATCAAGCCCGATAATGACAATGCGTTTTTTGTCATTCCTGTGCCCCGACACAGGAATCTATCCATAGGAGATTATCGGGTCTAGCCCGATAATGACAAGGAATCAAGCCCGATAATGACAATGCGTTTTTTTTGTCATTCCAGTGGCAGTAAACTTGTCATTGCCGTGCTTGACACGGCAATCTGGTACAAATCGACCGGCTTTCTTTCAGAAACATCGCAAGATCAAGCCCGATAATGACAATGCGTTTTTTGTCATTCCTGTGCCCCCGACACAGGAATCTATCCATAGGAGATTATCGGGTCTAGCCCGATAATGACAAGGAGTTAAGTCCGATAATGACAAGGAGTTAAGTCCGATAATGACAAGGAGTTAAGCCCGATAATGACATTAAATTATAAAACTCGAAATTAAGGGTATTATGAAATTATTTCATTTGCTGCCCAGCGCATTTTCTGGTCGTTCGGAAACTTTTACGAGTTGCCCAGCGCATTTCCTGCTCGTTCGAAAACTTTTATGAGCCGCCCAACGCATTTTTGACACGTTCGAAAACTTTTACGGCCTGCCCAACGCTTTTTTGGCTCATGCGGAAATTTTTATGAGCTGCCCAGCGCATTTTCTGGTCGTTCGAAAACTTTTATGAGCTGCCCAACATGTTTTTTGCTCGTGCGGAAAAACTTATGAACCGTCCAACGCATTTTTGGCTCATGCGGAAACTTTTACGGGCCGCCCAATGTTTTTTTTGCTTATGAAATTATTGCATTGGGGTTGCGTTAGGGCATGGAAGCCCGAAGTTCTGGAGCGGAACAAAGTGCAGCGGAAGAATGAGCGTTAGCGAAGGCTGGAACGCCCGGCCCGAACGGCTGTTGAGCTTGCCGAAACAGAGTGAGGGAAACGCCCGTGGAATTTCCCTTGGCTTCTGGCAAAACTGCGCGGCTTATAACGATGTCTGACTAATTTTTGCAGGGGATAAGAGGCAAGGGGAAAATATATCCAGTATGTTGGGCAAATATAGTAACTATATTTTTACCTGTTGTAAAAGCAGCCGGCTGATTGTCATGTTGTGTCTAATAAGCTTTGAATGTCATTGCCGTGCCACGACACAGCGTTTTTTGTCATTCCTGCGCCCCGAAACAGGAATCTGTCCGCACAGCAAAGTCGTTTATCAATCTCTAAGCAACTGTCATTGCCCGGCTTGACCGGGCAATCTGCTTTTAAGGAGATTATCGGATCAAGTCCGATAATGACAAAAAGGCAAGTCCCGACAATAATGACAAAGGGCAAGCCCGATAATGACAGTAAAGTATAAAAGTTTACATTCGCTTTTTTATTTCCACTTGAACGTCGCAAGCCCGATTATGTAGATTGCGATTATGCAGAGCGGAACAAAGTACGCGAAGACTGGCTTCATCCAGTTTTTCACTTTTAGGCCTTCGCCCTCGTTCGCTTCCTGAACGAGTTTTTCCCAGCCTAAGCCGAAGCGGCCGCTGCAGCTGAAAACTGCGAAAACAAGCGCGCCTAGCGGAAGAAGGTTGTTGCTTACGATAAAGTCCCAGAAATCAAGCCACGCCGAGCCTTCGCCGAACGGATGAAAATGAAGCACACTGTAGCCGAGCGCGGTTGTGAGCGCGATTAAGAAAATGCCTGTTCCGCAGATTACGCAGCCTTTCTTTCGCGACCAGCCTGTCATCTCGCGCATGCACGCAAGAATATTCTCACACACCGCAAGCTCCGTTGAGAACGCCGCGAACACCATAAAAAGGAAGAAAAGGCTTCCCCATACTCTGCCGCCGCCCATGTTGTTGAAGACGGTTGTCATCGTGTTGAAAAGAAGCGACGGCCCTGCGTCAACCGCAATTCCGAACGATGCGCACGCAGGGAAGATTATCAGTCCTGCCGTAACCGCAACGAAAGTGTCAAGAATAATGACTTTTACTGATTCTCCCATAAGGCTTCTGTCTTTTCCGATGTAGCTTCCGAAAATCGACATTGCGCCGATTCCAAGCGAAAGAGTGAAGAACGCCTGGTTCATCGCGCCCACGACAACCGGAACTGTAAGCTTCTTGAAGTCAGGAACGAGATAGAATGAAAGACCTTTTGCCCCGCCCGGAAGAGAAATGCTCCGCGCCGCAAGAACCGCCATCAAGACCAAAAGAAGAACCATCATGTATTTTGTAATCCGCTCAAGTCCGCTCTGGAGATTCCGCGTTAGAATCAAAAAGCAGACCGCAACCGCGATAAAAAGATAGCCCACGTTTAACTTAGGATTTGAAATCATTTTGCCAAAGCTAAGCTCGCCAGACTTTCCAGCCACAAACGAGACAAAATAATAAATAAGCCAGCCTGTAACAACCGTGTAGAACGCCATCAAGAAAATGTTTCCAAGCAGGCAGACGTAGCCGTGAACGTGCCATTTTGAGCCGGGCTTTTCAAGTTTCTGGTACATTCTGACCGGGCTTGCCTGGGACGCTCTTCCAAGCGCGAATTCCATTGTCAAAGCCGGAAGCCCCAGCACAACAAGAAACGCAAGATAGACAAGAACGAACGCGCCGCCTCCGTTCTGACCGACCATCCACGGAAATTTCCACACGTTTCCGCACCCAATAGCGCAGCCTGCGCTCAGCAGAATAAATCCAAGTCTGCTGCTTAATCTTTCTCTAGCCATGGGAATATTTTAGCAGAATTCCGGGGCGGTGTGTACGAGGGGAAGACTTTAAAAAATATATTTATAGCCTGAATTTCGAGTTTTATGATTTAATGTCATTATTGGGCTTGACCCGATAATCTATTGCACTTTTTTTGCAAGATTGCCGTGTCAAGCACGGCAATGACACTTAAATTACTGTTCTTATCAAAACTCGAAGTTGGGGCTTTATATGTTAAAAAAAAGCTTCTGTCTAAAAGTTTTTAACTTGCACGTTAAAAACTTTTTACTTATAATCGGTTGTATGGTTGTACGAAAAGAATTTATGAAAATCCTTTGGAATTGGAAGGATAAAAAGGTCATAAAAGTTGTTACAGGCGTAAGGCGTTGCGGAAAATCAACGCTGCTTAGCCAGTTTAAATCGGAAGTCGAAAAACTTGGAGAATGCAACACAATTTCAATCAATTTTGACGACCTTGAAAACGAATTCCTTTGCGATTATCACGTTCTTTATAAGCATTTGAGGGGAAAAATTACTGCAGGGCAGATGAACTATGTTTTTCTTGACGAAATTCAGCTTGTTCCGCAGTTTGAAAAAGTCGTGAACAGCCTTTTTCTAAAGGACAACGTTGACATTTACATCACTGGCTCAAACGCCTATATGCTTTCAGGCGAGATTGCGACTCTTCTCTCCGGTCGGTATGTCGAAATAAAAATGCTGCCGTTTTCGTTTGCCGAATATGCGCAATTCAAGAGTGACTTTTTAAAAAAGGAAGTTACGGCGGATGAAACTTTGTACAACGAGTACGTTTCGGTCGGAGGATTTCCCTATGTCGCGTCAATCAGTACCGATAAGAATCTAGTTCGCGACTATATCCGCGGAATTTATTCCACTATTGTTCTCAAAGACATAATCCAGCGCAAAAAACTTTCTGATTCTGACGTTCTGGAAAAAGTCTGCAAGTTCACGCTTTCTAATGTGGGAAATCTTGTCTCGTCAAAGAAAGTGAGCGACACATTGACAAGCGGCGGACGCAAAACTTCCCCGGCTACTGTGGAAAACTGTTACAGCGCATTGACTGAAAGTTATCTTTTTTACAAAGCGACGCGCTACGATATAAAAGGCAAGGAATTTCTTAAAAGTCTTGAGAAATATTACGCCGTTGACATGGGACTGCGTTTTTTTATGCTGGGAATCAGAACCGGCGATGACGGATTTATCTTAGAAAATGTGGTTTATCTTGAGCTTTTGCGGCGCGGCTATGAAGTCTATGTTGGAAAATACAACGACCTTGAAATTGACTTTGTGGCAAAAAAAGACGGGCTGACAGAATATTATCAGGTTGCGCTTTCTGTGCGTGAGCAAAGCACTTTGGAGCGTGAACTGCGCCCGTTCAGGCTGATGAAGGACAATTATCCGAAACTTCTGATAACTTTGGACAACTCAAACAACATTGACCATAACGGAATAATTCAGATTTATGCGGTAAAGTGGCTGGCTTCTGCATAATTAAAATATTATTTTCTTCTCTTCTGACCGGTCTGTCGTGGGAATTTTTTATGAATACGATTGAAAAAGAAGAAAAAAGATTCCGTACCCATTACGATTTTAGGTTTTTAAGAAAATGACATTCGTACTGAATACGATTCAAGGATTCTGATAAAAACATGATTCGTATTGAGTACGATTTGAAAATTTCTGAAAAGCAATGTTCGTACTGAGTACGATTTTTGAATTTTGGTAAAAATGGCTTTCGTACTCAGTACGATTCAAGAATTTTTAGAAAATAGAATTCGTAATAAGTGCAAGAGATAGAAACAAAAAGCCCGGCGATGAACAAAAGCTTCATTTGAAAAACTTTGTTGCTTTCGCTGGGCTAGAAATTAACTAAAAGTTAATGCAGGATTAGATCTATTTTGTTGTCGCTTTAATTGAGAAGCTAGAGATGCCGCAATTTACCTTTTTAAGCTCTGCAGCCTTTGTCGTAACCCAACTGAATTTAAGTGTATACTCACCTGCATCAAGTTCAACAGAATCTGCTGTCACATCATTCGCTGATTTTGAGCCAGCTTCTGCCTGTTTGCTTGCTTTTGAATTTCCCTCAGCATCAATAATTTCAATTTTTCCAGCAAGAGCTGAGCTTTGTGTGTTAAATGCTTTTACAGCAGTTTCTACATCAGATTTTGCAGAAAGTGTAAATTTATATGTTGCATACGCCATAACAGTACTTGCATCAAAGGAAATCTTCGTGTTTCCATCCTGCAAGTTTGACACAATCAACATACCTGCTGAAGTTGTTCCGTTTTTAACACCGTCATCTCCACTATAAGTTTGAGAACCATATCTTGGGTAGCCGTCATCAAGAGAGTATCCTTCTGCAACGCCTGCACCTTCAATTGCTGTCTGCACGTCTGAGAATACACCTTCCTCTCCTGTGACAGCTGGCGCATTTTCTTCTAAAGAACCATCATACGCAATTGTTGCAGTTTTTGTTGTTCCTGTCTCGCCGCCGGTTTCTGTGCCGCCGGTTTCTCCACCAGTCTCGCTTCCGCCTGTCTCTCCACCAGTTTCACCTCCGGTTTCGCTTCCGCTAGAGCCAGCCACAGTGATAACTAATGTTGCATTCGAAGGAGCTTTGTCAACCTTTGTGTAAGTGGTTGTATATGTTTCGCCGTCTTCAGTCTCTGTTGTTGTGAATGATTTTTTGTCGGAAGAAAAAGTTCCTTCGATTATCTCTGTCTTCTCTTGTCCGGCATCGTCTTTGTATTTGCTCGTGATTGTGATTTTAGAGCCGTCAACAACATACGTGAATGTCTCTTTTTCAGAATAAGGAATATCCACAGAATTTGTCTTTGTATAGTCCAGCTTTTCGTAATCAATAGAATCAGAACCAGCTATATATGCAGTGCCTTTTGAGCTGTCTTCAATATGGACATAAATAACATTTTTATAAGTAAGCTCGACTCCTGCTTCTTCTGTGTTGTCTGAAAAATCCTCCATAGCCCAGTAGGTGTTTTCAAAGCCGTTTTTGTCGCCATCTCCACCGTCATCGTTGCTAGAGCAGGCGATAAAGCTCGTCATTGCCGCAAGAGCTGCAAATGCCGCCGTAATTCTCAACATTTTTTTCATAATTCTCCTCCAAAAAAGAATTTTTTCTTAGATAAGAAAATGATAATATGTCTTTTGTAGAAAATGGGGGGGGGTATTTGCACAATACTGACATTTTTTGTGTTTTTTATCAAAAATCTTTTTTCAATTTTATGCCGTTAATTTTTTTATCTACAATTTCGTGCTAAAATTCTGTTATGGCTTGCGTTTATTCCTACGGCTCTCCGCTCGGGGAGATTTTGATTGAAAGCGACGGAGATTTTTTGACAGGACTTTTCTTTAAGGATTCTCCTGACTCAAAAAAGCATAAGATTTTTGAATCGGATTATGATCAAAATGTGAAAAATGCCCGCGATTCCGGCATTTCTGCCGTTGCCGAGGCTTGCCGCTGGCTCGACATTTATTTTTCGGGGCGGAGTCCTGATTTTGCTCCGAAGTTCAAAATCGAAAATCTTACGCCTTTCAGAAAGCTTGTCGTTGATGAGATGATGAAAATTCCGTTCGGAAAAACTTTGACTTACGGCGAGATTGCAAAGAAAATCGCGGCTGAAAAAGGAATTAAGAAAATGAGCGCGCAGGCGGTCGGGGGAGCGGTGGGCTGGAATCCAATCTGCATAATCGTTCCGTGCCACCGCGTCGTCGGCTCAAACGGAAGTCTGACAGGCTACGGCGGCGGAATCAAAAACAAAATCGCGCTCTTGAAGATAGAAGGAATTGATGTCGGGAAGTTCTCTGTTCCGAAAAATTCGCGATTCTTGTGATTCCCACTTAAAAAACACATAAAATTCACATACATTCAAGTGTAAACTGCTGTTTTTGGAGGATATTATGGCAAATTTAACAATCACTTTGGATGACCAGGACAAAAAGGATATTTCTTCATTCTGCGAGTAGGTCGGAATGACAGTTTCAGGCCTTTACAATGTTTTTACAAAGCAAGTTCTCCGCGAAGGACGGATTCCGTTTGACATTGCCGTTGACCGCCCGAATCGCAAGACAATCAAGGCGATGAAAGAAGGCGACAGAATTGCGAACGACCCGAATGTGAAGGGATATAATAATGTTCATGACTTGATGGAGGCTTTGTTAAAATAATGGAATTTTCAAAAGAAAAAACAAAATACGAAGTAAAATTTACCTCCGCAATGAAAAAGGACATGAAAAAAGTTGAAAAGCGGCATTACGACTTAAGCCTTTTTGCAGAAATAGTAGGAAAACTTGCAAACGGTCTGCCTCTCGATGAAAAATACTGCGACCATGCGCTTGAAGGAAACTGGAAGAACCACCGTGAATGTCACATAAAACCGGACTGGCTTCTAGTTTATCAGGCTCAATTTCGAGTTTTAAATTTTAGTGTCATTATCGGGCTTGACCCGATAATCCATTGGAAAGATTGCTAATCGAGTTAGCTATGCAAACATCGCGGTGTCAAGCACAGCAATGACAGCCTTGTTGGCATAGGAATAACTGTTTAGCAGCTATTTTTATTAAAACTCGAAATTCGACCTATCAGATAAAAGATGATGTGCTGATTCTTGAGCTTTCCCGCACAGGAACCCACGCTGATTTATTCAAAAAATAGAACTTTTTTCCAGCCTGTTCATTTTTTTTCCGAAAACTTGCTGAAAATTTCACACTTCGCGGTAATACGGGCAGATGTCCTCAAAATGTCCGTCTTTCATTCTGAACCCGCCTTTTATTGTTCCAAGCTGAATAAAACCGAGCCTTTCGTACAAATGCCGTGCATGGATGTTTGTTGCAACAACGGCGTTGAACTGCATAATCCTGAATCCTGCGAGCCGGGCTTGAGCAAGGCAGTCTTTTACAAGAAGTTCTCCGATGTGAAGTCCGCGGCAGGCGGAACTTACGGCGTAGCTTGCGTTTGCAATGTGCGAACAGCGGCCGACATTGTTCGGGTGCAGAATGTAAAGCCCGACGGTTTTTCCGCTTTCAGTTTCTTCGGCGACCGCGCAGTAAGTTTGGGAAGCAAAAAAATCCGCTCCGTTTTTTTCAGTCAAAGCTTCTTCCTGCGGAAAGGCGACTCCTTCTTCAACGACTTCATTCCAGATTCCGCACATTGCGGGAATGTCTTTTTCCGCATATTTTCTGATGATTATTTTATTCATGATTTTTCTCTAGCAAGAAATTATAGCGAGCAAAAAAACTGGTGGCAAGATTTTTTTTAGGCAGAAATATTCAATTTCTCTTGACAAGTAACCGTTTGGTAACTATTATATACTTGTAAGTAAACGAACAGTTACTTAATTAATCCAAATGCCGAGTCTTAATAAGAACAGTAATTTAAGTGTCATTCCCGTGCTTGCTTCTTTTGTCATTTCTGTGCTACGGACACAGAAATCTCTGTACGCATGGATTATCGGGTCAAGTCCGATAATGACAAGAACTCAAGTCCGATAATGACGCTAAAATTTAAAACTCGAAATTAAGGGGAATTAAAATTTAAAAGGTAGATAAAAATGCCAAGCGAAACAAAAGAGCAAATTGTAGAAACTGCGCTTGAACTTTTTTCGCAAAACGGATTTTTGGGAACTTCCATGAGCGATATTGCATCCCGCTTAAAAATTACGAAAGGCGCGCTTTACAAACATTACGAAGGCAAGCAGCAGATTCTTGAGCGGATTATTGAGCGCATGGCGGAACTTGATTTGGAACGCGCAAAAAAATACAAAATGCCAGAATCAAATTCCGAAAAATCCGCAGAAGCATACGCTAATATTCCAGCTGAAAAAATCCGCGGGTACAGCATTGCGCAGTTCAGGCATTGGACGGAAGAAAAGTTTTCTGCCCAGTTCCGCAAAATGCTTACATTGGAACAATTCCGAAGCAAAGAAATGTCCAATCTTTATCAAGATTATCTTGTGGCAGGACCGCTTGAATACATGACAAAGATTTTCAAAAAGATAACAAAATCAAAGCCGAAAGCAAGGCAGGTTGCGTTTGAATTCTACGGACCGATTTTTACTCTTTACAGCGTTTACGACGGCGCAGAAGAGAATGCTAAAAAATTAGTTTTTGTTCAGCTGGAAAAACACATAGAAAATTTTATAGAGCAGTTCGAAAAAGAACGGGCTGAAAAATAATCAAAATAATCTATGAGGTCGAATGTCGAATTTTAATAAAAACAGCTACTAAACAGTTATTTCTATGCTAACAAGGTTGTCATTGCCGTGCTTGACACCGCGATGTTTGCATAGCTAACTCGATTATCAAATCTTTACAACGGATTATCGGGTCAAGCCCGATAATGACAGTAAAATTTAAAACTCGAAATTGAACCTAGGAGGAAAAAAAATGGAAGCAATCATCTACACAACAAACACAGGAAGCGCAGAGCAGTACGCAAAAATGCTCGCGGAAAAAACAGGTCTTTCTGTTTTTTCAATGGAAGAGGCAAAGTCAAAAGTTGAGGAAGGAAGCGAAATTATTTATCTTGGCTGGATAATGGCGGCGCAAGTCAAAGGCTACAAGACGGCTGCAAAAAAATACAAAATCCGCGCCGTTTGCGCAGTCGGAATGGAAAGAACTGGAACACGCACAGAAGAAATCCGTGAAAAAACTTGCGTTCCGGATGAAATCCCGCTTTTTACGTTGCAGGGAAATTTCAATGTAAAAAAACTGCACGGACTCTACCGACTTATGATGAACATGATGGTCAAAATGGTTACAAAGCAGCTTGAGGCAAAGACAGACCGCACTCAGCGGGAAAGCGAAATGCTTGAAATTATGATGAATGACGGCGAAAGAGTGCGGGAAGAAAATCTTGCAGAAGTTCTTGAATGGTACAAAAAAAGCAAATGCTCTAAGGAGGCATGATAAAAATTACATCCGTGTAATTTTTATCATTACAGTTTGCTCAAGCGTTGCTTTCACAAACTGTGATTCTCGCCATCCGTAGCTTGCCGCTAACGCGGAGTTTTATTAAGGAGAGTAAAGTGTTAAGCTATGTTTTGCCAGTTGTACTGGTTGTTTTGTCAAATGTCATGTATCAGATATGCGCAAAGTCAGTTCCAAACGGAATAAATCCGCTGGCATCGCTCACTATAACATATTCTGTCGGCGCAGTGTTTTCGGCCGTGATGTATTTTGTTCTGAACCGAAATGGAAATTTATTTCAGGAGTATGGCAGATTGAATTGGGTGCCGTTTGTGTTCGGAATTGTTCTTGTGGGGCTTGAAGTCGGCTGGATTTATATTTATAAAGCTGGATGGCCTGTCAGTACAGCTTCGGTCGTTCAAAGCGCTTTTCTTGCCGTGGCTCTTATTTTTGTTGGATGGCTCTTCTATAAGGAGCATCTTAGTTGGAATAAGATTGCGGGAGTTTTTGTAGTTCTTGCTGGACTTGCCTTGATAAATAGATAAGCTATTGACTTTTAAATGCCAGCAACCAGTTCTTCTAGATTTGATTACATATTTTTTGTAACTAAAAACTTGTTATTTTATTTTTTTAATATATTTACTTTTCCATATTTGGAGGATATATGAAGAAAAATAAGGTGGTTTTTTATCTGGTTTTTGGTACACTTTTATTTGGTTGTTTGTTTTTTACGGGCTGTAGTTTTTCTGATGACGGCTCTAATTCTGATTCAGGCGGAAGCGGAATTCCGTCGGGAAGCGGCGGCTCGTCTTCCGGCTCGGTTGAGACAGCTACAACTGTAACTTCTGAAATCACTTCTTTCAATTCTTCGGACAAAATCGACATATCTTTCTGACCGAATTCTTATTCTCCGAACTCTTCTTCACGAAACATAATCACAGGCGCGGCGGCTTACGAAAGCGTTGCTTTTGGCGGAACTTTGTATGTTGATTTGAGCAAACTTCAAGTTTCGGCGGACAATTCAACTTGGAGTTCTTTGACCGACGGCGGAGAATCTGCAACTGTAACTTTGGATTCAAGTGAAATAACTGCGAAAATTTCTGACGGAGTTCTTTACATCGACTCGTCATCTTACAAATCAAACTTGAAATTCGACATAACAGGAACTGCGGAAAAAGGCGCGCTGAACATTTCTTCATATAAAAAAGGAACGGTCGCGCTCTATCTTCACGACGCGGTAATTTCTTCGAGCGGAAACTATCCCTGCATAAACGTTGACGCAAAATCGACGGTTTATCTTGTTTTGGAAGGAACGAACTCGCTCACAGACGGCAGAAAATACGGAACAGGCTACAGCGAGGCAGAAGGAACAGATTATTATTCAAGCGGTTTTTCTGGAACAAAGGCTGACGATGCGGAACTTACTGCAAGCTGGGCAAAGGGCGACAAGACAAAAGGCTCAATCTACACAAAAGGTGCGCTCTTGATTTCGGGAAGCGGCTCGCTCACCTTGAACGAGGGCTACAAGCACGGAATTTATTCAAAGGACTACATCAGAATTTTCGGCGGAACTTTGAACGTGAACACAAGCGGACGGAACGCAATCCAGAGCGTGAACGGATTTGTTATGGACTCAGGCGAAATCACAATCAGCGGAACCGGCGCGAACACGAACAACCAGAGCCGCGGAATCATCGTTGAGGGAGCGGAAGACGAGGACAATCCGGGCGAAGGATTTATCGTCATAAACGGCGGAAAAATCACTTCTTCAACCGTTGGAAAAGGAATTTCTGCAAAATGGGATTATGAGGACGACGTGGAAACTGAAGACACAAGCGACGACCCGTATCCTTACGTTCTGATTAACGGCGGAGAAATCAGCATAACGACAACTGGAACTCCGGCGGACGAGTCAAGCTCTGCTTACACATTCACAGACGCGGACGGCGTTACGGTAATCGAGACGACAAAACTCAGCCCGGAAGGAATCGAGGGAAAGCAGGCGGTCTTTATCTCAGGCGGAATCATAAACTTGAACTGCACGGACGACTGCATAAACGCAAGCCGCGACGATTCAGGCTACGCAGGGCAAGTCGTAATCAGCGGCGGAAACATCTACGCGTATTCTTCTTCAAACGACGCGATTGACTCAAACGGAACGCTTACTATAAACGGCGGTGTGATTGTCGCTTTGACGGCAAAAACTCCTGAATGTGCGTTTGACTGCGACGAAAACACTTTCGCAATTACAGGCGGACTTTTGGTTGGAGTTGGAACGAGCAACTATTCAAAGCCGACTTCAAGCGAGTGCACGCAAAGCACGGTTGTTCTTTCGGGAGATTATTTTGGCGCGGGCGGAACAACTTTTGCCGTTGAAGATTCAAGCGGAAACGCTGTTTTTGCGTTTGCAATTCCGTCTGCATTCGGAACAAGCGCAAACTCGCAGTATATAATGATTCTTTCTTCTCCGGAAATAAAAACCGGCACAACATACAAAGCCGTTAGCGGAGTTACGGCAAGCGGCGGAAGCACGTTCAGCAATCTTTACGTTGAATTGCCGGACGTTTCAGGCGGCACAACAACCGCAAGCAACATTGCGACAACAACCTCAAGCTATGTTTACACAAAGACAAGCGGAACAACCGGTGGTGCAACGGAAGGAACGCATCCGAATCCGGGACCAGGCGGAAGATAATTTTGCGTGAGGGATTGGAAGAGCGGCGGAGCCGTTGCGGAACGAAGAGGAGCAATGCAGGCGAAAGCCGGAACTCTGGAAAGCCCGACGGCAACTTGTTGCCGGCACGTCCAAAAATGCTTTAAAAATTTGACGAACGGATATTTTTATTGTATTTTTTTTGCAGATAAGTATTTTTACAAAAAAAATGAGGCTTTTATATGGAAGAAATTAAAAAAATTGAATGGAGCGATGAATATCTTCTTGGTGTTCCTGAAATTGACAGACAGCACAAAAAACTTATTGCGATTGCAAACGAGCTTTATGATGTTGTTACTGGAAATGAGACCGCATTAAAGGAAAAAATGCCTTCTATATTGAAAGAATTGACGGATTATACGGAGTATCATTTTTCTAACGAAGAAGAGCTTCAGAAAAAAATCGGGTATGTCGGACTTAGCACGCACAAGGCCGCCCATGAATTTTTTATAAAGGAAGTTGGTTTTCAGATTCAAAAACTTTCTGCTGACAGCAAGGGCGGTGTTCTTGGCTTTTACAAATATATTGCAAGCTGGGTTTTGAATCATATTGCAAAGGCTGACAAAATCTGGGCAAATTTTATGAAGCAGAATTCTTAGGTTTTTGCTGATTTTGCCATAAAAGATTTTTTTTTCAAAAAATTGTCAAAAGTTTAACTTTAAAGACACTTTATTATTATAGAAGAGTTTTTTTTGGTTAAGAGGCGATTTATGAAAAATAAGAAATCTGTTTTTTGTTTTGGGATTGTATTTTTGTCGGCAGGATTTTTGTTTTGTTCTTGCAATCAGTCTTGTTTGCTTGCAGAAAAAAATCAGTCTGAAAAATTGAATTCTGTCAAAATTTTGAATTGGAATTTGCAGACTTTTTTTGACGGAAACTTTAGCGGAACTGAATATTCGGAGTTTGCTTCTAGTTCTGCCGGCTGGTGCGAAGAAAAATACGGTGTCAGACTTGAGCGGCTTTCGGAAGTTGTAAAAGCCTGTGAGCCGGATATTTTTGTTATGCAGGAGCTTGAAAACGAAGACCAGCTTTATGACATTTTTAACAGGCTTTGTTCAAATTTCAGCTTTTCAAAAAATTACAGTTATGGGTGTTTTTACAAAGATGAAGGTTCGGCGATTGGGCTGGGAGTTTTGAGCCGTTTTCCGCTTTTTGGAAAAACGGTTCATTCTCTGGATGTCCGTTCCGAATCAGAAAAACAGCCTTCTATGCGTCCTCTTTTAAAAGTTTTTGTAAATGTAAATGAGCGGCCTCTTTTGCTTTTTGTTAATCACTGGAAAAGCAAGAGCGGCGGGGCGGAAAAAAGCGAGGTTTGGCGAAATTTTCAGGAATCGGTTCTTGCCCAAAGTTTTGCGGAATATGAAGGCCAAAATATTCCTGTTGTTGCCTGCGGCGACTTTAACCGCGATATTTTGGAATTTAGAAAGATAAACGGACGAAAACTTCAGCTTAACGTTGAGCTTCGCGGTAAAAATCCTGCTTTTGTTTATTCTCCCTGGTACGATTCTGACGGGAATCTTTTTGAGCCGGGCAGTTACTTTTACAACGGAAATTGGGAGCGAATCGACCATTTTTTTGCCGGAAGCGGAGCGAATGTTTCTGACTTTAAGGTTGAATGTAAAGGAAACTGGTCGAATGCTAACGGTTTGCCTTCAAAATATATTTTAAAGTACGGAACTGGATATTCTGACCATTTTCCTGTCAGCTGCGTAATTTCGTGGTAAGCTGAGATTTTTTTTTGCAGAAAAAACTATTCGTTTCGCATATGAAAAATTCCATCGGAATAGCCTTGAATCGAAGAGTCTTTTTCTGCCATTTGAAGGCGGTATTCGCTCCAGGCGCAGTAACGCTGTTCTTTTTCGATTGCGCACCAGTGGCGGCCGAGTTTTTTTGCTGTTACGGCTGTGCTTCCAGAACCTGCAAAAGGGTCGAAAATTAAATCTCCCTGATTGCTTGACGCTAAGATTAGCTTTGCAAGGAGTTTTTCTGGTTTTTGAGTTGGATGCGCTGTGTTTTCGCTCATCGACCAGAATGGAATTGTTATGTCGTTCCAAAAATTTGAAGGGCAGGTGTCGCGGTAATTTCCTTCGGAAGATTCTGTCCAGTCTTTTGGTTTTCCGTTTGTTTTGTACGGAGCGATTACTTTTCTGCGCATTTTTACTGCGTCTGTGTTAAAAATATAATCTTCGGATTTTGTAAAAAACCAAATGTCTTCGTGGCAGTTTTTCCAGTTTGCTTTTGCTCCGCGGCCTTTTTCTCTTTCCCAGGTGATTCTGTTGCGCAGAAATATTTTTCCTTTTTCTTCGTATTCGTTTAAAACTTCGCCAACGATTATTGAGCTTTGCCAGTCTACGCAGATGTACATTGAGCCGTTTTTTGTGAGAAGCGGCAGCGTAAGTTCAAGCCATTTTTTTGTGTAAGACTTGTATTCTGCATGGTTTTTTGCCGCAAATTTTGAAGAATTGTACTGTTTTGAAAGGTTGTACGGCGGGTCTGCAATAATGAGAGAAAATGTTTCTTCTGGAAGTTTTGGAAGCAGTTCAAATGTGTCTCCGCAGATTATGCAGTCGGAAAGTTCTTCTTTTGAAGGAAAAAATGATGAATCTGCAAAAAGGCATTTTTTTAAGTATTCTGAGCCTTCTTTTTCTGTAAAATTTATGGTCTTGTTTCGTGAGGATTTTTCTTTAATTTGCGGCATGAACGAAATTATAATTAAAATTCAATTTTTTTTCTATTTGCCCGTCTTGTGTTTGTTTTATCAAAAATTAGCATTCAGTTTTTATACTTATTATTTATATCCATATTGAATAATCTTTTATAACATACTATATTACTAGGTTATAAAGGAATTGGAGGACTTATGAAAAAAGTTTTTGGAACACTTGCGCTTGTTTTTGCTTCTTGTGTATTGTTTTCTGCTTGTGGAAAAAACGGCGGAGAATTGAATGTTTATTCGATTATTCACGATGAAGAAACTGCGGCTCTTTGTAATCTTTTTACAAAAAAAACTGGAATTAAAGTAAATTATTTGCGTGCGACAACCGGCGAACTTGTAAACCGCGTTATTGCCGAAAAAGACGACCCTAAAGCCGATGTTCTTTTGGGCGGCGGCTCTGCTTACCATATTCAGGCTGCAAAAGCCGGTGCTCTGGACGTTTATGTTCCAAAAATTGCCGGCAAATTGCCGTCTTATGCAAAATCTTCCGACGGAACCTGGACTGGATTTTGTGTTCTTTCTCTTGGAATCGGAATTAACGCAAAACGTTTTGCAGAAAAATTCCCTGGAGTTGAATATCCTAAGACTTGGGATGAGCTTGCAAATCCACTTTTTAAGGGCGAACTTGTTATGACAAACCCTGCGAGCTCTTCGACCGCGTATCTTTTCCTTCAGAACCAGTTGCAGCGTCTTGGCTGGGAAAACGGCTGGAATTATCTTGAAAAATTGAGCCAGCTTGTTGGCCAGTTCCCGGACAGCGGAAGCGCGCCTCCAAAACTCATTGGAACAGGCGAATATGCTCTTGGGGTTGCTTACCTTCATGCGCTCGTAAAATACAAGGCGCAGGGATTTGATATTGTGGCAGTTTCGCCTCCAAAAACTGCCGGAGACGTTGACTGCATTGCAGTGTTGAAGAATGCAAAAAATCCTGAAAATGCCAAAAAGTTTGTTGATTTTATTCTCGATAAAGACGCTCAGGAACTTATGACTTCAATCGACTTTACCGTTCCTGTAAATTCAGAAGCTGGCATAATTGAAGGAGCAACAAGAATTGAAGATGTTGATTTAATCAATTATGATAGAGCAAAGGCTGCTGGTCAAAAAACAGAAGTTTTGTCTAAGTGGTCAAAAATCTTAAACTAGAATTGGAATAGTCCATTTTTCAAGGAACTAAATTGAATAAAACAGGAAAAATTTACGGTCAGGAAAAAAGTTTTTTTGCCTGCGCTGCATTGTGGCTTTTTTTTGCGATAACAGTAATTATTCCTGTTTTATACGCTCTTTTTTCTGTGCGCCCGTCCGACTTTGCGCAGATTTTTACTCAAAAAAGATTTTTTACGGCAATCAGAAATACCGCTATTGAATGTGTCTGCTCGACCTTTGTTTCTGTTTTTGTCGGTTACATTTACGCTTATGCCGTTGTCCGCGGCAATCTTCCTTTAAAAAAATTATTTGCGGTCGTTCCTGTTGTCCACATGGTAACGCCTCCTTTTGTCGGAGGCCTTTCTTTTATTCTTTTGTTTGGACGGCAGGGATTTTTTACAAAAACATTGCTCGGTCTTGATGTAAGCCTTTACGGTTTTTGGGGACTTCTCTTAAGCCAGGTTTTGTGCTTTTTTCCGATTGCATATTTAATTTGCTGCCAGACTTTAAACGGAATAAATCCTTCTATTGAACAGGCTGCAAAAAGCATGGGAGCAGGCAACTGGAAAATTTTTAAATCGGTCACTTTGCCGTTGAGTTTTGCTGGAATTGTTTCGGCTACGCTCTTTATTGCAGTAAGCGTTTTGAGCGATTTTGGAAATCCCCTGATTGTTGGCGGAAGATTTAATGTTCTTGCTGTTGAAATCTACACTCAGCTTACAGGCTGGCTTAATATTGGAACAAGCGCCGCAATGGGGCTTGTTCTTTTGATTCCATCAATTTTGCTTTTTGTGCTGCAAAACCGTTTTTATAAAAAAAATGCCTTAAAATTTGCGACAATTGGCGGAAAAATCGGCGGAGGAAAGCCAAGTCCAAAATCAGAAAAAAATATTCCGTTCAAAAAAAACAAAAATGTCAGTTTTGGAATGAATATTTTGCTTACGGTTTTTTGTTCTTTTTTTGCAGTACTGATTATTGCGCAGCTTCTTTCTATTACAATGGGCGCTTTTCAAAAACTTTGGGGAATAAATACGAGCTTTACCTTTGCCCATTTTAAGGCAATTTTTTCGTTCAGCCAGAGTCTGTTTAATTCCCTTTGTTTTGCCTTTGTGGCGGCGCTTTTGTCAACTTTTATTGCGGCTCTAACCGTTTATCTTACACACAGAACAAAACTTCCGCTTGTTTCGGGGCTTGATGCGGTTTGCCAGATTCCTTCTGCAATTCCAGGAACACTTTTTGGACTTTCTCTTGCCTATGTTTCTTCGTATATCGAAAGAATTTTTCATTTTGAATTGAGTTCGTTTTTAATCATAATTGCAATGACTGTAAGTTATCTGCCGTTTAGCTACAGAATCTGCTCTTCAACTTTTAGCCGACTGAAAATTTCTCTTGATGAAGCGGCCCGTTCTTTGGGTGCAGGACGGCTGAAGGTTTTAAAGGATATTATTTTGCCGTTGAGTATTGGCGGTCTATTTAGTTCTGCCGTTTACGATTTTGCTCGTGGCGTTGGAACTATAAGTTCGGTTATTTTTCTGGTAAGTTTTAACACAGGACTTGCCTCGATAAAAATTTTGAATTTGGCAGAGCAGGGCGACTGGGGCAAATCTGCGGCTCTGGCACTTGTTTTAACTGTCATTACTTTTATAATACTTGGAGCCGGAAAAATTTTAAGCCGGCGGTTTGAGGCAAAAATTTATGAACAGTAGCAGTGCAAGCCTTACTTTTAAGAATGTTTCTTTTAGTTTTGGAAATACTCGGACTATCAACGATTTTTTTCTTGAAGTAAAAAGCGGCAGTTTTACAACACTTTTGGGACCAAGCGGTTGCGGAAAAACCACCCTCCTAAAAATAGTTTCCGGTTTTTTAACTCCAGACTCTGGTTCAATTTTGATTGATGGCGCGGACTGCACCTTTGTTCCGCCGGAAAAAAGACAGATTGGAATGGTTTTTCAGGATTATGCTCTTTTTCCGCATATGACGGTTCAGAAAAATCTTCTCTATGGACTTGAAATAAAAAATAAAAACAGCAAAGAAGAAAATTTTGCAAAAATACATAAAACCGCGCGCATCCTCGGAATCGCCAATCTTCTGGAAAGATTTCCTCATGAGCTTTCTGGCGGACAGCAGCAGCGCGTAGCCTTGGGGCGCGCTCTTGTTCTTGAGCCGAAAATTCTTTTAATGGACGAGCCTCTTTCTTCTCTTGATGCAAAGCTGCGTACTCAGGTTCGAGAAGAACTAAAAGATGTTCAAAGCCAGATTGGAATTACAACTCTCTATGTTACTCACGACCAGGAAGAAGCGCTCTCTCTTTCTGACACGATTGCGGTTTTAAAAGCCGGAAAATTGCAGCAGGTTGGAACTCCAAGACAAATCTATTTTGAACCGGCAAACGATTTTGTCGCAGATGCAGTCGGCAGGGCAAATTTTATAAAACTGACAGACTTAAATGAATTTGAAATTGATAATCCGTCCCTAAAAGAAGCAAAAAAATTGATAGTCCGCCCAGAATGGTTTTTTAAGATAAATGCAGGCAAAAAAGAAACAAAAAATTGTCTTACAGTCAGCGGAACTATTGTTTCGACAGCATTTTTAGGACAGACAACGCGTTACCGCATTCGCCTTGACAACGAAACTTCCCAGATTTTGACCGCAGATTTACCGACCGAAGATGAAGATTTGCCTTCAGGTCAAAAAATCACCCTCAAAATCGAAAAATATCTGTTAAAAAAATAGCGTATATGAAAAAAATCCTGGCAATAATTTTTGCATTTTTTGCAGTTCAGCTTATTTTTGCTTTTCCTTCTCTTGAGCCGTCAATTTTGTGGGGGCTGGAGCAAAATTCAATTCAAAAAATTGAACACACTGACGAAAAACAAAACATTCTTGGTCAAAATCTTACATCAAGACAGATAATCCAGACAGCGTTGGAATATTCGTTTTGTCCAGTGGAAAGCGAAGAAGGCTTGTCCTGCTTAAAAAAATACGATTCGCTCGAAAAAGCCGTAAAAAAACAGTTTTGCGGTCTTGAAAAAATTGACGCGGCGGAAAAACTGCTTTTATTTTTGTATGATGTTGCCCTTTACCAATACAAGGAAGACGCAACTCGGCTTAACACGACACTTTTGACAGGTTCGTACAACTGCGTCACTGCAAGCATTTTGTATCTTGCGTTGGCCCGGAGTCTAGAAATCGAAGTCTGTGTTCAGGAAACAAATATCCACGCCTATTGTTCTGTTTTTACCGGCACAAAAAAAATCGACGTCGAAACGACAAATCCTTATGGCTTTAATCCCGGCGAAAAAAAACTTGTCGCTCAAACCGAAAACAACCGCAAATACGCCGTAATTCCAAAAAAATACTACGCTGGAAGCAGGCAGATAAGCAGCCGTGCAGCCGCAACCTTGACCGGAAAAAATATTGCAAGCAGCCTAAACGATTCCGGCGACTACGAAACGGCAATTCCTCTAGAAATAAGCCGCCTTGAGTTTCTAAAGCTTTTTTCAGATCCGGAAACAAAAACAGCAAAAAACGACCTTGATACGCTGGCCTGCAACTACGCAATAACCCAAAATCGCGCCTCGCAGCCGGAAAAAGCCCTCGAATTTCTCGAAAAAGTAATTCAAAATTTTGGAAACAGCGCGGTCCTTCAAAAAACTTACGGAAATTCGCTTTACAACGCCGCAGTCAATCTTCTTAACGAAAACCGAGAAAGTGATGCGCTTGAACTTTTTCAAAACCGCAGCGCCCTTGCAGACGAGGCAATGCAAAACCGCGTAAAAAAAATGATAGACGGACAGATTCTAAAAAAACACGAAATATCCGTTCACAATCAGGTTGTACCGCTTTTTAATACAGGAAAATTTGACGAGGCCAAATCGATACTCGAAAAAGAGCTTGCTCAAAATCCCGAAAGCCCGCTCTTAAAAAAAGATTTGCAGGCCGTAAAAAAAGCCTTGGCACAATAAAAGAGTTCGTTTGTTATTCCGGGCGTTCCCCTCACTGCGTTCGGGTCGCTATGTCCATGGTTCGCTGCGCTCATTCCTGCGCCTTGCTCCGGAACGTGCCATTCCCAGCGCTAACGCAGAAAAAACACGTTGCAAAGGGCATACAGACACATTGCTATAAAAATTGACATCGAGATATTCTTGCAATAAAATAGTGCTATGTACTTGACGAGAATTTATCAGTTTGCTAGCCTCGATTGCTCGATTGCTCGATTGCTCGATTGCTCGATTGCTCGATTGCTCGATTGCT
>ERZ808277.242-NODE-242-length-20536-cov-2.911772_pt1 | contig 20536 bp, 17 predicted proteins | sample MGYA00521240_ERZ808277 | MGnify/ENA primary metagenome ERZ808277 (study PRJEB31516, sample SAMN03275599) | gut metagenome | biome: mammalia-associated habitat; material: feces | host: Papio cynocephalus | place: Kenya | collected 2012-07-17 ... | reverse complement strand
CTGCACACACCCCACCAGCACCCCAACCACACTTACAGCCCCTATCAAATACCTTGCCGCGTATCGCCCTGCCCGCCCCGTTTTCGCTCCATTCTTCATCTTCACCATCCTTATTTACGCAAGGCCACCCGAATCAGCTCTTGAACAGAAGCCTGAGGGTTACGTTCATAAGCCGCCTGCACCAGCGCCCGTGCGTCTTCCGCCTTGTTACCCAGCGCCACAAGCGAGAGAATCGCATCGCGCAAAGCCGGCGGAGCGCCAACACCCGCAGCATCCTTTCCACGCAGAGCCGCCGCTTCCAAAGGATCCACCTTGTCTTTCAGCTCCACGATCATCCGCTCAGCCGTTTTTTTGCCAATACCAGAGATTGAAGATAAGCGGCGGACATCTCCCTCCGCAATGGCCATAGCCAATTCTCCAGGCGTCAACCCGCTCAACACCGCCAGTGCCAGCTTCGGCCCAATCCCGGAAATCCCCAGAAGCGTCCGGAAAAACTGCCGCTCCCGCTCCGTGGCAAACCCAAAAAGCAGCTGGTCATCCTCACGCACCAAGTGATGAATACGCAGCGTAACCTCTCCCCCGACAGGTGGCAGCCGATCAAACGTTGAGAGCGGCACGGCCACCTGATAGCCCACACCGCCGCAGTCAATCAAAAGCTCCGCCGGAGCTTTCTCTGCCAGTACACCGTGAAGTTGCGCAAGATAACCCATCGTTCCCTCCGCATTGCTCAATCGGTGTTACGCATCCCATACTTACGGATCAACCGCTGAAGATAGGCACGCTCAATCCCGGCACTTCGAGCCGACTGCGATATATTCTGCGCATTACGCGCCAACAGGTCGCTTAAATACTTCCGCTCAAACTCTTCAATTAATTCGTTCTTCAGATCCTTGAACGGACGATCTGCCGAAATCTGAAAAGCATGCCCCTCCGCCGCTTCATCTGTCACCTCAGGCTTTACCGCCCCCTGAAGAAACGCACCAATATCTGCCGGAATACGCCCCAACGATTGCAGGCGCTCCAAAAGCGAGCGGAGTTCCCGAATATTTCCCGGCCACTCATAGCGCCGCAGAAAAGCCAACGTTGATCCCTGCTCCGTCCAGGCACGCACCTCATCGCTCACATGCAAACGGTCGGCCAATTGGCGCATCAGCAACGGCAAATCATCCCGCCGGCGGCGCAGCGGCGGCAATTCAATCACAATCACCGCCAGCGCACAGAAGAGCGGACGATAAAACCGCCCGTCTCGCGCCAGATCGCCAAGCGGTTGTTTAGACGCGGCAATAAACCGCACATCGCCGCGCGTCTCCACGGCCCGCAGCAACAGCGGCTGAGCATCCGCCGGCAAACGATCGATCGAATCGACAAAAAGTGTCCCGCCGCTGGCCAGCTCCAGTGCGCCCCGAGCGTGCGCATCACCAAAAAGCTCCCGTTTCGCCAACTCCAGAGAATCAAACCCATTGCAATCCAACACAATAAAGGGCGCGTCCCGCCGAGAAGACAAATCGTGAATATCACCGGCCAGCTCTTCCTTGCCAGTGCCCGATTCTCCCAAGATGAGTACGGGGCTTTCCGAAGCAGCCGCCTGCTCAGCCAAATGAAACACATGGCGCATCAGCGGTGTGCGCCCAATGGTGCGGCCAAACTGCTCACGCGCACTCATCGTCAGCTCCGGGCGATCCTGCACCAGCGGCACAACAATTCGTGTTCGCCCCAGCTGCACTTCTGTATTCGGAGCCAAGCGCGCAGAAGATACTTTCACCCCCTCAATGCATGTGCCATTCGTAGAGCCCAAATCCGAAATCAACAGATTGCCATGCTCATCTTCCACAATTTCACAATGTCGGCGCGACACCGTAGAATCCGCGATCGAAAGATCATTCGCCAATCCCGAACCAATGGAGTAGGGCAGTTTGGACAAGATATATTCGCGCCCCTCCAGCGGGCCGGCCGTAACTAAAAGATGCGGTTTCTGCCCGGCAGCGCTGTGCGGCGCCACTGTAGGCATAACAAGGGTGTGCTGTTCAGATTCATGCATCGGTGCGGAACCTCCATCTCTTGGGAAGAGCATAACATAAAATACCCCCGCTCGCAGAAACCACACGGCCATAACCTCCCTGCGCCCATTTCTGTATGCTTTTCAAAAACAGCCACCCACACACGCTATCCGGCCGGATTCCTCAGCTCTGAAGCGGCCGGCAGCCAACCTGTACGCACCTTCGGCAGAAACGGCACCCCGCGTCTTCCACAACCGCACGGGCTGTCATTTGCGCCCGCGCATGAAATGTGCTATTCTCCGCACACGTTTGCGCTGCGTTGGATGCAGCGCCCTACAACGAAGGAAGCAGACTATGCCGAATACCGTGTTGATTGGCTCGCAATGGGGCGATGAAGGCAAAGGAAAAATCATCGATGTGCTTACGGCGCAGGCTGATATCATTGTGCGTTATCAAGGCGGTTCAAACGCCGGGCACACCGTCATTGCCGATGGCGAGAAACGTGTTCTTCGCCTCGTTCCCTCCGGCATCCTTCACGAAGGCAAAACCTGCATCATCGGCAACGGCGTGGTCATGAACCCCCTCGACCTCATCGATGAGATCGAGATGCTCCGGAAAACCGGAATTGAATGCAAAGGGCGACTCTTCATCTCCACCCGTACGCAAATGGTTATGCTCTACCACCGCGCCCTTGACAAAGCCGACGAAGCGGCCCGGCCTGCCGGCAAAAAAATCGGCACAACCGGCCGCGGCATTGGGCCGGCCTACGCCGCCAAAGTCTCCCGCACCGGCCTGCGTTGCGGCGACATGCTCACACCCGGCTTCCTTGACCTCGTTCGCGAACAAGTAGCTGAAACCAACATCAAACTGGCCTATCTTCACGCCGAACCCCTCAACGCTGATGAGCTTGTTGAGACCTACCGCGTAGCCGCCGAGCGCCTCCGCCCTTACATCCTTGACACCATTCCCTTCATCCACGCCGCCGACCGCGCCGGTAAATCCATCCTTCTGGAAGGCGCCCAGGGCACCATGCTTGATATCGACTTCGGCACCTACCCCTTTGTCACCTCCTCCAACCCAACCTCCGGCGGCGCCTGCATCGGTTCCGGGCTCAGCCCCCGGCGCATCGACCGCGTAATCGGCGTGATCAAAGCCTACACCACCCGCGTGGGCGAAGGCCCCTTCCCCACCGAAGACTTCGGCGATGTGGGGCGCCTCCTTGCCGAACGCGGCCATGAGTTTGGCGCCGTTACCGGCCGCCCCCGGCGGTGCGGATGGTTCGACGCCGTTGTCGCCCGCTATGCCCAAATGGTCAATGGCGTGGACTTCTGGGCTCTAACCAAGCTGGACGTCATGGACACTCTCCCCGAAATCAAAATTTGTGTGGCCTACGAGCTCGATGGTAAACGCATCGAAGACATGCCCTCGACTGCCGCCGAGCTCGCTCGCTGCAAACCCGTCTACGAAACCATGCCCGGCTGGCTCGAAGAAACGTCACATATCACCGACATAGCGCAGCTCCCCCTCAAGGCCAAAGCCTATGTTGAGCGCCTGATTGAGCTCTCCGGAGGACGGCTCGGCATCCTTTCCATCGGCCCCGCCCGTGAATCCACCCTGCGCATCGGCATCTAATGGAACACATTGCCTTCATTATGGATGGTAACGGCCGCTGGGCGCAAGCCCGCGGCCTTCCGCGTTCAGAAGGACACCGCGCCGGCGGAGAAACCGTCCGGCGTGTGCTGCAATACTGCCGCGCCGCCAACATCCGTTACCTCACACTCTACGCCTTCTCCATCGAAAACTGGAAACGCCCACGCGAAGAAGTCGAAGCCCTCATGCACCTGCTGGTGGCCTATCTCACCCAGGAAGCCCCCATGCTTCACGAAAACCGCGTCCGCCTTCGCATCATGGGGCGCCGGGAAGACCTCCCCGTTGCCGTGCGTGAAGCTCTGGAACGTGTCGAAAACGAAACCGCTGCCTACGAGAACCAGCTCATCGTCTGCCTGAGCTATGGCGGTAGAACGGAAATCGCCCACGCCGCCCGTGCACTGGCACGCCTCGCCGCAAAAGGGAAAATCAACCCCGAAACAATCGATGAAGCAGCCGTTGCCCGCCACCTCTACCTGCCCGATGTCCCAGACCCCGATCTCATTATCCGCACCAGCGGAGAGCTCCGCCTCAGCAACTTCCTCCTCTGGCAAGCCAGTTATGCCGAGTTTTACGTCACCCCCGTCCTCTGGCCAGACTTTTCAGAAAAGGACTTTCAGGACGCCCTCAAAGCCTTTTCCACGCGCCACCGCCGCTATGGCGGCCTCGAACCCGCCGCCCGCGCCTAACCTCGCGCACGTCTCAAACAAAAAGCCCCCGATCCTGCCGGGGGCTTTTTGTTTATCCACTCACCAGAGCCTATGCTCCAGAACAACCATTCAATCCTTTGCAATGGCAAAATACGCACGCGGATGCTTGCACACCGGGCACATCTCCGGCGCCTGCTCACTGATAATAATCGCCCCGCAGTTCAGGCATTCCCAACGATTCTTCCCTGCGCGAACAAACACCTCGCCCGTCTCGATATTTTTACAAAGCGCAGTATAGCGCGCCTCATGCCGCGCCTCAATCTCCGCCACCCCGCGCATCTGGCGGGCAATCTCCGTGAACCCCTCAGCCTCCGCTTCCTCAGCCATCCGTTTATACATCTCTGTCCACTCAAAGTTCTCTCCTGCAGCGGCTGCCTTCAGATTCGCCACCGTGTCGCCAATCCCTTGGAGATGCTTAAACCACAGCTTCGCATGTTCTTTCTCATTGTTCGCCGTTTCCTCGAAGATGCGGGCAACTTCAACATACCCCTCCTTCTTCGCCACCGAAGCAAAATAGGTATACTTATTCCGCGCCTGCGACTCGCCGGCAAACGCCTCTCGCAGATTCTTCTCCGTCTTGCTGCCTTTCAGTTCCATCAGAAATCTCCTTTTTCTCTCTCCGAGGCAACCACGCCTCAATCGTTGAGATTATGATAGCACATCACATGCCCCAAAACAACTCCTCTCCAACCCCATTCCACCCCCCCGCTGCGCCCTGCTGGCACAATGAAACGACGCGCCAACAAAAAAGCAACCCCGAAAGGTTGCCTTTCCTGCACATTGCAGAAACATCTAAACTGGTGCCGGGGGAGGGACTCGAACCCTCACGCTTTAGGGGCGGCAGATTTTGAGTCTGCTGTGTCTGCCATTTCACCACCCCGGCAAAAGACGTATGGAGCGGGTGAAGGGAATCGAACCCTCGTAGCCAGCTTGGAAGGCTGGAGCTCTGCCATTGAGCTACACCCGCATATGCGGAAGCCTACGCCGCAACGCACGAGGCCATAAGATAACAAAACCCCCTTCTGCCTGTCAAACCTTTTTCATAAAAACTTTCCTAAACACACACCCCGTGCAATACAGCACGTTCCCCAAAGCAACACCTCACACCCCCATTCTAAAACCAGAAACCGAAGCCCCAAGAAAAAAACAACCCGAATCTTCCTGTAAGACCCGGGCTCAATTCGTACAAAATGGTGGGCTGTGCTGGACTCGAACCAGCGACCCCTACCGTGTGAAGGTAGTGCTCTAACCAACTGAGCTAACAGCCCATTCTGGAGCGGGCGAAGGGAATCGAACCCTCGTAAGAAGCATGGGAAGCTCCTATTCTGCCATTGAATTACGCCCGCAGAAAAGTGAACATACTATAGCAAACCGCCCATCCCTCCGTCAATCGTTTTTTCACCTTCCGAAAACTTTTCCCTTTCCCCAAATATCCATAATCCGCCGAACACCGTTACGCCGGATAGGTGAAAATACCTTTCGCCCGGATGCGGATTTACCAATCACGCGCATGGGGGGGAACAGCTTGGCGAAGACGCCGCTGTTTTTCCTTCTCGTGTTCCTGCTGTCGATCAGCTGCTTTCTGAAGCAGCGCCTGCAAATCTTCTTTTTTGGCTTTTTCCTGTTGTGCTTCCGGCGAACGTTCCGGTTTCTGCTCGGCCTTCTGATCCCGCGGGGCCTGCTTCTGCTGCTCCTCATGTTGCGGCTGAGGCTGCTGTTTTGGATTGGCCTGCGGTGATTGCTGCGGCGCATTCTGGGGCGCATTAGAGCGCGGCAGATGCTTGCGGATCAGGAGAAGATTTTCCATTACCTGACGTTTCCGTTCAGGCGAGACCGGCGGCGCCAACAGCGGCACCGTGGCATCCGCTGTGCGGGCAATTACATCGCGGTCAGCCTCCGTGAACGCAGGCGGAGCATTGGTAGAGGCTGCGGCCTGCTGCAATTGCTGCTCCGCCCAATCGGGAAAAATCAGGCGAAACTGCTGCGTCAACGCGAGCACCTCTGTCTCATCATCGCGGGCAGGCTGATAGCGCGTGAGCGACGTGAGCGCATTGGTCTGCACCGCGATGGATTCGGCATTCAGTGCTGGCGGATCGGCAAACGTTTTCCATAGGTCATAGGTGAAGGGCTCCCCTTCCGCTAGCGGGGAGACGTCGCCGGCGAGTTCCTCATAAGCCTCCGCAGCACGCTCCAGCCGCGCCTGCTCGGCAGCGCCGCGCGCGGCCAGCTCCATGCGAAGCGTTTCGTTCGTGACAGCCTGCGGAAGAGCTTCCAATACCGGAAACCAGCGATCCGCCTGTGCACGAACATCCGCAGCCAATTGATCGGCCTGGCGGATGCGCGTTTCAGCAGAGGCGATGGAATAAACCTCCGGCACGGCCTTCATCAACGCCCGCTGGTGCTGCAGCAGCGCAGGCACCAGCTGCCCCAAACCCTGCCCCTTGGCGGCTTTAACCGCGGCGGCGCGGCGCGCCTCGCGGCGGAGTGCCTCCAGTCCGGACTGCGCCCGAGCGAGATTTCGCCGTGCGCGTTCGGAAGGTTCGGCCTGCAAGGCTCGAGTAAAGGCTTGCAAGGCTTCCTCACGCAACGCCAGCCGAGTCTCCGGGTCATTGCCAGTTTCAGCAGCCTGCGACAAGAGAAGCGCCCCCTCCAACGTTGCCGCACGCGCGGTAAAATCATGATGATCCACCGCCAGGCGCACACACGCAAGCGCATTCGTCACGCTGCCGGCCTTTTGCCAGGCCAGTGCTTCATTATAAGCATAGAGCGCAGCCTGTGAAGGCTCTGCCGCCAACCGCGCAGCCGCATAATCCTGCGCGGCCTCCTCAAAACGCCCTTCCCGATAAGCGCGCTGCCCCTCACGAGCCGGTTCACGGGCAGCAAGCCCCCCAACCAAAAACATCGCCGCTGACAGCACAGCCAAGCGTCCAACCCGCCCGGTCGAGAGCGCCGCCGCCGCCAACAGCAATAGGGTACCCAAAGCCGCCACCAGCGCCGTCCGATCGGCGAACGCCTGCTCCACCTGTTCCCGTGCTTCCTCATCGGCCAGTCGGGTAAGCCAACGGGAATAAACCGCGCCAAGCGTGGTTTGCGCCGTACCGGCAGATCCCAGCGGAATATACCGCCCGCCACTGGCCGAAGCAATGACCTGAAGTGTTTTCTCCGTCAGCCGACTTTCCACCGGGCGGCCGTCATATTGTAATGTTCCGGCAGCCGTGGGAATGGGAGCGCCGCGCGTGGAACCAATACCCACCGTAAAGATCGGGATCTTCCGCCACCCGGCCTCCCGCGCCAGCTCTTCTGCACGTCCGGCCAAATCCTCGCCATCACTGATCAACACCACAGCACAATGGCTGCTTTGCGCCCGTTCAAAGGTTTCCAGGCACTTGGCAATCGCATCGGCAAGATCCGTTTCACCCGGCGGAGCACTCTCCGGTGCCAAGGCATCAATACTCTGGCGCAGATACGCGCGATCGGAAGTCATGGGGCACAGCACCACCCCTTTGCCGCGAAAGGCCAGCAACCCCACGCGATCGCCCTGAAGTGCATCCACCAAGTCAATGAGATCGGCCTTAGCCCGCCCCAGCCGGTTAGGGCGGACGTCCTCAGCTAACATGGAACGTGAAACATCCACCGCCAACATCAAGTTGCGCCCACGCACCGTCAGCTCCTCCGTGGTACGCCCCCAGCGCGGCCCGGCCAGTGCGACCAGCAACACAGCCATCGCCGCCAGCACCAACGCCACCTGCACCCGAACCCGCCGGGAAACCGGCGGCGCATGGCGCGACAACGCCGCCAGCCGCCGAGCGTTCACCCGCAGCCGCCACACTGCCAACACCCCAAACACCGGCACCAGTCCCAATGCGAACAATATCCAGGGATGTGAAAAGATCATTCTGCCCCCTCTTGCTTCAAGTTTCGCTCTGGAAGCCACCCCGAGCCTGCGGCGCTTTCCACGCATACCCAGCCCCTGCGCCGCCCTATCACACGCCAGGGCGCCCCCAACGCACCCAGAACCGGCGCGGCGGCCGAGGGCGCAAAACGAAGCGGAAGCCCTTTACCGCCCTCCGATCCCCCGAGTGCCACCTCCGCCACGGAGACCTCCGTCTCCTCAGCAAGCGGTTTTACCCGGAGCTTCAACGGCGCAGCTTCCACCGTAGAAATCTGGCGTGTACGCACGTCAAACACCGTCATGGGGCTCAATCGAAGCGTCAATTCTCCAGCGGCAGCTTCTGGCACCAGCCAGGCCCGCGCCTCTATGCGCCGCGGTGTCCGCTTGATTATCCGCCAGGGATACACCCGCCCACGCGGCGAAGTCTGCCACCCAAAAGCGAATGTTTCTGGGAGCTCGCCAACCTGTGCTTCCGCCACGGCCGACACCTCTACCACATCGCCGGCGGCAAAGTCCGGCGCGTCAGCCGTCAGACGGAGAGAAAAAACGCCCACGCTTGCGCCTTTGGCCGCCGCCGGCAAAGGCACCACCTCATAACTGAACGCCGGCACACGCACCTGCTTCACCTGGCTTGAAGCCGAACGCATAAACCCAAACGTCTGCACCGTCGTCAACTGCGCCGTCAGCCGCGCCTCAGGAATGGCCGTCAACTTGGACACTTTAGCACACTCACGCCAGCAAAAACGCGTCCGCCGCCGGATTCCTTCGCGAAACACCTGCTGCGCCTCGGGGACACGCTGAGGCCCCTGATCCAGCACCAAATCGGTAATCTCCTCGTCCGCATCCGTCACCACATCCAGCACCAGTTCAAATGGCTGCCCCACATAGACCGGTGCGGCCGGCACCGTGTTCCAAGCTGCCGAGACCAATTCCGCTCCCAGCCGCAGCGTCCACAGAGCCGTCAGCACCGCAATTATCCAACCATGTCTCATGGGTTGTTTCCTTCCCCCTGCGCCGCCGATACGGCCGCAGCCGCCACTGCGGCCTGCGGAAGCGGCGCATGTAATCGAACCCACGCCATGACCCACAGCGCCAGCATCGCCATGGCCAATACCGCCAATGACGCCGTTACACGGACATGCCGCCGCCCCAGGCATGCCCAAACCAGCAGACACAGCCCCGCCGCCACGCAGGCGCCATCGGCCAACACCCCTACGCCGCCCTTTGGCGGCCATATAACGGCTCCCAGGGGCACCGGCTCCCCAACCGTTTCATACGCTGCACGCAGCGCCTGCGCTGCAGCAGCATCCGAACCATATGCCCAGCGATAACGCGTCAATAAGGCCTGAGCTAGCACCTGACGCCGCGCCAAAATGGCGCAGGAGGCGCCGTTGAGCAGCGTGGCACGGCTCCAATCCCCCCCACGCGCCAGCCCCAGCCACAACTCGGCCGCCTGGGCGTAGGCTTCAGGCGATGTAGCCGAAACAGCTCGTGCCTCCGCGCGTTCCCGTACAAAGACATCCGGCTCAGCAGACCGCCCTTCGGCTGGAAAAATGATCAGCGCAGCCAAGAAAAACACCGCACACACGCTCGAATGCCCCGTCTTGACTCGGCACACCTGGGGCAACACCTCTGCCAGCCTGTCGCGCGCTTCCTGCCAACCCTGCCCGCCGGCATAAATCGCCTGCTCCAGCCGTTCATAAGCCGCGCAGAGCTGCCCGGCCTCCGGCGAAGGCTTCAATAATTGATGCAGTTCCGGCGCCGTTAACGCTGGGCGCCCCGCCCAGATCCGAAGCGCCGCCGCCGCTGCGTCCGGCGTCTGAGCCGCCCGAAGTGCCGCCACGGCTCGCGCGGTGGGACGATGACGCCCTAATCCGCGCTTCAGCCGCGCCAGCACCACGCACACCGGGCGCACCAGAAGCCGCAGCACCCCAGCAAAAACACCCACTGCAAGTATAGCCCAGGCCCATCGGGCGGGCTGAGTTCTGGGCTGTTCCAGGCCGAAACCCAGAATCAACGGCGGCGGAAGCGCTGTCAGCTCCTGTCCCTCCTCTTCCCCCATCAGCACCCATTGCGCCGAAGGGCGCACGCGCAGAGGAATGACTGCCGTCTCCACCTCTCGGTAAACCTCTGCCGCACGGTCAAACCACGCCAGCGACAATGGTGGGATCTCCAAAAGCCCCGCACGGATAGGGCGCAGATTGAAAGCAAAGGCACACCCTCCCTCAAAGCGCTCCCGAGCCGGCTCGCCATAGGCACGAAACCCCTCCGGCGCAGAAAAGGCCGGCGGACGCAAAAGCGTGGGGTCGCCATCGGAGAAGAGCCGCACCGTCAATCGAACGGGATCCCCCACCCGCACGTTATGCGCATCCACCTCTGCCTCAGCGGAAAAGTGCCTTCCGATCGCGCCAATGAACCCCTCCGGGCGGCCTTCTGTGGGCGGAGGGACAACCGTAACGGTAAGCGGCTTGCCTTGCGCCAGGCAGCGCACCCATTGCGCTTCTCCCGCGTCGTTAATGGAAGCCACCCGACGATCATTCACAATGGGCGCAGGAAAGAACTGTTCGCCTGCACGTGTCGCCACATACGGCACCTCCACACGCCAGACCCAGTTGGTTCCGCCCTCAATTTCCGGCTCAGAGCTCCTGGCTCGCCCCGTCAGGCGAAGAGGGGAATCGTCCCCCAGCTCGGCCTGCAGGCTGACACGCGGGCGCGCCTCAACCTGGCGCCCAAAGAGATCCTGCGACCAGAAGGGTGAACGGGGGCGCCCATTGAGCATCAGCGCGGGGGCGCGCACGTCCAGCCGAAGGGTAACGGCATCCCCGGGCATGGGGCGCTCCGGATCGGCCGTGAGCGAAATCGCGATAGCGGGATCGGGCTCCAGCGGCTGCACGGCAACCGCCGCCTGCCCACGAAACGTTAGCGTTTTACCGGCTTGCGTCTGCGCCGTCAGGCGCGTGAGGCGGCAGGGCCCCTCTGTTCCAGGAACAAGCTGGAAAACGAAAGAGGAAGATACACGCCCATTAATGGAGACACTTTGCTGCCCCCGGCTCACCGTCTGAACCTCCGGCGCGAAGGTGAAGTTCACCGACTGCAGTGCCTCCTCGGAAGAGACCTCCATCCGGAAGACATCCCCCACATACACCGTTTCCGGGGACAGACGGACATGAAGCTCCTGCGCGGCGGCCGCTGCCGCCCAGCACAGGCCTGCGCATACAATAAACATGCGGAAAACTCGGCCACTCATGCCTATCAGTATATCAAACCCGTTCCCCTCCAGAAGCAAAAACCCCGGCAATCCGTTATTAGCAGCACGCTATAATGAACAACCGCGGCTGCGCTGACCTTGCAGCACAGCCGCGATAAAAGGGTCTGCGCAAGCAGGCGCTTCAGAGCACGTGAACCTGCTTATGACCCGGATTTACGCCGCCAATAATAACTGGCTTTTCGCCGGCAGCTTCCAGGGCTTTAAGCGCAGCGCCGACGTCAGCAGACGCAACCATGAGAATGAAGCCGATGCCCATATTGAACACGCGATACATTTCTTCTTTGGCCACGCCGCCCTTTTCACCGATAAACCGGAAAACCTGCGGCACCTCCCAGGCAGCAGAATCAATCGTAACATCCACATGCTTGGGGAGCACCCGCGGGATGTTGTCATAGAAGCCGCCGCCGGTAATGTGCGCCATGCCGTGAATATCCACGCCCGCTTCCATCACGCCAAGCACGGGTTTAAGGAAACTTTTGTGAATGGCGAGAAGGGCGTCAGCACAGGTGGTCTCGGTGCCCGGGAGAAGGTCTTCGGGTTTGAGCCCTTCCTGTTCAAAGATCACCTTGCGGGCAAGAGAGAATCCGTTCGTTTGCAGACCGCCGGAAGGGAGGCCGATAAGAACATCGCCCACGGCGATCTTCTCTCCGGTGATCACACGGTCTTTCTTTACCTGCCCAACAATGGTGCCGACAAGGTCATATTCTCCCACAGGGTAGAGCCCGGGCATTTCGGCCGTCTCGCCGCCAAGAAGGGCGCAGCCATTCTCAGCACAAGCTTTGCAAAGGCCTTTAACCACATCATTAAAAATGGCCGAGTCAAAGACGGAGGCGCCAATGTAATCAAGGAAAAAGAGAGGGGTGGCGCCCTGCACAAGAATATCATTCACGCAATGGTTGACGATGTCTTGCCCAACGGTGTCGTGGCGGCCGGCCATAGCGGCAACTTTCAGTTTGGTGCCTACGCCGTCAGCAGAAGCCACCAGAATCGTATCGGCGCCAGGGCTCTGGAAGAGTCCGCCGAAGCTGCCAATGCCGCCAATGACGCCGGGCGTAACGGTTTTTTTCACCATTTGCTTGATGGTTTCAATGCCGCTCATCTTCTTGTCGATGTCTACACCGGCGGCGGCATATGCGCTGTTTTTCTCGTTCATGGATTGTCTTTCTATAGGAATCATGCAGAGGAAAGGGTTATTCGGTTACCGGGGTGCCCTCGGCTACAGGGGCTCCGGAAGGGGGCGGGGTGACGGATACAGAAGCTTTGATGAAGCGGGCATCTTCGGGCACAGGCACGCGCACAAGCTGCGCATCATCCGCGCCAGAGGCAATGTTCACGCGGGTAACCGTTTGTTCACCGCCCAGGGTTTGCGCAGTGATAAGCGTGAGCGTCCCATAGATTTTTTTTAGATCGAGCGCGGTCTGCGCCCCGTCGGCGCCGGCAAGCCCCTTAACGGTAAGCAAGCCGGAAACGGGATCAAAGGCCGTGATAGCCAGAGCGGGCGCCGCGCCCGCATTCATGGCAAACGCATTCTGAAGCAATTCGCCAGAGGCATCGGCAGCAAAGGCTCCGCCTTTTTGCGCATCGTTGAGCCAGGCCACATAGTGCGCCACGGCAGCTTCATTCTGCGTGCCGTTTTCTTCGGAGGGAAGGATGCTTTCGGAAACGCGGGCCAGCGTGATATCCTGAGCGGTGCCCTCGCCCTCGAATGTGAGAGCCGAGAACCCGGCGCCGGAAGCAGGCGCACGAACCGTAAGCGTTTTCGGCTCGGTGCCCTCAGCACTGAAGGTAACGGTAAACGTCAACGTACCCGAAGCGAGACGCCCCACGGCGCGTACATTGACGGGTACATTCGCGGCGGCCACATAACCGCTGCGTTTCCATCCCTGGGTTTCGGCATCGGCCACAAGCAGCTCCCCCGTTGTATCGGCCACAATGGCAAGCTTGGATTGCTTCACCGCCGAATCATAGGCCGGCGTTTCCGAGGGAAGCGTGAAGGCGAGCACAGCGGAAAAGATGGCCGTACTCGAAGCTTCCAGCTGGGCGGCTTCCACTACAAACGACTGCGGCGCATCCGCCTGGCTGGCGTAGGGCCCGGGCAAGGGTTTATTGGCCTGCAGCGTAACGGCCTGCACACACACTGCGAGCCCGGCAGCGGCCAACATCCAAAACATCCGATTCATCGCACACTCCTTCCTTATAACACGCGCAGCAAGCGCGGCATCACATCCATCAACGAAACGGCTCCTGCACACACCTCTTCAGCATGAGGGCCCAAAACGATCAACGGCACCGAATTGAAGGTATGCCCCCGTGTGCCCAAATCCTCAACATTGCCATGATCCGAAGTAATCAACAGCAGGGTGTCTTCATCGCGCCCGCTCTCAACCCGCGTTAGAAAAGCGTCCAGCGAGCGCAACACCTGCTCGGCGCGGGTGCGATCCTGCGAATGCCCCGCAATATCGGTGAGAAAATACTCAAAGAGTGTGAAGTCGTTCTCTGCCGCAATGGAAAGCAGCTGTTCGGCGGCGGTTTCGGGCGATATCAAGGGGCCGGTATACCCTTTCGGCACAATAGCCGCACGCGTTAAATCATGCACCACCGCACGCCCGGCGAGCATATCGCGCTGAAAGCGCAGGGTATCGGGCTCCGTAAGCGACATGATCGTGGTTACACTCTTAAACCGACGCGCCGCCAGCTCTTCGGCGGTATCCGCAAAGTAGGCATCCGCAAAACAAACACGCAGTCCGCGCCGATGCAGCGCCATAAAGAGATTGTCCTCCTGCAAGAGCTTACAGAGCGTTGGCCCGGGAAATCCTTCCTTATGCCGCCCCATCACCTGCGCGGCATTCACGCCGGTATAGAGCGTAGCCTGCCCGGTGGCCGATTGCGGCAGCCCCGGCACATTCAGGCACGCATCCAGCCGAACAGCCCCCTCCATCAGCCGGCACAGCGTGGGGCAAACCGCCGGGCAAACGGGATTGGTCTCTCCCGCCGGGGCGTAGCCGACGCCGTCGATGAAGATGTACAGCACATGCATGACGCTGTTTATCATAACAAAAACCGCCGCCGCCCGTTCACTCCTTTACCCCCTCCCCGCCGAGCTTTATCCAACCCTGCGTCGTCTCTCCCGCCTAGGAAGGGTTACCCCTCAACCCTGCCCCTCACTACCCCCTCAGCCTCTGGGCAAAGTCAGAACAAGACGCAGAAAGCGCCCAAACGAAAAGAAAAAACCTCTGAGCGGAAGTCTAAAACCACCCTCCGCCGAAGACGCCAAAGCCAAAACCAACCGTAAAAACAGCACCCTAAGGCTTCGGCTGTGTTATTTCCGACAGAGCATCTGCGCCAGACGCCACCACCCCCGGCGCATCACCCACAAGCGCAGGCGCCATTTCAACGGAAGCTCCAGAGCCCGTGGCAGCAATACCGCAAACACCTCCCGAATGGCCTGGGCGGCCTCAGCGTTCCGACGAACCGTGCCAGGGGCGATCCAAAAGCGAATGAGGGTGTGCCCCACCCACTTAAAAGGCGTCATCAGAGCGCGGTGATATGCGCGGCGAAAGCGAGGCTCGATGGGAAGCGCGGCGGCTTGGGCAAGCGCCTGAGCATAACCGGCGATCCAAACGGGAGAACACGTGCCGCATGAACCGGACGTGTGCCCCGTACGCCAAAAGTAGGTAACTGCATTTAGCAAACACGCACGGGAGACGGCCAGATGCGTAAGGGGCGTATAATACGTGTCATCGCCATAACGCACGGGTAAAAACCGAAAAGCACCGAATGCAGCGCGGTCATAGCGCTTATTCCAGCTTGGAAAAGCAAGACCGCCGTGAAGCGGGTTAGTAATGGCTGCAATCAGCTCTTCTCGCCACCGTGCCCCCTCCAACAACGTATACCCAGGCGATGCGTCAAGCGGCGGAGGCGTCTCGGAGAATGGGCACATCCGCCCAACAACCAAGGCTGCGCCGCTCTCCCGAGCGCCCTGTTCAAGCACTTCCACCGCATAAGGCGGAAGAATATCGTCCTGATCCAGGTGCATAAACGCACGTCCGCGCAAAGCCTCAAGAGCGCGGTTGCGAGCACCACAGATACCGGCATTCCGCTGAGCTATCACCCGAAAACGCACATCCGCGCGGATGGTTTCGGCCAACACCGCCTGCGACTCATCACGCGAACCGTCGTCTACCAAAATCGCTTCCCAATCACGCGCTGTCTGCCGACGAAGACTTGTGAGCAGCTCCGTCAGGAACGGGAGCGCATTATAGACAGGGCAGAGGATGGAAAGTGCGGGCGAGGTCATAGACGAGAAGATGGCAATTCAGGAAGGCGGCAGCAGACCCAGCGGCCAAACAGCTTGAGCATCCGGGCACCCCGGCCGAAACGACAGTAGAACCGCCGACGGCGGGCAAAAGGTGCGAACGCTGCCAGAGTCACCACAGGCGGTTCAAGCCGAGGAAGCTCACCCGCAGCGATCGCCTGTCGAAGCGTGTCGAGCGTACCGGCCAGATCCCGCCAATCAATGCGTCTGGACAAGGCAGAAAGATCATAATCCCACCACTTCAGGTCTTCAATCGCACGGATCGTGGCCTCGTCAAAACGATACCGAATCACTTTAGCAGGAATTCCGCCAACAATAGCATAGGGCGGAACATCCCGGGTAACCACCGCGTTGGCGGCAATAACCGCACCGTTACCGATCGTTACGCCGCCCATAATAATCGCACGGTGACCAATCCAGACATCATGCCCAACGGTAATGGGCGCGGCGGCGTCATCATAAGGCACGGGAAAGGCTCCCTCCTGACCAGGAAACGAATGGCGGATGTAGAAGTACGGAGAGGTGGAGAGACGATCGAGGGAGTGCGACTTGAGACCAAAGGCGACCCCATCGGCAACCGAGCAATAACGCCCCACGGTTACGCCCAACAATTCCGAACTGGTGTAAGAATACGCGCCGAGCGCGCTGTCAATCCGCTCCAACCGAAGCGGCGCCCAAAGCTTACATGCCCTCTCCAGCCGCAGTTGGCCGCCCTGCCCCATATTAAGCAGATGGGGAGGAAGCGCAACGCCCCACGCGCGCTCCACCTCTTTTCGAATACGCTTGGGGAACACATACACCATTTTGAGAGAGCAAGAAGGGTCCGGCATGGCCACTTATTCCTTGGGAAGGCGAAGGCGCGGATAACGCAGGCGCCAGCGCTGCGATGACGGAATCGAATGCGCCTCTGGCAGGCGAAACTTGAAGCGCATGGCAATCAGGCGGATGAGAAGCACCGTGCCCGAAACGATCAGAAAACGCCCAAAATAATCCACCTGCGGCACGCAGCGGGAGAGAATCACAAAGAGCAGACCGCCAATCAACGCGGCCGTTGCATAAAAATCACTGCGCAGAACCGCCGGAATGCGCATGGCCAGCACATCACGGATAACCCCGCCGCCCACAGCCGTCATCACGCCGCACAACGCCACCGCCACCCACTCGCAGCCGTAAAGCATGGCCTTTTCACAGCCAATGGCAGTAAAAACGCCCAGCCCTACCGCATCCAGCACGGGAATAATATTCCAACGATCGCCCAGCCGCGGCGCCAAATAAAACGTGATTGCCCCCACAATCGCACAAAGAATCAGATAGCGCCCATCCTGAAACGCCGCGACTGGCGTAGCGCCAATCAGCGCATCGCGGGTAATGCCCCCGCCCACACCAACCGCGCACGCCAGCACCACCACACCCAACACATCCAAATGACTGCGGAACCCGCGCAGCGCCCCCGTCACGGCAAAGACAGCCGTTCCAAATAAATCCAAACCCAAAATAATGGTATCGCGATGTGCAGAAAGAAAGGAAAGCTCCATGGCGTCTCTCTATCCCTCAATCAAGTCTCTACCCCTTGCGCCAGGGCACCAGCCCCAGACGCACGGTATAATAACACATCCTGCCGAAACGCGGAGTTTTGCTACACTGCCCGCCATGAACACCTTGCCAAAAGCCGCCTTTTTCGATATCGATGGCACCCTTTTCGACACCGAGCGCCTCTGGGCCGAAGCCCTTGCGCTTCTCTTTGAACGTCTGGGCGCACACACATCTGCCGCTGCCCTTTCGCGCCTGACCTACGGCCTCGCATGGCCCGATGCCCACCGCGCGCTCCAATTTCATTTCCCGGAAACCGTTGGCGACCTTTCTGCAGCCGCCCTTGGGGCGCGTCTCTGCGTGGAGTTCGACCGTCTGTTTGCGCTGGCGCCGCCCCTGATTGCCCCCGCCGCGGCACTTCTCCGCGCCCTTCGTGCCGCAGGCGTTCCCTGCGCCTACGTCTCCGGAAGCCCGCGCCGCACGATTGAAACCAATCTTCGCCGATGTGCCCTCGCGGCTTTGTTCGACTTGGAACGCTCCGTTCCTTCCGATGACATGCCCAGGGGAAAACCCGCGCCCGATGGCTACCAGCTGGCGCTAAAACGATTTGGCATCCACCCTGATGAGGCCGTGGTCTTTGAGGATTCCCGCGTGGGCAGTCTGGCCGCTCTCGCCGCCGGTATTGCACAAACTTACGTCTGCCCGCCGCCCAACGCGCCGCCGCAAGACTTCCCGCCCGAAGCCCGCCGTCTCGCCTCTTGGAATGACGCGCTCCCCGCCCTGCCCCGCACATAACCCCCATCTGCCCATCGCCAAGCGAAGCGTACACCCGCTCCTGCTCGGCTCGCCGCCTTCCCCGGAGAAAAGAAAAACCGCAAGTTATCCTTTGACAACCTGCGGTTTTGCAAACTGGCGGAGAAAGCGAGCCACCCCTCTCAGCCCATTTTAAGTTCAAAAATCACGCCTCAATAAACAGGGTAGGTTATTAATTGCGATTACCTCCCACAAAAAACTCAGAAAAATGACGATGATCGCATCCATAGCCACACCTTGACGTGGAAACCCCAGATACTCTCATCAAATGTATTACATCACCGGATGCAAAAAAGTCAAGCTAAAAGAAAATGCAAACATCAAGGCAATTACAAGAACAGTCCAATACAAGGATAACGTCCGGAAAATTGCGCACAATTTGAGAAAGGTTACTTGAAAAGCGACCTGTTCACTGATTGATTATAGTTTTCGCCGACAACAACCACTCAGAAAGAGAACAGGTCATGGAAAATGTAGCACTTGAAACGGAAAAAGCAATCTCCAGAGCCCTCAAAATTGATGAAAAAGAGATTCAAGACCACATTGACGATCTGGTGAGGCAGTCCGTCGAGGACACGTTGAACGCCCTGCTGAATGCGGAAGCGGATGCCATCTGCAATGCGGGCCGCTATCAGCGGACGCCGGATCGGCTGGATACCCGGGCAAGCTATCACCGAAAGCTGCTCACCAAGGCGGGGGAGGTCGATCTGAAAGTTCTCCCCGGCTTCGCTTCGGAGTCTGCCCTTCGAAACGGAGATCATCTGGCGCTATTAGACCAAGCAGAGCTTCGAGGAGGAAGCTCTGATCGAGATGTATCTGACCGGCGTTTCTGCCTGGCGGGTGGAGGTCATCACGGAAGTGCTGTGGGGTGCGAAAGTCAGTCCCAGCACCGCCAGCAACCTCAATCAGAAGTCTACGGCAAGATCGAAGAGTGGCGGATGCGTCCGATCAACGAGGAGCATCCCTATGTGTTCGTGGATGGCGTATATCTGAAGCGAAGTTGGGGCGGAGAAGTCCAAAACGTCTCCGCGTTGGTCGCGGACAGGTCAATCAGGATGGATACCGTGAGATTCTGGGCGTCGCCGAGGAAAACCGCGAGGACAAGGAGTCCTAGAGCAACTTTCTGCGCTATCTGAAGGATAGCGCAGAAAGGCGTGAGGCTGATCATTTCGGATAAATGCCTCGGCCTGTACGAAATCATCGAAGACTTCTTCCCGGAGACAAAATGGCAGCGCTGCGTGATCCATTGGTATCACAATGTTTTCAATCTGTGCCCGTGGAAAACATGCCCGTGAAGTTGCCGTCATGTTGAAGGCGATCCACGCGCAGGAAGATAAAGAGGCCGCGCGCGAAAGCGTTTCTGGTAATGGAAAAGCTTCGCAGAATGAAGCTGGAAAAGGCGGCGGAACCTGTGGAGAAAAGCGTGGAGGAGACCTTGTCCTACATGGGTTTTCCGTATGAACACTGGATCCGTCTGCGGACCAATACCGGACTGGAGCGCATCATGAAGGAGATTCGTCGCCGAACACGGGTCGTCGGAAGCTTCCCAGACGGTTACTCCGCCATGATGCTAGGTCGGGGCAAGACTCAGGCATCTTTCAACAACATAATGGGGTACACGTCAGTATATGAACACGTGCAACCTTTATGGGGAGGATGTAAAGTAAAAGATAGAAGGCGGAGCCTCACAAACCGTGCCTGCTCCTCCGAAGCTTTATGGTCGGTCGGGTTGTGAGGCTCCGCCAAAAGAACTCGCGAAACTCTGATCAGTCAGAATCAAATGTGCGCAAAAATTCGGACACTTCCCGAATGTCGAATCCTGGCAGGAGAAATTCAATCGAAATGTCGAGAGGGACAGAAAAACAGCTGAAGGAACTCGGCTGGAATCTGATTGTGGTCTGGCAATGTGAGTTACAAAAAGATGGATTCCTCGAAACCCTGCCGGACAAAAGACATTTTACCTTGAGGGTGCATTCGTCTCTCATATCTGCATTTGCGCGCAAAGCAGAGGGATTGCCCATTGCCTGACAATGCCTGTCGCCATTTCGGAGCCAAAGCGCGGCGACTCTGGCCGAAGTTTCGCCGAATGCCGTAGTCGTGACGGGAACACCTTTTGTCCGTGCCAGGCGCGCCGTTTTCCGCAATGCTGGATTACCTGATCCAGTGCCAATTCTCCGCGGTGATGGTCCGTTCCATCTGTTCCTGTTTCTCTTTTGGAACTACGGAGAAGAAATCCAATCCAGTCAATTCTTCCACTCGATTGACGGTGACCACGAAGGTTCGTAAATCGGCTGAACTGCCCTTGTTTGACAGCACAAAGCCAATCATCTTTTCCGGGGCGTTGTATCGTAAATCACCCTGTAA
>ERZ808277.241-NODE-241-length-20566-cov-6.428648_pt1 | contig 20566 bp, 43 predicted proteins | sample MGYA00521240_ERZ808277 | MGnify/ENA primary metagenome ERZ808277 (study PRJEB31516, sample SAMN03275599) | gut metagenome | biome: mammalia-associated habitat; material: feces | host: Papio cynocephalus | place: Kenya | collected 2012-07-17 ... | reverse complement strand
TCATATTTTGCCTCCCTTTTTATTCCTCTATTGTTATATTGATATCGTTTGTAATATCTGCTTCTATCTTTTGGTGCTGTAGCCCCAACTGCTTCTGTAGCAAATCCAACGCTTTAAGTTTTGCGGTTGTGCCGTATACTTCATCTTCTTTATCCGAAAAAGCTATTTCAGATAGTTTTAACGCTACCTTTTCTGCGTTGATACAAGCCGCCGCAAATGCTTCTTTCTATAAAGCCGCTATATATTCTTTTACTTCCGGCTTTCTGAATACTTTGCAATATGCTTTTCTTGCGTTCTCTATTGAAGAGGTATCATAAGCATAAAAATAGGCCCTGGAGGCGTTGCCGCCATTGCGCACATATTCTTCACAAAAAGCTTTTTCTTTATTTGTTAATGCCATTTTAAAAATCTCCTTTTCTCAATATTTTGCTTTATCCAAAAGAGAATAGATAAAGGGAGCAGCAAATGCGCTCCCCCTTATACTTCAATAACTTTCTCTACTATATTTATATTATTCCTTTTGGCGAACTCTTCCCAAAAATCGCCTAAATCTCTTCCGGTTTCATCACATTCAATCCAACCGATTAACAAATCGGTTTTTTCAGCTTCTGTTAGCTTTCTGTCAAAATCCTTATCTATTATTTTCATTTATAAAACCTCCTACATCAACAATTTTGGTTATATCTTTGATGTCGCTTAGTTTTACTAACTAGCCTTTTGATTCCTCCTAGCCGCAGTAATCACGGCAAGAAACAATTCTTGTGCTTATGGTTTCAAGTTTCTCTCGAAGCTCTTTTACATTAAAAACATAAAACTTTGAGTTTTGTGCATCGCCGTAAAATAAATAATCCGCTTCGCAAAACAGCCACCAGCCACGATACTAAGCATGGCTTGAATGTATGTTCTAGATTTCTAAATATAAGTTTCCGGTGTCGGCAACTCTTGAATCATACTTTACTTCAAAGCTTCTTCTGTTTCCAGAAGCATCAGTTACAAAAAAGTCGATATCTTTTGAAAAATACTCCGGATTGGCTGTTGTGTTTTCAACTATATAGCCCTCTTTACTTCTGTAATACTTTTCAAAAAGGGTTTCCCCTAAATTTCCTAATTGATTAGAATTTAAATGTTTCATTATAATATCCTCCATCCTTTCATAGTATTATGAAAATTACTTTATATTGATTATCCTAAGTTGTCCTAAACTTTTTCTTTTTTAATTGTTATTTCAACCTTTGTGTATTCATCATCATAAATAATCTCTTTAATCAAATCATAGATTTCTTCCAAATTTGATATGTCATCAAAAGCCGATAGCAACAACGTTTTACAAGAATAATAGCAACAACCAAATTCCCTCCATAACGCTTTATTAGCTTCTTTCCATGCTTCCGCATTGATTGCTTTATAATCTTTTCTGCCGGAAGCTATAGCAGAAGATATATAGTTATCTAAAAACTTGTGCCGATATTCCCAATATTGTTTTAATTCTTCCATTTCCTCTTCATTTACTAATTCTCTTTTTTTGACACCCTCAAAAACTGTAGTACACCAATATGTTTTCTCTTTGTTATCTTTATATATGGTATTTGTTTTAATTAATTTACTGCACCAACGTTTTAAAGTGCGCTCGTCCACAGAAACGTCATATATTTCTTTTAGCATCTTCTCTCTTTCAGCCCAAGGCATAGCATTAAAGCCGTCTACTTCAAAAAAGGCTGTCAAAAAGCAAGCAAAAGCAGTTGTATCTATTTGAATATCTAAATCATATTTTCTAATCATTATTTCGGCTAATTTTTCTTGCGCCGTTTGCGGTTGCCTTGTTATATTTACACCTTTTCGGGAATACTCAAAAGAATACCCCCAATTCATCAATTTGTTTTTTACTTGTCTTGCAAAGTTTTTGTTTTTCAAATCAATCTACAAAACTTCTGCTAATTCCGCTCTTCCATAAAAGCGAACCTCTAATTGTTTCATTATAATAACCTCCGATTTAGTTTTAATTAGTTTAAATAAATAGTTTTCGCCAAAGGTTTTCCAAACAGTAATAATATATATATGTACGGAAAACCTTTGGCGAAAAGTCTTAATTTTGAGTAATTATTCTTACTGCTTCTCTGAGTTGACTTGTATTCTCAAAACCATATACATTAAGCCAAGGTTTATCTCTGTTCGGTATAACTTCCAAAATTTGAAAGCCCTATTTTGTCAATTCCCTTGCAACTTGTAATTTGAATACTTTAAAAGTAGCCATTATTGTTTTCCTCCCTATCTGCCGCAAAAAATTTCATTACAAAAATGTCTGATTACTTCTGATAAAGTCATGTCATACTTTTCCGCATAATCTCTGAATTTCTGTTTTTCTTCCGGTGTTAGCTTGATTTTTAATGTTTCTGTTTTTCTGCTCTCCATTAATATCTCTCCTTATATATATGAATTTTATTTTTAATGGATTTTCCTTTTATGTCCCCACTTTTTTTCAAAAAATATAAGCAGAGGGTTAGAACCTCTGCCCATATCATTGAAAGGAAAAAGTGAGGAAAATATAAAGGCTATTGCCTCATACATATATGAAAATTCTTATAGCTTCATTAAAAACTTTTGCCCAAAAATTTTAGATTATTTTGCTGATTTTTTTGTTTTATACAAAATCCAATAAGTTTACATTGATTTTATTCAGATTCAAGCGATTTCATTCAAATTCACATAGTTTTATGCAGTTTTGAATTGAGTTTATACAGTTTTGGATAGTTTTCTAAAGAAAACCGATAATTTATTTCTGATTTCGACAAATATTAACAAATTTCGACAATTCAACTATGATATACTATGCAAGCCAAAAGGCAAAAATATAAAAATGAAAGAGGTAAAAACAAATGAAAATTACACTAGATTTGGAAACCAGTGAAATTACAGTACCCAAAAATTTCTTTATCAACATTGAAAAAGAAAATGATATCATCAAAAGTCATGGCGGCGAACCGGTTAAACCTGTTGACAGAATTAAAGCAGCTTTCAAAAAAGGTATAGATGAACCCGATAAATACCTTCATGTTAAGAAGTGATGGCGGCTAAAGGTACAAGAGTAACCGAGCGTGAAAAGAAGCGTATGTGGGAATTGTATCAGCAGTTCGGCACTTTTAAATCCGTTGCTAAGAAAATGCGCCGTTCACCGGATACCGTTTCCAGATATGTTAGAGAATATGAATCGGTTCTGAGAGTTGCACATATAATGGCATAAGTAAAAGGGGACTACCGCAAAAGTAGCCCCCTTATTCTTATCTCATTTTAATTCTCTTATCTTGCGCGCTCAATACTTCAAGAGGTGAGTATTCCTCAAAACCTCTTTTTGTATCTACACCGTATAAGTTTGCATAGTGTACTGTCATTTCAATTTTTTTATGCCCTAATATCTTTTGAAGTCTAAAACAATCGCCGCCGTTTTGTATATAAGTTTTGGCGTAATAATGACGGAATAAATGAACAGATGTTTTTGAAACACCTCTGTTATGGTTATAATCTTCGATAGCAAGTTTCAAAGCGTTTTCCGATAGTTGTATATTGTCTTGGCTCGGAAACAAATATTCATCCGGTTTTCCGTTTCTGATACTTAGATACTCTAACAAAATACGTTTCATTTCTTTGCCTATTGGAACATATTGGTTTGTTCTGTTTTTTGTGTGTCTGAAAAGTATCATGTCCGAATCAAAGTCTAAATCTTTAATCAAAACATTCCTCAAAGTAGCAGAACGGCAACCGCTGTTTAATAGGAAACAAACAATAACCCAATTGCGATATTCACAAAAGCTACATTTTTTCATATCCGGCTTCTTTATTAACTTCTTTATCTCTTCGTTTGTATAAACCTCTTTTGGTTCTGTCTCAAATTTGTATGGCGGCACTTTTATATAACAATAGCCATTTTCTCCACACCATCTAAAGAAAGCTCTTACAGTGGCTAAATAGGAAGATATGGTAACATCTTTGTTCACGACAACTTTTCCGTCTAGTCTTGTTCCGGCTTTGAGGTTGAGAATCAAATTAGTGATATCTTCTTGCTTAATTTTTTCTGCAAGAATATTTAAGTCATAAAAACAACAAACGGTTCTGAATTTAGCTCTGTGTGATTTAATTGTGTTTGGGCTTACACCAATAGCTTCTCTTTCTCTGATGAAACCTTCGAAAAGTTCCGGGATTGTTTTGCTTTCTTGATACTTTTTCATTGATAATTTTGCCATTTTTTAGACTCCTTGCTTGGTAAATTTTTAGTATTCTGGCAAGTAGTCCAAAGAGACAATAAAAAAAGCCTCAAAACCCTTGTAAATAAAGGATTTTGAAGCATTTAACAACCTCAAAAATAGAGGAAAAAACAAGCTCCGCCGATGTCAAGCAAGTACTCTAACCAACTGAGCTATGCCCTCATAAAACCCTTTATTTACAACGTTTATGCATCTAGAGTACTTGCCTGTATGCACTCTAGACTACTTGCCTGTATACCCGACAACAGTCAGTATAATACACTACTTTTTTCAATTTGTCAAGCCTTAAAATAAAAAAATAAGGGCGGTTTTACCGCCCCTCTTTTATCTATCTTTAGCCATAATAACAGTAATATCTGTCTTAATTTCCTTAATATCCGTCTGAATAACTTCAAGCTTTTCCGCATATTTGGCAATTGTTTTGATTGCTTCTGCGTTAATTTCTCTGTTTTCCTTTAACTCTGCATATAATTTATCTTCTCTTTTTCGGCAATTCTCCTACATTTGTTCCAAGCTTTTGGTAATGTTATCGTTGTTCCTTTTAAAAAGCCAAACAACAAAACCGCCAAGAGCTATAACGCAAAATATTGGGAAGCCAAGAGTAGATATTAAATTGGTTATTGTTTCTATATCCATTTGCTTTTCCTCCATTATGAAAATGTAATTGTCAGTGTATCTATTGGAGTTATTGAAACCGGCGTGTTATTTGTTATTGTGGTTGTGCCATCGGAAGAGGTTGTCAAAGCTTTTTCAAAAGCAATACTCATTCTCACATAATCTCCGCTAATGAAACAATTATAAGTAAAGCCTTCAGCAGCGGCATTACTCAAATCATAAGTTGACGTTTTGCTTGTTGCATTGTAAAGATATCCGGTTATTCCTCTGCCTTGTAGTTTTCCTGAAATACTTACCGAACTGACACCAACCAAAGGCTTATTTATCGGTATGCCAATAAATATTGCCTTGCGGCTACTGCTTACATATGCCGCAAGTGGAGTGTATGAACTTATTTTCATTGAATCACCGGCGCAATAGCAAAGCTTATAAGCTGTTGTATTAGTTGGTGCTTTTGGAATGAAAAGAAGTTTGCCGTTATATGCCTTTAAAACATCATAAGTCTCTGCCGCATCGGTAGTCGGAAAACATATTCCTTCATTAGTGTTGTTGCACTAATCGCTAAAGTAAATACTGTTAGCACCGACAATATCATTATTGTTCAGGTTAAGGCCACCACCGATTTTTGTTGTAGTGTTATAATATCCCTCGCCCGATGTATTATTTACGCTTATATTAACCGGAACATTGAAATTAAAGTCGCCCTTTCCCCAGTCAAATACGGGTTTAGCACTGGTTGTTATTACCTTGCTGAATACACCGGTTCTTTCAGTGCTATCTGATACATACGCCTGAACTTGATACGTTTTAGTATAGTCCAAGTTTGATATTGAGCCGGAATATGAATAGCTATTAGTTCCATAGCTTAGATTTAAAACAGTATGCCAATTACCATAATCTGATTCATCCGTGGTTTTATATCTCCACACAACAACGATGCTATTAGCCAAATTACCAAAGTTACCGTCAAAGAATTTACCCTTGATTGAAAAATCAATCGCAGCTTTTTCTCCCTAGAGTTTAGCTTTAGCAGCTAAATCGCAAGTCAAAGGAATATATTTAACCGGCGTTTTTGAGATACTGACTTTTGCCGTCTTTTTGCGGCTATCGGTTACAGATATTGTAAAATCTGCACTGGTTACATTCTGCATTTGTCCTGTATTGCCGATAATTTTTTTGCCGTCACCGCAAACTACAACTGTTTTTTTGAGTGTTGCGCCCTTTTTTACTACCGGCTGAACCTCAATATCAATGGTATTAAAGCCCTCAATAATCTTGTGGGCATCATTAGTTAATGCCAAGGATTTTGTATTAATATCAACTATTCTAAAGCATTCAATCTATGGTTCAGCATTAACTATTGTCAATGTTCTTGTCAGCTTACTTTTATATGTAGTATCACCGATAACGCTTTTAACATAAAAAGTTATTTCAGCAGAATCAGAATTAGTAATATTATTATACAAGTTTTCCTTGTCCGCATAAGTTAGATTAAAAGTATATTTTGATTCATCTTTTGGAATATTCCTATAAGGTATAGTGGGGCTTGTATCATTATCATCAAGAGTAATACACGCTTGCAGTGAAGTTATTTTAGTTCCTAATGGATTGTTATATTTGATAGTAGGATTTTGTTCATCTGAAAAATTGGGTGCTGAAATTAATTCTGCGCTTCGGGCTATCTAATCAAGAGTAAACGATTTACTGCCGGCGCAATTAGTAGCAGCATTATAAATAGCTCCGGAAATTTTAACTGAAAAAGACTTTTTGCCATCGTTATTATGCTTGATAGTTGTAGTTCCCTTTTTTATCTCAGTTCCGTTATATAGCTTTATTCTGCTTGAAGATTCATATTCAGTTTTTCCATTAATTTCTACCTTAAAAGGCGCAGCATAATACCAAAGTGTTGTTGAACCGCCAGCACCTTTTAATACCCATGTAATAGTTGAAGTATTATTAGCTATCGACTGCGTAGCAGTCCAAGTTAATGTTAAATATCGCTATTCATATTTGTTTGTGCTTACACTTCCGCTTAAAGCCATTTAATCAACCTCCAATCCAAAAGCAACCGGTGCGGCTGCTTTCATAATCTTCAAATCTGCTGTTATTACCTATAATCAAATAAGTTGAAGCATATAAATTAACCGCCTTAACCCCTTCATTATTGGCAACCAAAACATCATCATTATCTTTATATACTGTCATGCCATTTTCAGTAATGGTTGTTTTCATTTCCTAATCTGTTTTTGAAACTGTCAAACCGTTTTCATCAAAAGTAAAACCGGTAGCAGTAGTAACCTTATCAACACCATTTTCAAGCTCTTGTGAAATAGTATATTTAACCGAATCGGTTGTTGCTACTGTCTCTAATTTCTTTGTTATTTTTTCTATTTCTTCATCCGTGCTATTGGCTTTGGTTTGAGTTTCTTCAACCAATTGTTTAATAGAACCAACTTCCTGTATATAACTTGTCATTTTGGAAGTGTTTTCTTCAACGCTGCTGACTACAAGCTCTATCTTTTGATTTATTTTATCCACTTTGGCAGATGTCTGCTTTATTATATCGCTAACAGTTGTCGGCTATGTTTCACTTTCTGTGTTGTCGCTATCCTCATACTGCCATTTAGTGCTTTGCTTATATACGCCGTCATACTCAACAACATCATCAAGTAAATAAGAATGCACCAATTCGTTGTCTTTAGTGGTTATAGTTAATCTATCGCCAATTTCAAGACTGGGATTTCCTCGCCATTTCATATCAAACTAACCAATAGTAAAATTACCAATGTTATCTCTGATATTATTTAAAATATCAGACGCATCGTTTCTCAAATTGATGAAAGCATTATCTCTCAAATACTGTGTTGTTCCTGCAACCCCGGTAGTTGAAGAAATATTATCACCCAATTCAGTAATGTGCGCTATTGCAGTCAATTTTCGATTATTACCGGTTTTAAGCGTGAAATACTGCGACTTCGGAATGCTTAACTGGTATTGTGTATTAACATCAGATGAAGTCAATTTTTTAAAAGTAATATTGCCATAACCATCAATATAATAAATTGTTCCGGTTATTTCGGCTATATCGTCAAACAATTCTTTAATAGTTGTTGTTTCCTCCAAATTAGCCCCTTCGGGATAACTTAAACCTTTGCAAAAATCATCAATTAATACTGTCAAATGAGTATTGCCAAGGCAATTAGCACCGCCCATTATGTAGCCTTCAATTGTTGTTTTATCCTGCCATTCCGGCATATCGGCAACAGTCAATCGTTTAGCTTTGTATAGCACATCATAAGCAGTTATTGATAATTCATTGGTATTTTCATTTCTATGCGTTTCTGTTATATAAAACTTCGGAAAAGCCGAAAAGGTTGATTCTGTAGTTTTAGTATCAAAGTAAATCTAAAAATACTAATCAGTTGAAAAAGATTTCTCTCTGTTTTTGTCTTTAAGGTGTATATTAAGCTTCTAAAAAACACCATAGCCAAAAAATCTTTCGGCATCTCCAAGCCGTTCTATTTTTATACTTATAATGTCATCACTACTTTTATAAGTAGAAAGTAAAGCGGAATCACTTCCGTATAATTCCGCTCTTACCTCAAAGTGTCTAACAGAAGAAGTAGCTTCTTGTCTTAAAGATTGTAATTGTAACATATATTTGCTCTCCTTCTTTCTATTCACAATTCAACAAATTCTAACTTAAAAGCCTTTGTTAATGTTCTATTGGTTCTTATTGTGTAATACTCTACGCTCGTATTTGGTATTATACATTTAACATCAGTTACCAATTCATTGGTTTTAGGATTGATAAAAGATATGCTAACCTAAAATGAATCAATTGCCGCCATAAGTGCGGTTAATGCTTGAGCATCCACCGGAATAATACCCACTTTGATTATGCGTTTTTTGCTGATATAGTCAACTACTGTATCTCCGGCAGCGTTTGTCTATGCACTATAGTTTGCGCTCTCGTCTATATTCAACTCATTCACATATATTGAATAATCGGTATCTCCGATTTTAAAATACGTCATTTCTTTTACCCCCTTACACTAATCTTAATGGTAAACTACCTCTTAAAGCGGTTAAATCGTTTATACTTTCAACACTGATTTCCGCAAAGGTTTTACCGTCAACCTGAAGCACTATTGGCTGATTGCCGCCTTGCCTTTTGCTCAACTTATCTGCAATAACATCAAGCCACTTTGTGTTCTTTTCAAGCGGTACAATAGCTTCTGCGCCGTTTTCGCCTAAACCGCCGATCTAACCATTACCATAAGGGAAAAGAGTAGGTTTATTAAAGACACCGCCGGTTGCATACCAATTAATGCCAAATGTTGGTATACTCGGAGGATTCAGACTGAATTTTCCGGATATAGTAAAATGCGGCATTTTTAATTTTGGTAAACTCCACTCAAATTTCAAAGCGGCTTTAGCTTTTTCAACAAGGTTATCTTTAATGCTTTTGACAATTTTTCCAAGAGTAGATATAAGTTTAGGGATAATTTGAATACCGGCATTTACCAAGCCCATAAACATACTGAGTGCTTGCCTTAAAAGCCTGGGCGCATACTCAATAAGCGCATTGAGAATTGTATTAATAATCTTTGGCAAAGCTCCTATTAATGACGGTATCATTTTGGGGATAGCGGCAACTATATTTAAAAATAGCTCTGTTCCTGCCGATAACAAGCTTGGAAATGCTTTCATTACCGCATCAAGAATAGCCTCAATAATATCCGGCAATTGAGATATCAAAACCGGAAGAATTATCGGTATTGCTTCTACGATTGCATTAAATAATTCGGTTGCGCCATCTAACAATAGCGGCACGGCTTTAACAACAGCCTAAACTATTGTGGTTATAATCTTAGGTAGATTCTTTCCCAAAGAAGCTATGATAACAGGAATCGCCGTAATAATTGCATTAAATAAACTTATAGCACCATTAAGAAGCAGCGGTATTGCCTTGATTACCGCATCTAAGATTGAATTGATAATTTGCGGCAAGGCACTAACCAACATAGGAATTATTACCGGTATTGCTTCAATAATAGCACTTAAAAACGTAATAGCCGCTTCAAGTAATGCCGGTATATTATCGGTTATTGCCTAGATAATCAGTGGAATTATTGCCACTATTTGCTCAATTATTGTCGGTATCAACTCGCCAAAAGAAGAAAGTAAATCATTGACTATTTTCATTACTGTTTCAATCAAAAGCGGTAAAGAATTTAGTAATGCTCCGGTTATTTGCGGTATTACCTCCACAAGCGCAGTAATAATGTTAGGTAATAAGCTACTTAAAGTTTCTATTACTTTTGGAAAAGCTGTAGCTATTCCATTCACTAAAGTAGTGATTATATTAGTTGCCGCTTCTAAGATTTTCGGTAAAATATTGGTGATTATCGGCGGTATTTTTTCAACAATAATCGGTAATAGCTTATCAATCAAATCCGCTATACCGTTCAGAGCTATTTCAACTCTGGGCAAAATGTTTTCTCCTGCGGTAGCAACACTTTCAACAAAATTATTAATCAGCTAATCAAAGTCGGCATTATCATCAGCTATTCCGGTTAATAAATTTTCCCAAGCCGCTTTTGCCATAAGCGTACTACCCTAAATTGTAGTTGCCGCTTCTTTGGCTGTTGTGCCGGTAATGCCCATTTCGGTTTGAACAACGTGTATTGCATTGGCAATATCCGCAAAACTGCTTATATCATATTTAACACCGGATAATTTTTCAGCATCAGCTAAAAGCCGTTGCATCTCTTCCTTTGTGCCGCCGTAACCAAGTTTAAGGTTATCAAGCATAGTATAATTTTGTTTGGCGAAACCTTGATAAGCATTTTGAATACTTTCCATTGAAGTACCCATTTTATTAGCATTGTCTGCCATATCGGTGATTGCCATGTTAGAAGTTTCTGCGGATTTTTTAGTATCTCCATCTAATGATTGGAGTAATGAAGCAGAAAAGCCGGTTACGGTTTCCATATATGCGTTTGCGGACAAGCCGGCGGTTTTATACGCTTCACCCGCATATTTCTATACGATATTCGCGCTTTTTCCAAAAAGCGTTTCAACGCCCCCAACAAGCTGTTCATATTCCGCATAGCTCTTAACCGCGGAAGTTGCTATTGCAACAACTCCTGTGCTGACGGCGGCTATAGCCGTTGCGGTAGCTTTCATTGCAACTTTTGCGGCATTGCCCATAGCTTTCATTGCGTTGCTGAATTTTGAAGAGCTTTTTGCGCCTTCCTCTCCTAAATCTCCTATAGCCTTTTTGGCATTATTTATATTTTTTTCTGCTTCCGCTGTCTAAGCGGAAATTATTATTTTTAATTGCTCATTCACCTTTTTGCACCTCCTGTTTTATTCGTTTATTAAAGGAATTTGCAAATAGTTTGAATCTCTAAGCAGATAATTCATCTTTGGCTTCTTCTGTCTTTTGGCTATCAAACAAGTTTGGATAGGCTTCGCTTATTTCCGGCAAGCTCATTTGATTAGAGTATAATCTACCGATACTTCTACCTATCAAATCAGCTAAAATATAATCAAAGTTGGCTCTTTCTTGCGCCTTTTGTTTGATTATTCTTTTCTTACTGTTTATTGCTCTAATCAATTCATCAATCGACATTTCCCAAAATTCAGATTCTTTTATTCCATAGTCCATAGACTATTCAAGCCAATTATAAACAATATCAGAAAACAATAATGGGGAAGAAGCTGTTTCTTCCCCATCAGTTAGTTTTTTTCCATAATGCTTTCATTAATAATTCCGGAAGCTTTATAGATTTCAACAATTATGTTAATAAAATCTGTTGCGCTGTTTCCGTCATTTAAATACTCATCAAATATATCATACGCATTATCAAGAGTTATCCCATGATTATATGCCTATAATGAAGCGTGAAGAATTGTTACCATAGTAGAAACGGTAGGGATAGTATCACCCTTACCGAATATGGATAACGGATTGCAACCGATTTTCTTTTCAAGAGCAACGATATTTCTCGTATCAAGCTTTAATCTATATTCCTTATTACCTGCTTTAAAATCATAAAATGACATAATTTTTCAACCTCTCTTTTTTAATATAGTGAAGAGGGGAAGAGAGAATAACCCCTCTTCACCCCATTATAATGGTTTATGCCCAGCTCATTTCTGAGTTAGGTTTAATTGATAAAGTATAAGTGAGCGCGGCATTAACGCCTACACCATCTAATTTTACCGAGCAAGTGCCGCTAAAACTGCAAGAAGTATTATCCGGTAATTCAACCTTCCAATTAATAGTTCCGGTTAAGCCGTTAAGTGTTTCAAACTATGTATTATCATAGAGAAACTTAAATGCAAGGCTGTCACCATAGTTTTTAATCCCATCAGTATACATATGTGCGGCATCGGCTAAAGTAGTGATTTCAATAGCTTCTGTATCTCCGCCGAGTTCCGGAATCTCTTGTAAATCGGTTAATGCGGTATAATTACCATCTTCACTTCCGGTTTTATATGATAATTTAATTCCTTTACTAATAACTGCCATAAATTCTTATCCTCCTTAAAATTTTTCAAAAGCCAAAGCTTCATAAGTTAAAATTTTCTAAATCATTGTAGATTGATTATCATACAATTCGCCGCTTGAAATTCTTTTGAATCCAAGAGAGCGTAAAGCACTATCAACCTATAACGAATACTCCTGCAAATCAGCTATGTTATTTCCCCAAATCTTAATTTGATAACTTATTCTGCTATATCCAACAGTAGAATTAATAATATCGGTTTCAGAATAGTTGTTTAGTTCCATATAACTGATGCAGGGTGTTTGAGTTTTGCTTGTTAGCGTCATTTCATAATGTGTAGGTAAAATGTTATTAAGTGCGCTAACCAAGCTTTTATGATAATTAATCATTTTGTAAACTCTCCTTAATAACTTTCAAAATTTTTTCTCTGTTTTCATTCAGTGCCGGGCGCATATATGGTTGCGGCTTCATTCCGCTTGTCTTATGCCAGTTGCCTTCATCATCTTTGTAATTCCAAGGCACATCAAGCCTACCGCCCTTTTCGGCAAATAAGCCCGTACCATATTCAACATAAGGCGCATATTCAAGCGGCGTATATACAATACCTTCCGAACCCTCTACTTTGCTGGTTATGCTTCTTCTAAGTTCTCCGCTGTTCTTAGGTGCTTTTTTCTTTGCATCAGCTTCAACCAATGCACAAGCCTTAGCTAAACCGCTTTCAACTTTATTTGTATCAATAAGTTTATCCAAAGCTTCTTCAACGTTATTTAAGCCCTTAAAGGTGATACTCATATCTACTGAAAAAGCACTTGTTTATATCTGCCGTCCGGGATAACATACAAAACTTTTAATTTTATATCTCCGTAAAGTACAACAGATTTATCATCTAAAGCACTTGATTTAGTTAAGCCGATATAAGAAGCATCTTTATAATTGATATTCTACTGGATTGTTTCAGAAGTTACAAAAACAGCTATTTTTACTTCGCCGGAAGGCGTATCTGAAAGTGTCATTTGCCCATATTCGTTATTATCTTGATATTTAAAATACTTGTAATATCTCATTCTGTTATTAATCATTTTGGCTTTACACCACCTTGATTTTGCGCTTTCTGTTAAGCACTGCTTTAATATCTTCCGGATAACCGTCAATATAACTTTCACTAACCCCACTGAATGATTGAGAAGATAAACCCTCCGAATTTAAACGGTTTAATTTTAAAACTGCTATGCGCTCTGCCACTGTTTCCAATTCATAATCTAATTTTCTTTTGCAATAAGCTTCAACTTCTGCCAAAGCCCACTTTAAGCACAAGCCAATTTGCGCTTCTGAATAGTTATCTGCGGCATCGCCCAATAAAAGCCTGATTTCTTCTATCATTGTTTAACCTCCTTTTGGTAAATCGGAGAGCAACCGGTTAAAGCTGCTCTCCGCTAAAAAGGAATTACGAACCAACACTAGCTGCGGCTTCTGTAATTTTGCAAATCTTAGTAGCATCAACAAGAGCTACAATATAAGCGGTTCTGAGATAAACACTGTTCTTTCTCTTGTCCGCATCTCTATCCTGTTCAACCTCAACATCTTTCTTCATAAAGAGCTTAACGGCTTCTTTTGTCATAACAAAGGCTGCATCGGTGAGAGCCTTTGAACAAATCACAGGAATGCCGCAAATAGTGCCAACCTAACCGTTATAAATAACTTCACCCATTCTTGCGCTCTTATAATCGGCATCTTTTCTAAGAGCGGCTTTCCAAGAGTTAGGAATAACTACAAAGATTTCGCTTTCATCTTCTAAGTTAAGTTTAGAAATAGCATCAACAATAGTATCATAGCCAATAGCCTTACCGTGTGCAAAGGTTTGGCTGAGGGTAGCTTTCTTGCATTCTGCAACAAAATCAGCAGTCATTTTATTAACCATTACTTGATTAGCACCTTTAAGCATATTGTCGATAATAGTATTATCTTTCATAAAATCTTCGTCAAAATAATCAAAAGCCTATTGAACCATATTAACGGTATAATCAGTGCCTGAATAAGTAATGCTACCCCTTTTATTAGCGGTATTGCCTACACCGACGGCGAGAGCCTCAGCCTCTCCGCTATAGGTATAAACATTAATGGTTTTTGTCATGCCTGCTTCTGCGGCAAGTGAATTGTCAACCGCCATAAGATTTCTGGTATTTACTGCGGTTGTGAGTAAATCCTTTGCTTTACTCTCGATAACTTTGTTAGAATATACAGTATTACTCATATTAAAATCTCCTTTAATTAAATAATTTTTACAAACTCTAAATGGTAGCCATTAGCAGTTTTACAGCGGGATTTACCGTGTAAAACTTTTGATACAATATCTGCGGAAGTTCCCAACGCTTCAGCACAAGCTTTACCTGAAGGATAAATAATGCCTGTCTCAATACATTTAATTGCCTTACTATTAGCTTTACTTATTCTTTCTGGGCAAGTGCCATAATTTATGTTATAACTTCTATTACACCATTCCAAGTTTGTTAATTTGTTATTTTCCTTGTTTTCATCCTTATGATTTACGCAAGGGTAGTTGTTTGGATTTTTAAGAAAAGCCAAAGCTACAAGTCTATGAACTAATTCAGCTTTTTGCTTGCCATTAATTGCTGTTAATCTAACTTGTAAATAACCGCTATTATTTTTATTTGGCTTTAAATAAATCTATCTTTTCTTACTCCAAACTCTACCTAAATTGCTAATCTAATAATTGGGATACCCCTTAATATCTTTAAATATCTCCATATTTTGTGCGCTCTCCATCGCTATTTTTACCTCCAATTAATTAAATAACTTTCTATACATCTCCGGATTGGTTTCCAAGAGTTTGTTCATCTCTGCCAATGTCATTTTCTTAGCAGATTCCTTTGTGATTTCTGCCGAATTTGCGCCGTTTCCTTTTGGTGCGTTTCCGGCTAACCTTTTCTCAACTTCCGCTGTTACTGCGGCTTTAAATAATTTATCAAGTTTATCAATATTTACTTGACTTGCTTCTATATCATCTGAAATGTTAATGATATCCGCAAATTCCGCGGAAAGTCCACGAGAAGATAACACAGATTTAAGCTCAGATTTATTGCGCTCTGTATTCATTTCTTTAACCATTTCTTCAAGTTCCGCAATTCTGTTATCTTTTTCTGCTTTTTCTCGCTCATCTCCGTCAAGTTTTGATAAACTCAACTATTTTTCATATTTTTTCTGTTGGGTTTTTAGAGCTTGTGTAATTCTCCTATCACACTCACTCTACAAGAGTTTTAAAACTTCATCCTGTGTATAGGTTTTAACCTCTTCTTGTTCAACTTCTGTGTTCTCTTCACCGGTGACAATAGTATTTTCTTCCATAATTTACCTCCTAAGTTTTAGCCTTCCGGCTAACCCTTTTATATTTTATTTAGTTGCTTCTTTAATGCCTAGCCCCTACCAAAAGGCATAATAAAAAAGTCTCCGCTTTCACTAAGTAATGAAAGTTGAAACTTTTCTTTTCCCAAAGATTTTTAAATAGTTTTCCTCAAAGGTTGTCCTTACATATATATATTATTACTGTTGGGAAAACCTTTGAGGAAAAAGTCTTAATTTTGAGCATTTTCTCTCTGTTGGCCAAGCCATAAAGCATTTAGTATTATTTGTTCAAAACTGACATCTTCACCTTTTTCAATGTATTCAAGAAGAGAAATTTTATCCTCATCATTTTCTACATCAAGTAGTACTCCGGCGATAAACTCTTTATCTTCTGATATCTTCATTAGTTCTGATACAATTTTTTTACTTAATTCATTACGCTGAACTTCATTGTTAATATATTCAGACAAATTCATTTTATTTTCCTCCTGCCAATTATTCTGAAATACCCAAATCCATTGTTTTCAATAGTGTATATATAATCTCCAATACACTTTTTAAATACATTTTTACTCAGCTATTCCTTAGTTATCCAAGTTGCTATTTCACTCATAACATGAGCGTATTCTTTCTTTGAAAGTCTTACCGTTTTAAAGTCTGTTGATTTTTTCGCAAACAACTATATATTAATGCGCAACATTGATTTGGGCTTTGGCTTTTTATAAATTTTATCATTACTATTAGGTAAAGTCAACTTTTCTTTGTGGCTATCAACTACCGGAATAATACAGCATCTGCATCTGGGGTGTGCGGGAACGGGCATTTTTTCATTAATTTTATATCTCTTTTTATGAAGCTTTCCGCAAACATCACATCTGCGCTCATCTTCATCTGCGAGTATTTCAACTTCTTCTATTCCATAATCTTTATATCTCTACTTTGCGGCTTCTGTTTGAATATGCGCCATTTCAGTTCTCACAATTGTATCGGCTCTGTTATAGCTTACCCCAAAATCATCTTGTAAAAGGTGCTTCAATTCTCCGGTTGTTTTGCCTGCCAAAAGGCAATCTGTCAAATGGTTGTTTAATGTTTCTCTCAACAAATCTGTATTGTGCCAAACTCTGTCACTCCACGTTTTGCCATCCGCACACCAAATAGATTTTATAAGCTGTTTAGCCACTGATTTATCAACATCACTAAAGTTACCGGTATCTTTAATTGCGGCAATCCTATAAATCTATTCATAGTTTTTCATAAACATTTTGCTTAATAAAGTTGCTTGTTTATCTCCGAGCTTTTGAAGTTCATTTCTTAGTTGCCCTTGCATTTGCCAATATTTATCAAGCTTATATAAATCTGCCGGTGTGGGCTGGTTGCCGTTTTTACAATTGGCAACCAGCTTGTCATACGTCTTTTCAAACTACAAAATAACTTTTTTCATTGCGCTGTCATAATATTTAACCATCTGCTTTTGGGTTTCTTCTATGCTTTTGGTTGTTAGTTTACTCTGCGCTTTTGCGTTGCGCTCTGCCCAATACTTATCAATCTTCATTATCTTCATCACCGGAAGTAAAAGAATACATTTCCATATTCTTTTGTTTTTGCGCTTCCACCGCTTCAATTTCCGCATTAACATCACTGATAAAAGGAAGTTGTGAAAGTAAAGTTTTATCCGATACACTGCCTTTTAAGGTGTTAATCAAGTTAATAGTAGTGGTTAAATCTTCCGGAATATTGCGCTTAAAGTCAATATTGATATCTCTGAACACTTCTTCGCCAAGCTTTAATGAAGCAATTCCGCAAATAATTTCAACTCTGCGCTATAAGGCTTTTTTCATTTCTGCGGCAATCTTAGCGGCTCTGGTTTCCATACCGGTTAATCTGTATCTGATAGCAATTCCGGAAGAAACACCGCCGATAAAACTTTCACTGCTAAAATCCGGGCATTGCGCAATTCTGTATATGCTATCATGTATACGCTTTAGGATATTTTCAACTTGCGCATCATTGGCATTCTTAGTGAGCCAACTCACATTTGAGTTTTCCGGCAAAATCAACACGCGATTTTCTTTCATCATTTGTATATCATCGGAATCTGCATCTGCGCCGACAATAGCCAAATAGGCATCACAAAAAGCGGAATAATCATCTACTTCACTTGATAACAATTCATTTGCGCTGTCCTGCAAGCCGATAATACAATCAAAGATAGATTTTTCATCAGGTAGATTAAAGATATTGGCAGGGCATTGTGAAAAGTAGTGCGGTTCTTCATTAATAAAGGTTAAATAACCGTTATTGCCGCTCATGGTGTAATGCTTAACGTCATAGTCGCTATATACATCTACATAGTATAGATCCGAATCATTCCAATCATCGGCTTTATACATTCTCACAAAATAAAGCAAATCATTTTCCAAGCTGTCATCATACACGCCAAAGCACTGTAAAGGGTTAATTAATCTGAATCTAGTTTTTCCCTAACTGTCAATATACATAAGCTCTGCGGCTGTTCCGTATATAACCGCATTGAGCAAAAAGTCTGCATCTTCCGATTGATAATCATTGTATTTTAAAATGTTCATTATATCCTCTATATCATTGTTGCTTATATATGAGATATAACCGGGTGAAGCCAAATAGCCGCAATACGAATCCGCTATGTTTTTACAATAATTGATAACCGTTTTATTGCAGGGCTTGCTTTTATCCGTGTATTCCTTATGGTTGATACTTTGCAAACCGTCATAATAGTTCTTATACTTTTGCAGTTTTGGCTAAACAGACGTATTAAATCTATTTATCATTTTTTGAAGCAAAGTATCATTTAGTGTCGTGTTCTTATTGATATAAAACATTGTATTCCTCCTTATTTATAATCCAAAAGCAGATTTATCAAGTGATTTAAGTTTTTTATTAGTGTAGATATCCGAATAGGCATAGCGGCAAGCGTCTATTGCGTGACTCCATTCATGAGTTGTTTCATCTGTGTATTCTCCGGTTAATTTACTCTTTTTATAACTGAAATTTTCAAGCTCCGTTATAAAGTTCTTACATTTAGGGTGAACGATAATCAGATTATCCTGAAGAAACATTAACCCGGCTTTCACACTGTCCTTACCCTTTGAACAAGCTTCTGCGTTTATGCCTTCTTTGCGGAAATACTAAATGCTTCTGGGTTCAGCGGCATCTACATATATCTTTGTTTTCTTTAGGTTCATATCTTTAATAGCGGTTGACAATTCAGAGAGTTGGCAACCGCTTTTGTAAAATTCGTTAAATACATAAATGGTTTTATTCTTTTCATCGTATAGTGTATCTATGACTGCGCTCTTGTCCACCCAACCTAAGTCCACGCCTGCACGGTGCTAATAGCCAAGAGCAGCTAAAGCCATTACATCAAATTCTTCTTTGCGCCAGTTAGTAATTACCAAGCCTTCGGTGTCAACGCCCCATTCGCCTAAGCCATATATTCTGTATTTTGCCGGGTTTCTGGTTGCCATTTCTTCTAAAGCTTGATAGTTTTCTTTATCTAAAAAAGGGTTATCTTTATATGTGCTTTTGGTGTATATAAAGCTGTTCGGCGGCTCTTCTTCACAAAAGTTATATAACCAATGATTTTTTGAAATAGGGTTAAAAGCCATTATTATTTGCTTATTGGCAGTTGCGCCCCTCAATCTTAAATTGAGCTGTTCAACTATGCTTTTCGGCACTTCAAAAACTTCTTCTATAAAGATAGCACCAATGTTATTTAAGCTTAAAAGTTTGGTTTCTTCGTCTAAACCTAAAAAGATTATTTCACTTCCATTAGGAAACCTAATATTGAAGTCCGATTCTCGAATTTTTACAAACTGTGTCAGCTTCCACTTTGCTAATATATCTTTAAATAAACTAAAACAAGTGTTTCTAATTGTTGTGGCGGTGCGGCGGCAAACAAGAATTTTTATTTTTTCTCTGCAAGCTCTGATTATAAGTTTCTATGTAATAAAGTAGCTTTTTGCACTTCCGGCTGAACCCATATATACTTCAAACCTATGCGAATAGTCCAGAAGCAAAGGATAAAATTTTGGCACGAAAAGTTTTTTAGCAAGGTTTAAATTAATTTGCGGCATTGGCTTAACCCCACTAATCAGCCATAGCATCTGCAACACCTTGAAAAGTTTTACTCCTAACTTTTGCTCTTTCTTCAGGTGGTAGTTTTAATGCTTCATAATACCATTTTTCTTGTCTTTTAATTCTTCCGCTTCGCTTGTCCGTCCATTCAATATACTCTGTTTCAGGTTCTTTGTCATTTGTTGGCTTTAACGGCTTAACGCCATATTCCCAAAGGCAAGTTTTTTTCTTGAAATTATCCCCAAATTGCCAAGGCTGTATAATTTGTGTAGGTTTAAGCGGCAAATTGTATTTTTCACACAAATTAGGGAAGTGCCGTTTAATATATTTTCCGCTAATGATTCCTACCGGATTTTCTATAACTATTTTTTCACAATCAGCCAGAAGAAACGAACAGAAAAAATCAATAGCTTCTTCTTGTCTGCCGTCTGCTCTTTTTTTCTCAAAACATCTTGCACCGCTAACCGCTAAATGTGTGCAGGGCGGAAAAGCTATTATCATATCCCACTTTTGATTTAAGTTGTGCTCTTTGCCGTCACAAGTCGTAAAAGTACAATAGCCATTTAAAAGGGGAATAACGTCCTATTTAATATGCCACTCCGGATAGCCGCCGGAAGCATCAATAATATCACAACTAAAAGCGGTATGTCCTTTATCTCTAAAAGCCTTACACACTCTTTGACTTTCTTCACAAGCTATCAG
>ERZ808277.238-NODE-238-length-20704-cov-3.378662_pt1 | contig 20704 bp, 21 predicted proteins | sample MGYA00521240_ERZ808277 | MGnify/ENA primary metagenome ERZ808277 (study PRJEB31516, sample SAMN03275599) | gut metagenome | biome: mammalia-associated habitat; material: feces | host: Papio cynocephalus | place: Kenya | collected 2012-07-17 ... | reverse complement strand
CGTCCCCACCATGACATCTGTCCCAAGTACGACAAAAATGTCCAGTAATAAGCGTCCCCACCATGACATCTGTCCCAAGTACGACAAAAATGTCCAATAATAAACGTCCCCAATACAACACAAAATTCCTACTTTAATCTCAAACTATTTAAAACCACACTAATACTGCTAAAAGTCATAGCTGCACTAGCCATCATTGGATTGATTTGAATACTGAATAATCCTGTTGCAATTGGTATCATCAAACAATTGTAAAACAATGCCCAAAATAAGTTTTGTTTGACTATTCTCATTGTTCTTTTGCTAAGTTGAAACATGTCTGCAATTACAGATATATCATCATTTAATAAAATAATATCTGCAGAATCTTTACTAATATCTGTCCCATTTTTTACACTCAGTCCAATATATGCTTTTTTTAATGCTGGAGAATCATTTATTCCATCACCACACATTAAAACTTTTTTACCTTGATTATTAATTTTTTCAATGTATTCCAACTTTTGCTTTGGGTTTACATTTGCTACTACATTTTCAACAGACAACTCTTTTGCAATTTTATTTGCAACTACATTATTATCACCTGTTAATATTATTACTTCTTTACCTATCTTTTTTAAATTTTGTATAAGTACTTTTGACTCTTTTTTTATTGAATCCTTTACTCCAACTATTCCTAATACTTTTGTATCATCAAACAAATATACTATACTTTCAAGGTTTTCCAAGTATCTTTCTTCTTCATCAATTAAATTATTGTAAGCATTTATTTTTTCTACAAATTTTCTATTTCCAGCATAATATTTTTTACCATCTATTATTCCTGATACTCCATATCCTGCTGTTTCTTTAAATTCTGTTATTTGCAGTTTTTTATGAATTTTAGTTTTTTCGTTATATTGATTGTTTTCTACTTTTTCTTTTGATTTTTCTATATATTCTAATTGATTATCTTTATCTTCGTTTATCACATTACATTTATAATTTTGTATAGCTTTTGCAATTGGATGATTTGAATTTTTTTCTAAAACTTTCAAAATTTCTAAATCATTATCACTTATATTTCTGTCTTGAATAGTAAGATTGCCGTTTGTTAAAGTTCCTGTTTTATCAAAAATAATTGTATCAATATCATTTAATTTTTCTATTGTTTCTGATGATTTTGTTGCAATTCCAATTTTTGATAAGTTTCCAATAGAAATAACCATACATACTGGAACTGCTAGTCCAAGTGAACAAGGACATGCAACAACTAATACTGATATAAACGCATTTACTGAGTTTGAAAACTGATGTGTAATTATCATATTAGCCACAAAAGAAATTATAGATATTACAAATATAATTAATGTAAATTTACTAGCAATTTTATCTGCAATTCTTTCAACTTTTGCTTTTTTATTTGTAGCCTCAACAACCATTTTTACTATATTTGAAATACTTGACTCTTTTCCGACATGTTCAACTTTATAATAAATTATACCATCATAATTCATACTCCCAGCAATAACTTTTGAATTTACTACTTTTTTTATTGGATTACTTTCACCTGTTATTATTGATTCATCAACATTTGCTTCACCGTTCAAAACAACGCCATCTGCTGCAATTATTTCACCTGGCTTTGAAATTAACATATCTCCTATTTTTACTTCATCTATTGAAATATCTTTTTCTTCCTGATTTTCAGTAATAATAGTAGCCTTTTTAGGTGTTATATTAACCAAGTTTTTAATTGCATCAACTGCCTTTGATTTATTTTTTTTATCTATATATCTACCTATTTTTATAAATAAGATTATCATACAAGATGCCTCAAAATAAACATTATGAATTGCTTCATGGTTTCCATTAATTATTTGAATAGTTGAATATATACTATATAAAAAATTTGCTATAACCCCAGTAGTTACAAGTGTATCCATATTAGGCATTTTATGAATCAGATTTTTTATACCATTTTGTATTATATCCTTTCCATAAAATAAAAAAATTACTGTTATTGCCAATGAACTTATAATAAAATTCATCGGATTTTCGTGTTTTGAAACTATTGCTGGAACATGAAGTCTTATCATTTCGCCCATTGATATATACATTAAAAATATTACTAATATTGAAAAAATAGATATTTCAATAATTGGTCTTTTTGAATTAGATTCTTTCTCATTCTCACCTTTTGAAATAAATCCAGCGTTTGCAATTAGTTTATCTAACTCTTTTTTCGTTAATCTTTTTTCATCATATTCAATTAGAACTGTTGCCATTACAAGGTTTACATTTGCTTCTATAATACCATTTTGCTTTTTTAAATACTTTTCTAGACCATTTGAACACGCAGTGCATGTCATTCCTTCGATATTTAAAATTATTTTTTTCATTTATAAATTTCATTCCTTTCAAATAAGAAAAACGTCCCCATTTCCTCCCCATTTATTTACTCTATCACCTTAAATCCTAAATCTTTAATTTTTTCTATTATCTCACTTTTATCAATATTTTTTACAAATTCCACAATTACTTTTTTCTCCACAAAAGATGCTTCCACATTTTTTACATTTTTCATTTGTAAAATAGCATTTTTTAATCTGTTTTCGCAACCTGTGCACACCATACCCTCAACTTTTAATTCTAATTTATTCATAGATTATCACTATCCTTTCTTATCTTCATATATATAAAATTATTAACTTCAAAAATTTTTTCTGCTATGATTAATCAGTGTTTTCTATTAATCTTAGCAATTGCCTTAAATTTTTCTTTTTTTTCCTTCAAATAATCATCACTATTTGCATTATATTTTATCTCATTTTTTAACTTTTCATACTGCTTATATCTCTCTTCAGATAACTTACCTTGCTTAATTGCTTCTAAAATCTTACAACCAGGTTCATTTGTATGTGTACAATTTGTAAACTTGCACAAACCTAAATACTCCTCTACATCCTTAAAAGTTCTATTTAGTCCATCTTCTGAATTCCACATTCCAAGTTCTCTCATTCCTGGAGTATCTATTATCATTGCACCATTAGGTAACATTATTAAATTTCTAGAAGTTGTTGTATGCCTTCCTTTTGAATCCTCTTCTCTAATGCTAGATGTTTTCATTACTTCTTTACCATATAGAGTATTTAACAATGTTGATTTTCCTACCCCAGATGAACCTAAAAAAACTATAGTATTTCCTTTTTTAAAATACTTTTTTATACTATCTAATCCATCACCTGTTTTACAACTTACACTATAAATATCTACACCAATTGCCACACTTTCAACTTCATTAATATATTCTTGAGGATTATCTACTAAATCGTTTTTAGTTAAAATTATTACTGGCACTCCTCCTGACTCCCATGCTAAACTTAAATATCTTTCAATTCTATGTAAATTGAAATTGTTATTTAGCGACTGCATTATAAATACATAATCAAAATTAGCTGCCACTAGTTGCTCATGCTGATTATGAAGTTCATGTTTTCTATCACTTGAAGATGCCGCTCTTGAAAAAGAACTTTCTCTTTTTAAAGTTTCTATTATCATACTATCACCAGAATCATTCCATTCTATCAAAACAAAATCACCAGTTGTTGGATATATACTATTGGGGTTATCATAATAACATCCTCTTTTTATTTGTGCAAAACCTTCTCCATTATTGCACACAATTTGATATCTATTTTTATAAGTTGCAAGTATTCTTGCTGGTATCTGGTTTTCAGTTTTTATATAATTATTTTTAAAACCATAATCTTCTATATTCATTGAATTATCCTTTCATTTTATTGGTTATAATTTGATTTTATTATATATCATTTTGGATATGTTTACAATGAATTTTTATGTAGTTTTTTTGTGTTTTCTTAATTTAAAGTACCTTTTGTTCAATATTTTTTCATGCAACAAGCCTATATAATAAGTCAATACTATAATTATTCTTTTATACTGAAATCATTTAATTTTAATCAAGTTATGTTAACTAAATAAGAAAACTAAAACGTCCCCTTTTCCTTAAGAACGGAGATTTTTTTAAATTTTAAAAAAATCTCCGTCCCTAATTTTAAATTGTCAGTTTCTTGATAATTTCAGTTGTAGAAATTGATTCTCCTCTCTTCTTCATTTCCCCAGCAATACCGTACTTTTTAAAAACCTTATCTCTAGCAGTTTGAAGTACTTCATTATTTTCATAATAAAGCACATCTGGTTTCAAATTCTTAAAAAGTTCTTGAAAGATAATCAGCCATTCTTTCTGTTTAGCATTTTCAGCTTCAACTTCAAGATTGATATTGGGATTGTAATCTACAATTATTGAATAATCAACATACTTTATTGCATCTACAATCGCAATTCTTTGGTTCTGACTAATCATAGGTCTTTTGGGATCTTTCAAAGAGGCACACTTATCACTCTTCACTGCCACAACAAGAATATCCCCATGCTGTTTTGCACCTTCTAAATACTTAAGGTGCTCATAGTGGAATAAATCGAAAGTTCCGGTTGCTAAAACAACCTTTTTGCCCTGCCGATTTTTTCCCACTACATCGACTAAATCACTTACATTATCAAGTATCATAATAATACCTCCTCATGATGTTTACTACTTATAATGTTTTGCAAATGAGTCTCTGACCACATGTTTCTTTAATAAAATAGTTGTATTTTCAACCATTTTACCATATATATATAACTCTGCCTTGTTAGCAGAAAAATAAAAACTAATTTACTATAACTTTTCTATCATTAACAAATTTTTTTACATCATTTATAATAGATCTATTTACTTTAAAAATGTTTTCTGGTAAATTATCTAAAGTTTATTTCACCCTCAAATTTTTCACAGAAAAATACATGATTTAAAATGTATACTTGATCTTTGCTTTTTGGATAAATATTAAATAATTTTTTTCCTGAGTAAATTCCCATTAATTCTGGATTTATAGGTTTTATATTTAGCTCTTCTTCTATTTCTCTATTAAGTGCCTCAATATATTTTTCACCCAACTCAATTCCACCGCCATGTATAGCCCAGCAACCATTGTCTTCTCTTTTTTGTAAAAGAATTTTTCCGTCTTTGTAGATAATTAATGTTACTACTGGTCTTAAATATGGTTGTTTTGAATTGATTGTTGTTTCTTCCATTTGTTTTTCCTCCTAATATCTTTTTTAATTTCATTATTCTTTCATTCTATTGTTCTTTATGAAATTATTTCTTTTAGATTTTATCATAAAATCTAGAACTTGCAATGTTTTTTAGGAAAATAAATTATAAATATAAAAATTATAAAATGATATTTACTAAAATATGCCATATAGACTTATTTTTTCTTGAATATTTTTACAAAATATGATATTATTCTACCATATTTTTATTTATAAAGGAGATAATACAAATGACAAAAAACACTCATCTTGCAAGTGGTATTGCTATTTCAGTAGCATTTATTAGGCCAACAAGTTTTAAATCACTTGCTATATGTTTGACAAGTGCAGCAATTGGAAGTTTAATTTCAGATATTGATGTTACTACTTCAAAATCTCGCAAAGACTTAGATATAATTATTTTGGTTTCTGTAATTGCTGTTGCACTATGCACTTTAGCCGAGGCTATTTTTCACATTGGAATTTTATCATTGTTGGAATCTCAAACAAATATTACTAGAATCCTTTTAGGGCTTGGTTTTATTTTGTTTATTTGCTGTTATGGAATCACTACCTCACATAGAACTTTTATGCATTCACTTTTATGTGTTGTTGCTTTATGTGGAATGTTGTGGGTTATTTTTCCTGCAATGGTACTGCCTTTTGGAATTGCGATGTTGTCTCATATTGGGCTTGATTTTTTTAATACCAAAAAAGTTCAGTTTTTCTGGCCATTGAAAAAGCCTAAAATTGCATTTAAACTTTGCCGTTCTGAAAGCAAAACCAGTAGAGTTATTTGTGGTATTGCAAGTGCTGTTGTTGTATTAGAGTTAATATTGTTTGCTGTAACACAAGCTGTGGCTTTTGCCAAGGGGCTTTAGGGCTTTTGAATTTGATTTAGAGTTTTTTTAATTAAAAACGGCTAAGAGCGGAGATTTTTTCTCCGCTCTTTATTTTTGTTATTTGTTTATGTTTAATTTGTCATTTTTTAGAATTCATTTGTTATTATTTAAAAATTCTTTTAACTCTTTACTATTAGTAAATATTTTTTCAAAAATATGATATAACGAATCTGTTGCATCATATTCACCAATTGCATAACATTTTTTACCTAATCCATATGCTACACCCGCTTCTATATGACCTGATTTTCCTGCTGGTAATACTAGTAAAAAATTCTTTGAATTTTTTTCTGCTTCCATATCATCTTGAAATATTTGTGTTACAGTATCACTGTTTAAATCTAATTTTTCAAAGGCATCTTGTTTCTCATCTACATTATTATAATGTTTTTCACTATATGCCCCATATGAATTTTGCGGTTTTAGGAAACAGTAATATGATATGTTTAGTTCATCAAAAATATCACATATTTGTAGTATATTGTCTCTGTTTCTTGCCCTACCTGCAATGAAAAAATCGTATTGTTTTTTCATATTTATCCTCCTTCTTATATTGATTTTATTTTAATTTATTTCATTTACTTTAATTTAATTTTTGCTTTACTTTACTTATAATCAATTTCATTTTTAACAATAACACTTTCTTATATTTTATAGTTGCTAGTCTGAGTACTTATGATTAAATTCCTCCACCTCATATTCCCATAAACTAAGATGTCCCTTAACTGTTATCGGATGATTAAACACCTCCACATTTTCAACTTGCCACCCATAGTTTTCTTGAAATGAGCTCTTGGTATATATCTCATTATTTTCTTTTAATAACATTTCTTTGAACTCGGGCGACATTTTTATGCAATCTACTAATTTAACTTTTCCTATTATCTTACCTAATGGCATACCTTCTGGAATATATTTTTTTAGCCTTTTCATTGCTTCTTTATCTATTCCTTTTCCTGCATGTATTAATAGGTCTCCTCTGTAACTAGTTTTCCAACTACGAAATTCAAATCTTTTGTCTCCTTGGATTATTAATGTTGCCCAAGGCTGTTTTATTGTAAGAGTTTTCATGTAGCAATCCTCCCTTATTTGATTAATTTAATAATTGCAAAATTCTTCCTGATATCTCCTGTGATTTTTCAAATAATGTTTTACTCATCTTACATCTCCAAAAAGCAAATTTTAATAATTTTTTTTGACTGTTATCATTTAGGTATTCCTCATACCCAAATGGACTGCTTACTAATTGAATTAAATAAAAATATGGCATCCATTTTAAATCACATTTGGTTAAACTTATATATTTCATTACCACTTTAGTGTAATTCAATAAATTTTCTATATTTATATCTCCATTTTTACTATCCTTATCTATATATGTAAACGACCTTATAATTTCCCATGCAATTGGCATTTTTCTTGCTTTAGCAAAATCTAATAATGCCTCTATCTTTTCATCTTTGTAAATAAATTGCATTATACTATAATCACCATGACTGTTTTTTAAAGTTAAATCCTTCATTTCCGAAAAATCCATCTTCTCCAAAGCTGTTATAATTTCCATTCTTTGGTTTATATCTAATTTTATTTTTGAGATAATTTCAGATGATGGTAGATTCAATTGTTGCCCATGTTGAATTGACTCCTCTAATTTATCCACTCTTTTTAATAATTGTATAAATTTTTTCTTTCCTTCCCTCAACTTATTATTATTACACCATTTTTCAATTAAATCTTCTGGCAAGTCTTCATAGTTTTCTAGTGATTTCACCATTTTACCTAATATTTCTGCAGATTCTACTACTTGAGCTGTTGTTCCTGTATTACTTTCTTTTGTATATCCGTTAATAAATTCCATTAGAATTACTGTTCTGTTTTTGTATTTGAAATAATATTCTTGGTTTTCCGTTTTTATATAATTCGGAACTTTTATTCCATTACTTTTTAAATGATTTATTATTTTTATTTCTTTGATTACATTTTCTTGATTACATGCTGATTCGAATTCTTTTAATACATATTTTGTTCCTTGATTATCATATACATAAAAAATGTTTGCACTACCTCGTGGTTCTTGTTCAATTTTAGTTATAGAAATATTGTATTTTTCTTGAATTTTGTTGATTATTTCTTGGCGTGTGAATACTGTTTTTTCTAGCATGGCGGGTCCTCCTTTTGGTTTTATTTTATAGTATTTTTTTGAGGTTTGCAAGATGTAAAATATCTTTTTTCGATGTTTAAATTTATTGTTTAATTTTTGGTTATGGAGTAATCAAAAAAGTTGTAACTATTTTTCAAAATAATCATTTTCTATTTACAAACTTCATGTTATAATTTCTTTAATTAATACTAAAATGGAGGTCTTAACTATACCCAAATTATATGTTATAACAGGTCCTGCTGGTGTTGGTAAAAGTACCATTTCTAAAAAATTGGCAGAAATCAGTTCTAAATCAGCACTTGTAGAAGGTGATGACATTTATCATCAAGTTATCAGCAGTTATGCACCTGCTTGGAGAGAAGAAACTCATTGAATTCGATGATAGATTTATTTTGTAAAGGAGATTTTTTATGGATATTAAATTAGATTATTCAATAACATGTGATGAATTTTTGGAAATGGTCGAGGCTGTGGGCTGGAAATCTTATTCTGCAGAACAAGTTAAAAAAGCTTTACACAATACTATGTATGTAGTAAAAGCAACTGTAGACGGAAAATTAGCTGGAATGGGAAGGGTTGTCGGAGACTATAGCATTGTTTGTATGCTTTCAGATGTCTGCGTTAAGCCTGAATTTCAAGGACTTGGTATTGGATTAACAATAATTTCTAAATTAAAAGAATTAATTGAGAATAATGTTCAGATTGGTGATAAAATGCAAATTGAGCTAACTCCTACTGCTGGTAAAGAGGGTTTTTATGAAAAAGCTGGTTTTAAATATAAACCAGAAAAAATAACAGGAATGTATTTATGGATTAAAAAATAATAATAAAGGGTAGCATAGAAAATAAATACTACCCTTTACTTAAAAATTATTATTAAAACAATTTACACACTTTACTTGTGTTAAAATCACTTTTTCATTAAAACAATTGCAATAAAATTCAAATACTTACAAGCACCTGCTTCAATTGCTTTTCTATCATTTTTAGAATATTCATTGTCACAGCTTATCCAATCATTCCAACATTCTTCATTACTTTCCATTTCATAAATTGAAACAATTTCACTTTGTTTTGATTTTGAAATGATATTTTTCCAATATTCTATATCGTGAATATAATCCAATTGTTCAGGAGTCCATGATAACAATAATTCTTTGTGAATATTATTATGGCAATCTTTTTTCATTCCAGGAACAACTATGTAGATGTAACCACCTCTTTTTACAAATGGCAATAATTTTTCATCCAAATATTTTTCATCTCTTCCAAAATAATTATAAGAATCTGTACTAACAACTGCATCAAAAAAATCTGTTTCATATTTTAAATCTGTTGCATCTGCTTTTACTGGAATGATTTGCTCATCTGTTAATCCCATTTCAGCAAAAAATTTTCTATTTTCTTCCGCATCACTCCAAAGGTCTGTTGCATATACTTTGAATCCATATTCTTTTGCTAAAAAGATTGATGTTATACCTTGACCACTTCCTAAATCCATAACAATTGAGCCTGGTTTGATTTTGTTGTCTTTCATAAGTTCTTCTTCCAATTTTAGTGGGTTAGGTCCCATAATTTTTTGATTTATTAATTCTGTATTGTATTTTAATGTTTTTTCGTATTTCATTTTTTTATCTCCTCCTAGTGATTTATTGTTATAAATCAATTACGAGATCCAATACACCTATATTAATTTTTTTCAAAAAATACCTCCTTGTATGTTTTTTGTTATTGTATCATAATGTGTTTGTAAAATCAATTTGTGCAGTGCCTTTTTTCATGTCTTTATCCTGCATCTTTTTTGTTTAAATTATATTTTACTAAATATTACTATTTTTCCTTTCATTGAAATTTTAGAAACTGTATAACCATACTCATTCAATTCTTTTTTGTAAGTTAAAAAAGAGTGATCTATATCAAATCCTAAAATTTTTTTGATTTCTTCATAGGTTAATTTATAATTTTCCTTTTTATTATTTACTAAATAATCCCATAATGGCTCATATTTACTCATTTTTTGTACACCCCATTTAAAATTATTTTTTGTGCAGAGTGATGTGCAGAATGATTTTTGAATTCTATTTCTTTTAAATCATCTCTTCTTATACAAAACAATTTCTGGATTTTCTCCATTTGCACCATATTCACTTATAAGTAAAAAGTCCATATTTGCAACTAATCCAAAGCATCTAATTAATTCTCCATCATTATATTCGCATTCAACTTGATTACCTAAATAGATTTCATCATTATTTAGGAATTGCACTGTACTTCCGTTAGATAGCGGATATTTCAAATTTACAAAAGCTCCATTTAGTGGGATTAATTCTTTAATTTTGGGCATTCCTGGTATTTTTAAATTATTAAATTCATCTATTAATTTATTTTTGAAAGTTTCGTAACTTTCTTTTCCTCCTGTTAATATATATTTTGCTATAAAACATTGTTTTCCAAAAGGACATCCATTGGATTGTTTACATCCTTTGCAATTATTGTTTTTTCCATATCCGCAATTTTTACAATTTGCACCACATATTGAATCCATATAAGTTTCCTCCATTAATTACTTTTTTAGTTTTTTATTTATAATAATGTTTGCATTTTTCCAAAAACCTCTCCTAAGTGAACTGTCAATACTTCATTATTACAAAAGGGACATTTATAATGTCTTTTTGCTTTTTCAATAACTATATCCTTCATATATTTTTCCTATAACTTACTATTAATCATTCACAATCCATTCGCCATTCTTTTTACTGTTCTTTCTTCCTATCAATCCTTTATTCTGCATTTCTGACATATAGCTTTTTACTGTTCTTACTGATTTATTAATCTTTGTTGCTATTTCTTCTTGTGTTGCCCTAGGATTTTCTTTTACTATATTTATAATTGCCTGTTCTTCTAATGTTTGATTACTTGATTTTATCTCATTTTGATTTTCTTCTTGAACATAATCAATATGTGCATACCTATTTTTTAATTCATATTTATTTCCTGTAAGTAGGTTATAAAAGAATTTTTCTAAAAATGATGTATCTTCAAATACATTCTTTTCAAAATTTTTATAGTTTGCTCTTACTAATGAATTTCTAAAATACCATGAATTATCTGCAAATACTTCATCGTTGATATTAAATCCGAATGTTCTTAAATACTTAATTATAAATACTGCTATTGTTCTTGTATTTCCTTCACAGAATGGATGTACTTGCCATATATTTGATGTGAATCTGCATAAATGCTTAATTGATTCATCCAAACTTAAATCTTTATATGAGAAGTTCTTTTCCTGTTCAAAATCATATTCAATAGTTTCTTTTATCGTTTCATATGGTGCATATATTACTGTATCTCCATTTAGTACCCATTCTCTTTTTGTAAAATTATAATTCCTGTATACTCCTGCTCCATCAAATATATTTTTAAATAATCTTTTATGAATATTTAGTAATTCTGTTGGAACAAAATTAAATGCATTTTCACTTAGTAATTCTGTGATTCTAACTGCCACCTTATCTGCTTCTTCATTTTCTTTTTTTAAATTTTTTCTGCTTCCTTGAACTTCATAATATTCATCTATTCTTGTTTTAACTTCTTCTATATCTATATTTCCTTCAATGTGTTCTTTAGCCTGTTTAATTAAGTATTTTGAAGGTTTAAGTCCATCTACTTCTTGCAAACCTATTGCTGTTTCCCATATTTTTGTTTTCTCTACTTTGTTAGGTTCACCTTGCTTTATATATTCTGATAATTCTAAATTCCAGTCTTTTTCCTTATCCAAAAATTGCACCTCCTACATATATTATTATATCATTTCTTATATATTAAATCAATATTTATGGTGCAAATTTTGCACTATATTTTTCGTGTTTTTGCACTTTAAATTTATAGCAATTGCACTTTAAATTTTTACTGTTTTTTCAATTTCAAAAACTTTCGGTGCTTTTTCGCCACTTTTTTAGGGAAATAAAAAAATTAAGGGAATTTGAATTTCTTGATAATTTGGGTTGCGGGAGAAGACTGGGACTATAGGTCTTCGGGTTATGAGCGGCAAAAAAGGTTTTTATGATGAATGTTGAATCATGTTTAATGATAGTGTTATCAATACTTTCAAAGATTTTTATTTAATGAATAATTTTGTTGAAATGTGCCCTTTTTTGAAAAATTCATCCCCAATTTCTCCCCAATTTTTTATCAAATAAATTTGGAAGTATTTGGATATTTTTATAATTTGGAGGTTTATTTTATGGAGAATAATTTTAGAGAAAATAAAGAAGATATTTTAAAAGAATGGTTAGATTTTAGAGAAGATACTGAATTTGCCTATCTAACAGATGAAGATAAGAAACATTTTATTCAATTTTATGAAATTAGTGAACATATTTTGAAGAATGTTCCTAAACATAATAAAAAGTATGTTAAAAAACAACTTGAATTGCTTGATAGAAATTTCTTGGATTATGTTTGCTATTATAATGAGAAATATTATAGAAATGGATTTTGTGATGGAATCCAGCTAATTTTAGGATGTTTGGTGCATTAGTTATATCCTAATATACATTTTTTAAGGAATTTGATGTGCATTTTTTAAGAGTTTTAATATACATTTTTCAAAGTACAAAATTTGCACTTTGAAATCTAAAAATTGCAATTTAAATAAAAAGTGTGAAATTTGACTATTAAACTTAAATGTCATTTTTCACACTTTAGTCTATATATCTGACGTACTCTCTGAATTATGTACCATTGCTTTATAATGTTCATCATCTAATTGTTCAATTTTGTTTAATATAGTTTTAAGAATTCCTTTGGATTCTGCTAATAGCGTGTCAACATCTGATATTTCTGAACTTTCAATAACATTTAAATGTGAATATGCATTTATAAATTTATATACTTTATTTTTTTCTTGTATCTCATCTTCATTAGGAAAAGCCCTATCTATTAATGATTGAATATCTCCTCTTTGTCTTGGAAATTTAAAACCCAAAAAAGCTTCTAACAGCTTTCTACAAGCATTTCCACAATTAAATATTTCTGATTCATCTAATTCATTATTTCTCATTCTATATACTGTATCAAATACATAATCATATTCTGATGTTTGGTTCAAGGATTTTCCTGCATTCTTTATATTTCCAATTCTTATTCCATTTTCAATAATTGGCTCTACCTTATATATTGAATAATACTTTTCAGTTTTTTCTTCAATTTTTTCTTTTTTTGTTTGAATCCAATCTCTCATCAACTTAAAAAAGTTAAAATTATGTGTTAATATAAATATTTGTTTACAATTATCGAATTCATACTTTATACACGAATATGCACTAAATAATTTGTTATTATCAAAACTTGATATTGGATCATCTATTACTATTATACTATCTTCAATTTTATTACCATTCTCTTTTAATTTAGTTAAATAATAAACAAATGCTATAGCAGTTTTTTCACCTTCGCTAAGTTTGTGAGCTTTACTATTTGTGCTTTTTCTAAGTATTTCGTAGCCTTTTAATTCTTTATTAAATTCTAGTCTAAGTTCATCATATCCTAAAAATACATTTAATTTTTCATTAAATTTTTCAGCTCCTAAGGATTCATTAGATAAAGCACTCTCTAATTCATTTAATCTATGTAGTCTACTATCAAGTTCTGCCTTAATTTTATCAACCTTTTCCTTATTCTTTTTGTATTGTTCTTTTTTGTTTATTATATCTTCATCTTGAAATTCATTTTTTAAATAATAATTTGCTAATTTTTTCTTTATTTCTTTAACTTGTTTTTCAAAATTATTTGTTTTTTCGTTTGTTTCCTTAACATATTTGTCTTGTATATTTATATAATTATTATAACTATCTATAATTGTTTTTACTCTATCAATCTCTTCAACTTCAACCTTTTTAAATGGATTATTAATTTTTTCTTCAATACTATCCTTTAAACTTTTTATAATTGTATCTAATTTTGATACTTCTTCAATAATATTGGTATTAAGTTCATCTACATTACTAATGTTTTCTTTATAAAATAAATTCTTATCAATAATAATATCATTTTGATTAATTCTATATGTTTCAAGTTTTTTTGATAATTCCTCTAATTCATTTTTTATTTTTGATACTTCATCATTAAAATGATTTTCTAGTTCTTCTATTCGCGTTTTACTTAAAGGATTACCGCAAAATTCACAAAATTCATTATTGTATTTTTTATTTAATTCTAACCCTCGATTAACCCAACTAGAAATATCATCGTTTTCTTTCAATCTTTCTATAACTCTTGCGGTAACTATTTTTGATAATGTTTCTCTTATTTTATTATATAGAATTGTAAATTCTTCCATTTTAATTTCTTTTTTTACATAATTAATAGTTTCTTTCTTTTCATTTTTTACTGCTGTTATTAAATTACTTATCTCTTCTTCTGTTTGATTATTGTCAATAATCTCTGCTAATTTTTCTTGATTATCCAATATATTCTGTATTTTTGTTTTATTCAAAGAAGAATATTCCCTATCAGTTGAATCTATTGCTTGAAAATTTATTTTTATATTTTTTGCTATTTTAGAATAAGAATCTTCTATAATTTTATTTTCACTATCAAGTTTATATTTTTCTTCTAAGTAAACTTTATTTAAACCTTTTGTTCCTGTTTTTTCATTTCCATTTATATTTTCTTTTATTAATGTATATTCTTGTGTTTCTTTTATTTTATCTTCTGATAAAAGTAGTATTTTATTTATACTTTCATCCCAATTTATATTTTCCTCAATAAATTCTTCATTAAATACAAAAACATTCTCATTAATATTTTTATAATTCTTTTCACTATATTTTTGAGAATCTGTTTCAATGTTAAATTTGATATTATCATATTCAATAGGTATTTCTTTCTTTTCAACTATTCTAAATAATCTTGATATAGTTGTTTTTCCACTTCCATTCCATCCATAAAATAAATTGTACTTATTAAAATTTTGTAATTTTGAATCAGCTTTGTAGTCTTTATATATACCTAAATTACTAATTAACTTTATATTATTTATCATATTTTTGACTCCCTCCCTTTAAGCATTTTAACAGAATGAAATTAAAAATTTTGTCGAAACTTGTCTTTTATTATCAAAAAAGCAAAATAATTCTGTAATATCAAATTACAATTATTATTTTGCTTCTCTTATGTTTTATTTTTTTATATCTTTAGAATAATTGTTTATGTACTTCCTTAAGGCTTTCTCAAATTTTATCATTGTTTCTGTTAAGAATTCCATCATTTCATTCCAATCTTCTTTATTGTATATGCTGACTCCATGAAGTTTTGATGATATTCTTGACATTTTTTTATCATCTAGTCTTTCCCATTCCATTTCTTTTCCAAATACTGTTTCTATTTCATCTTTGTTCTTATAAAAATAATCATATATCTTCTTATTTTCTTCTTGTGTTCCTCCACTTATTCCTAGTTCTACACCAGCATAATCTTTTGTTATTAGAAAGCTAAAATGTACACCACTTATTCCTGATCCTGTACTAAACCAATGATCATATTGATTTAATTCAATATTTCTTCCTGCAAATAAATTAGATTTTTCATTAAATTTTGGCAAGAATAAATGCCAAAATTCATTTCTAGTAATCTGACAATTAGCTAATTTATCTTTGTTCTCAACTTCTTCCTTAGCTTTTTCATCATATCCTATCATTATATCTGCTATATCTTTTACTGGTATTATCTGATCTGTATCTACAACTAATTGCTCTCCAATTTGATATGGAATAACTTTTATACATTGAATCTTAATTCCAAATTTTCTTGCCCAAATAACTGTATTAGTAACTTCTTTTCTAAATTCTCTTGCTACTAAAATAATTCTTTGACTTAAATCTTGATTTAATTGGACTTCAGAAAAATCTGCTTTCTCCAAAAATTCTGTTATTGATTCTTCTGCATTAATTTTTAATCCTCTTTTATTGATGTATTGTTGATAAATTTCTTTTATATCATCATTCTTTAATGATGAACAGTATCCAGCATATTTCATTGCTTGCCAAACTACATTTTTTCCACTATCATCTAATTTGTTTTCAATAATAACTAAGTTTCCGTTTTTATCTAATGCCAATAAATCTAATCTTTCATTAGTATCACTAAATCCATCAAATTCTTTTTGAATAATTAATAATTCTTCACCTAAAATCATAGGATTATTTGAAATCCATTCTTGTAAATCATCTCTTTCTTTTAATCCACAACTTTTAAATGATATATCTTTTATTTCTTGTGTAGTTTTATCTTCTTTATTAACTAAAAACATATTATACCTCCATAAATCTAAATACTATAATTTGTTATCAATACTTCTTCTGTTATATTTAATTTACTTTTTGAATGATAATTTGAATTGTTATAATTATAATTTAGATAATTGATATTGTATTTGTTTTCTATAGCCCAGTCTATCAAAATATTATTTTTTTCTCCCCTATGTTGTGTTACATTAGATAATGCAAACTTTATATTTTTTTCATTTAATTTGTTTATATAATTTAATAAATCTTTCTCATCTTTTTCAGTCCAATTATTATTTTCATTATAACTTGCATCACCTAAAAAATATGGTGGATCAAAATAACAGAAATCTTCTGATGTTAAATTATCTATTTTAAACTTTTTAAAATCTTCGCTAATAAATTCTACATTTTTGCTTTTTAATTTTTCACAAAACGCTAACAAATTTTTTCGTATAGATCCATTAAAATCTCTTTTGCCTACTGGCATATTAAATTCTCCAGAGCTATTAAATCTTATTTGATGATTAAATCCATAAATTATTAGTACTAAAAACTTAAAAGTTTTTTCATCATTTTCTTCTTTCATCTTATTATAATCATTTCTCAATTTCAAATATCTTTGCTTGTTATAACTTCCTAATCCTGAAGAACTATCACATTTATAATAATCATATCCGTTAATATAAGTATTACTTAGCTTATACTTTTCAATTATATTATCCAATTTATCTATAATCTCCGTATATGAATAATTTTTAAATATGTTAAGTACATTTATTAAATATTTTTCTTTGTCAACTGCAATAACTTTTTTAGCATTAATATTTACTCCTACATTTCCCCCACCGCAGAAATAATCTACAAATGTATTTACTTCTGATGGGAATTTTTTTGTTAATTGATTTAATAATTTATACTTTCCACCTACATAATTTAAAGGTGATTTTGCAAATTCACTAATTATATTAGCATTATAAGAAGGTTCTTCATTTTCTTGTTCACATACCTCACACAAAAATAATCTTTCTTTGTGATTGTCAATATGTGTTTTACCTGTTGTAAAGAAATTAAAATCTTGCTCGAAAACTTTTACTTTTCCCTTTTGATTTAATATCTCTAATATTTCTGTATCTGATATTTTTGCTTGTGATCTCGCATTTCCTTTTTGCCCCATATTATTATAAGAAACAATTATATATTTACAATTACAATTCTTTATTAGATCTTTAAAAGCATTTGAAGCTTTATTAGTACAATAATTGCTCTTTATTTTACTTCTATCCATTTTTTTAGCAACACCATATACTTTGGGCTTTTCCCATTCAGCAACATTTTCTAGTAAATGATATGCATCTCCATATTGTCTTGAATTATAAGGTGGATCTATATATACTATATCAGCTTTTATTCTTTTGGCTAATTCATTAGAATCCATATTATATATCTCATTTTTTACAGATTGATTTTTATTAATAATATCCAAATTATACATTTCAAAACAATCATCTAATTTTTGTTTTTTTCTATAAGCATCATAGTGACCAACTGTATTTGCAATTCTATCCATAGAATATAATAAACTAGCTATTAAAATATATTTTTCTCTTTCATTTATTTCTTTGTTATCAAATTTTTTGTTAATATCTTCTCTAATATATCCTATTTCCTTGCAATCATTTTCACTAAAATAAGTATTTTTATAATTTTTTGAAAAATAGTTTTCTCCTAAATCTGAAATATCATTATATTCATCTATTATTTTCTTTATCTTATTTTCACTGAATTTTTCGTTTCCTAAAAAAGCTCTATATATACAATAATTAGATTTTAAAATATCATTTATAAATATTTTTTTTCCTTTTTCTGAAAAAAAATTAGATACAACTCCAGTTCCTCCAAATACATCAAAAACAGAATTATACTCTCCGCAATTATTATTTATTGTTTCATCTATAAAATCTAATAACTTATATTTACTTCCTAAATATCTTCTATTATTTATATTTAATTTCTTCATAAGTATTTCCTTTCTATGCATCTAATGCATCTGTGAAAATTATATAAAAAAAGAAAGAATTAGTCAATCCTTTCTTTTTAATTTTTATATATTTTCTATTTCTTCTTTTATTAATGCATCATACCATCTTAAATCATTGATTTTTGTATCATTATAAGCTTTTTCAAACATATTATATAATTGTATATAATTCAAATTTTTCTCTAATATTTCTACTACATCATTTATAGATAATGGTATAATTTTCAATCCCTGTTTATCTTCATCATTTTTACCTTTATACCAATAATTTTTTCTACTTCTAAAATCACTTAAAACTTCCGAATTTAAAATATTAGCAACAAATACTGCATATGATGTATCATTATCAAATTCTTGTTTATTTCTTATTAAATGTCTAGATACTGGTTCCATTTCTGCTTTTCTTTGTGATGTAGAATCTGTTAATGTTGCTTCAAGTAACAAATCATGTTCATTATAAATCTCACTTTTATTATAATGATAAACTATATCTGCTGTTCCTCCCCCAGCATGATTTTTTGGAAGTAAATTAGCGTCTAAACTTAATTTCATAAAATCTAATATATTTCCTTGTTTATTAGAAATTCTATACCAAGCTATCGCCAATACATATTCTAATATTGTTGGAATTGTTGCTTCACAATCTAGGTATTCTTCAATTTCTTTACGATTATTTCTTTCAATATTTCTAAATAGCATAATTAAGTTTTCTTTTTTAAATTTACTTTCCATCAATAATTCAAATCTCTTGAATCTTTCATCCTTTATGAAATCTTTTACATTTCCTATTGAAATTTTACTGTCTGGATAATCAACTTTTATTTGTGTTATTATTTCATTTACATCTATATTTAAACAATCATATATTTCAGAAAATTCAATATCATTTTCTAAAAATTCGTTATATTCTTTTAATTTTAAAAACTTTGTATTTAATAATTCTTCAGATATATTTAAAAAATAATACTTAGGTAATATATCTAGTTCTATTTTATTATCATTAAACAATACTATGTCTGTTAAAGCAATATATCTTCTATTCAAATCTGCATAATCTTCTAAATTTGCCTTCCATTTTGCAGTGTGCATAACTCTAAAAAACTCTGTATTGTATTCTATAATATTTTTTGATTTGAATAATTTAGTATTTTGTAAATATTCTTTCCATTCTTCTGTATGTTCGTTTCCAACTTTATATCCAAGATATTCTTTCCAATATTTTTTACAAGCTTTAGATCTTATAAATTCCATAAGCTCATTTGTTTTTTCTTCATTAAATTCTCCATGTATAATATTCCATAGCTTTAAATAAAACTCAAATATTGGTTTTGAATACTCTTTGCTTTTTCTATTCATATCCACATTAACAAATTTATCTAAAGTATCCATAGAATTATTATTCATATATTCTAGAGCTTCAATATAGTTGTCCATAGCACTCATTTTTGAATATATTACATCTTCAACCGTTATTTCTTTATTTCTTAGTTCCTCTATGGTTTCTATCATACTTTTTGAGTCCTCGTTTTTTATACATAAAGGTAATAAATACGTAAATTCTTCTCTAGTTAAATACTTTAAATTTGTTAATAAATATATTAAAACTATGAATGGTTTTACTTCCATGTTTGTACCAATTTTTTGCATTTTAAGTAATTGTTTTAAATAAACAAAACTATCTTTATGTATGTTAAATATATTATCATCATCAAAATCTTCACTATTTATTATATCTATAATTTTATTTCCAATATCAGTTATTTTCCTATCTTTATCTATAACCCCGATTTCAACTAGTCCTGATGTCTTTTGTCTAGCATCTTTAGATTTTCTTTGTGCTTCTCCAACAAGCAGACTAGCTTCATGCATTATATTGTAATATTTTTCTTGTGTTATTTCATCCCATCCAATATTACTTTTATCACTCCATAATACATTTAGTAATTGTAATTGTCTTTCTATTTTATAGTTTAAATTTTGCACTCTAAAACTAGTAGTCCCTAAACTCCAGCAATAAGATTGAAAAGCCATAATATCCCTCTTTTCTTTGTATAATAGTTATATTTAACATATTTTATATCACAAAATGTCGCTTTTTACAATATGTAACAATTGAAGTTTAATTTCTGTTTGTGTCAAGTAAAAGTAGGCAATTTTTTTCTCTTTTTTTCTAATC
>ERZ808277.236-NODE-236-length-20874-cov-6.702195_pt1 | contig 20874 bp, 34 predicted proteins | sample MGYA00521240_ERZ808277 | MGnify/ENA primary metagenome ERZ808277 (study PRJEB31516, sample SAMN03275599) | gut metagenome | biome: mammalia-associated habitat; material: feces | host: Papio cynocephalus | place: Kenya | collected 2012-07-17 ... | reverse complement strand
AACAACTCAAACAATCACAAAAACAACTTGCTATTAGTGAGTTGGAAAAGATGAGACACGAAATACCATTTTTAGCAGGACTAACACAAAGTGAGACATTTTTTGTAAATTACAACCAATTGAGATATTATATAGATAACCAAATCAAAGAACTTAAAGGAGAAGAATGATGACAAGAAAAGAAAGATACATAAGCGTAAGGGCTAATCATAGCCTAAGTGATAGTGCCTATGATTACGTATTGGATACTAAAACAAATAAGGAATATTGTACAAATGATGAATTTGCGGATTTGCTTAATCAGTATGAGGAAGAACTCAAAGAATGCAAAAGAGAAAAAGCATTTACGTTAAAAGGGTTATTAAACATTTGTAATATTGACGATAGTTTATTGCGTATATCCACAAGGGATAAGAATGGTATAAATACAGCATTATGTTCTATTATAGAATATATAGAATTTGCCGATTGTAAAGTTCTTGATATTGCATTTATGGATGGCTTAGTATACATTACTGTTGATGAGGGAGAAGAATAATGGTAGGATTATATGAATACGACACTGCAACAGAGCAAGAATGTCTTGATGATTTGCAAGAAGTTATAGAATATCTATATAACTATAATTTGTGTGATTTAGACGATTTGGAAAAGAAAGGGCTAAGAATACAATATATTGCTCAAAGATTGAAAGAACTTGGTGGAGGAGAGAATGAATAGAGAACAGGCATTTTTTGAGGCACAATTGATGTTTGGGGGGACAATTAAAAAGTTACAAGAGCAAATCGCAGAACTCCAAAAGCAACTGGAAGAAAAAGAGCAATACACATACACTGGCAAGGAAGTCGGAGAAATTGAGAGAAAGTATGAAACAAAACTAGAAGATTTGCGAAGTATAAAAGCAAAAGAACTTGCTGGAGAAGTGTTTGATTGTGCTACGCAATTGTCAGAAAAAGAGAAAGAGTTAAGAGAAATAAGAGTTGAAAATTATACAATAAAAAGTTATAGAGATTTTTTAGACAATAAATGTAAAAATCTTATAAAAGAGAATAAAAAACTAAAACAACAACTCCACTCCCAGCCAGCAGAAATTGTGGAGAAGATTAAACAAGAACTAGGGTTTATTATTAATAACAAAGAAAGGGTTGTTTGTGATGGTAGTATGACTGGAGATAAATATATATTGTCAGTTTTAGATAATCTTTTAAAAGAATATCAAAAATAAAAGGATACTATAAGAAATGGACAAACAACAATTAAATAAATATGAAGAAAATATTGAATTAAGAAATTGGCAGATTTCAGGAATTATGCTTTTTGTCCAAGAATTGTATAATATTTTAGATAATATAAGAGATGGAGCCCCTGTAAAAAAATACACGAAAAAAGACATTCTCGAAGTGATTAAGTTGTTTCAAAAATTTGACAAATTAAAATGGCACCAATTTTTAGACAAAAAATTTATTGTAAGAGTTGATAAAGATGGAAAACCTTGTTGTAGAACTATTAAGACATTTAAAATAATAAACGATGACTATTTGGATGAGACTAATAAGGATGGTAAAAATTAAAGATGTATGATATAAATTATGAAACATTTAAAGGAAAACTTGGAGAAAAAGGTTTTAATAAAAATGATATTGATAAAATTATTGATGTGCTAAAAGATTTAAGATATAGAAAAAATAGAAAAGTTTCGCAAACATTAAAAGAGCGAGCAAATAATGGACTAGTTTGTGGCAGACCATCTTTCAAAAAGCCCGTATTTTTTAAAATGCTTTGCATATATCATCAACTTGGGCACATTGACACAAAAGCGATTTGCAACATTTTTAATATAGCGCCTACAACTTTTTACAAATATGAACGACTAGAAAATATCCAAGCAAAAGATTTAAAGAATAATATGTATAAGAAAGCAAGCGATAAACAAATGAATCAATATTTAAAAAGTGCAGATTTGTTTGTTACAAAATGGATAAATAAAAATAAACCACATATCAGTAGCGATAAAGTTTTGGATTTGAAAAACGATTGTTTGCTATCTATATTCTTAAAACTTCCTACATTTAAGGAAAATTTTGAAGATTTTTGCTATGATGCTTGCAAGGACACTTACTATTCATTGAGAGAAAAATATTTTGCCGAAAAAAATGAAAATAGTGCAGAAGATTGGTTTTTGGATAAAATGGCATATAGAAGAAATTTTGGTTAATTTATTTGACATTTTGTCAAGTTTATGTTATAATAAATACATATAAATAAAGGAATAAAAATCATGAATATATTTTTGCCATATCCAAACAATGTAGAAAAATCTGTGCAAAGTTTAGATGATGTTCGCCTACAAAAACAAGCAGTGGAAGCATATCAACTTTTGACAACTGCAATGAAAGAGAAAAATGGCGAAGCAGTTAAAGGGCATAGTCATCACCCTGTCTATACTTTTTATAAAGACAATATTGACTTCCTTGCTTACTATGGAATGAGATGTTGTGATGAGTGGTCTTGCCGTATGAATAAAGAACATTCATTGTTAAAATATTTTTTGGAACATTGCAATAAAATGTATGATGAAAAGGAGCATGAATTTATTTGCCCACCATTTACGCCATACTATATGGAAAACTCAAAAGATAGTCCATTTTGTATAAGAACTACAAAAGATGTCGATATGTTGTTTCAGCAAAAACTGATACACAAGTGGCAAAATGACAATAAAAAACCTAAATGGACCAATAGAGATATGCCTGAATTTTATAAGGGCTATTTGGATTTGGCACCCTATATGCAAGATGATTTTTGGGTTTATATTCAAGCGGTGAAGGAGAAGAATTATAAATATTATGTGTAAATATTGCGAACAAAAATTAAATCTTGAAGATTATGATTATTATGATAATTTTGCGAATCAAATAAAAATTGCCGAAGGTGGTTGGACTGGGTTATACATAGGAATAGACAAAAATAAAAATATCGTTCTCCGTGCTTGTGGCGATGATTATACCGATGATTGCATAATTAATTTCTGCCCATTTTGTGGCAGAAAAGTAAATAAAAAATGCAAAAAGGAAGATTTATGAAAAAGAAATTATTTTGTTTATTATTAATTTTAATATTGCCAATGTGTTTTCTTTTCAGTGGATGCAGTAGAGATATAAAATCGTCCAATACGATGACTACTTTTAATGTTGGTAATATAGAATTAATTAAAATTGAACAAGTTGGAATTGACAATGGTGATGAATTAATAATTCTTGTTGACAAACAAACTAGAGTAATGTATCTATTAATTTGTTCATACAACGGAAATCATTCAGGTTTAACCGTAATGCTTGATGCTAATGGGAAACCATTGATATATGAAGGAGAATTAAATTAAAAATGCTGACCGATAAAGACATAGAGAAAATAAAACAAAAAATGAAAGATAACTACATCCATTGTGCAACACTCGCCAAAAGATGGGGTGTTTCAAGACAATGTGTATGGTTGGTGCTAAATAAAAAAGGCACGAGTAAAAATATTGAAAACAAATTAAAGGATTTTTTGAATGGGAAATAAAGATTGGGTAGGCAATAACAAAAGTGTTTATGGGACATTGGGAGCAACGAACCACGCAGTTGACAAAGATAGACATACTCACGACCTATATACAACTGACCCCAAAGCCTTAGAAAAACTTATGGCGGTTTACGATTTGCCAAAAGACATATGGGAACCAAGTGCTGGGCATGGACATTTAGTAAAATGTTTACGAGATAAAGGATTTAATGTTGTGGCAACAGACTTATATGATTATCCTGAAAAATTTGTTGAAATGGATAGTGGCGTTGATTTCTTTCAATGTTCAAAGGCGTTAGCACCAAACATTTTAACCAATCCACCATATAAATTAGTTACCCCATATATAGTTCACGCATTGGATATTTTACCTAGTGGTGGGCAACTTATTTTATTACTAAAAATACAAGCACTTGAAGGCAAAGAAAGGTTTGAAAAAATTTACAAAAATAAAAATCTAAAATATGTATATGTAAATACAAACCGTGTGTGTTGCTATAAAAATGGGGATATGAGTTGTAACGACTCTTCTGCGGTTTGCTACGGTTGGTTCGTATTTGAGAAAGATTTTAGTGGCGAACCTATTGTAAGGTGGTGTTAATATGCAATATCTGGGCAGTAAAGGAAAAGTTGCAAAATATATAATGGAGATAATAAACAATGAAATATCAAGGTGGGAAAAGTCATATAGCGAAACCCATAGCGAAAATCATAAATCGTGCGGGGGGGGGGGGTATAACCTTCGTGTCCCTATTTTGTGGAAGTTGTGTAATTGAAAGTTTGGTTAATGCCAACAAAAAAATATTAAATGACAAACACGAATATCTAATTGAAATGTACAAGGCTTTACAAAATGGTTATGAATTGCCAGAAAATTTATCAAAAGAAGAATACCAAGATGTAAAGGCAAACAAGGATAAAGATAAGGCATTGACGGGCTTTGTTGGGTTTGGGTGTTCTTTTGGTGGCAAATGGTTTGGTGGCTATGCTCAAAATCGTGCAGGTAGAAATTATTGTTTAGAAGCAAAGAAACATACAGTGAAACTTTGGGATGGAATAAAAAATGCAAAATTTATTTGTGGAGACTACCGAGATGTTGAAATACCCGATGGTGCAGTTGTGTATGCAGACCCACCGTATTTTAAGACCACAGGCTATTCAAATTCTAAAAATTTCAATTATGAAGAATTTTGGGAATATATGCGAGAGATAAGCAAGACTCATAAAGTATTTATAAGTGAAGAACAAGCACCAGAAGATTTTGAATGTATTTGGCAAAAAGAAGTTCGCAGGACTTTGGATGCGAATAAAAATAATCAACCAAAGAAAGTTGAAAAATTGTTTGTTTGGAAAGGAGAAAATTAAAATGGCTGATTTGTATATTAGAAGTAGCGATGGTTGTACTTTGACAAAAGCAAAAACTTTAAATATAGAAAGCTATGAAAGCTGTTATGTTATCTATGGAGATTTAGATTATTCGCTTCCATTGGGGGCTTACAAAACCGAAGAAAGAGCAAAAGAAATTTTGGATGAGATACAAAAACTAATGGAACAACCTATAGCATTTTTAAAGTCCGAATTTTGCAAAAATTCACCTGTTGAAATATCAAAAGCATTTTTAGAGAGTTTAGAAAATATAAATGTAAAATATGTTGGAACTAAGGATTGTGAAATTATACCTACAAATAATACAAATATTGTATTCACAATGCCAGAAAAATAAGGAGAAAAAATGAGCAAAAAAATAATTCATTTTCAAATACCACTATTAAACAATGACAAGGGAATAAGAGATGATTTTGCGATAAGTCCTGAAACTATTGGTCTCTTTGGTAAAATAATGCAAAAAAAATTGGGTGATAACTATGTTTTAATGTTCAGCCCATTCAAAATAAGTGCCGAAGAAAGTGTTGATGGTATCACTATTAAAGACTTTACCGAGATGGACTTGAAAAGTTTTATAGAAAAATTTGGAGGAGAAAATGACTAAGCAAGAGATAATAGATAAATTAGACGATTATCTTATGTATGTTCCTGGTGATGAAAAATTAAAAGACATATACATTGAAAAACAAATAAATAAAGCCACAACCGTTTATGTTTTTGATAAAGAAAAATTACAAAATATGCCTATTGAAGAACTTGAGCAATTATTAAAATATTGTAAGGGCAAAAAAGAAAATAATAAAGATATTGTATCCATAGGCACAGTACCAATAAATAGCAAAATCGTTATGGATGAAAGCAAATCGCTGGATATAAAAGGAAACGGGAGAGAACCTTTAGCAATGAGAGGACATAACGGCATTCCTATAGCGGATGAGGAATATTTTAAATGTGGCGAGGTTGGAGTTATAGAAGATGCCAATTCCGTTCCTTGCTGTCGTATAGAAGATGGTTTAGTTTTTAGCATTTTTCGTGAAGGACTTATGGAAATCTTTGATATTAAAAATAAAGGCATTTTCAAAGATTTTAAACTCGAAATAGATTACAATGAAACTGATGATACTTATATTATAGAAATAAAAAGTAAAGAATAAGAACGGAGAAAAAGAAAATGTATGATTTAAAAGGTACTGTTAAAACTCAAATAATTGATAAGAAAACAGGGGAAATTAAAGAGACCCTAATAACTCATGTCCCTGAAGATTGTTATGAAATTAAACCACTTGATTGTGAAGAACCAAAGGGTACATCATATATACCACAAAGAGAACCTAGCGACCTAACTTTCAAAGATTTGACTCAAAACCATTCATATCTGCAAGTCTTTTGGAATGGCGAACTTGTCTATGATGACACAAAAGATGATAGTTGTGTAGAAGATTTGTATGCTTTCAAGGGGAAATATGATAATAAAAAAGTTTTTGAAATACATACAAAAGTTGTTGAGTTTCATCATTGTATTTTAAGTGTTGATGGGGAGGAGTAAAAATGGGGAAATATTATGTGCAAGGAGTTAGAAGTTTCGAGTTTACACCAGAAAATCTCAACATTGATAATGATAATGAACTTTTGAAACCCGAAAACCATAATAAAGAATTATCATTGACATTGAATGTGCAACCAACAAAAGAATTTTTAAGATTATTTGAAGATAATATATTTTGTAAACTCAAAAAGATTCGCAAAAAATATCGATCACCAAAAAGAAGAGTGCAAGAATATAATAAATTTTTTAGAAGAAGTAATATAGTTGCTATCGAATATAATTACAATAAAAGAAAAGATAGATACAAGTAATATCTATGTAAAAAATATTTTATATATTTATGCAAAATTGTTGACTTCTATTACATTTTGACTAAGCAATAAACATAAAAATAAACTTTTTATCATTGAAATAAAATAATTCCTAGAAAAACATTTATTTTGCTTGACTTTGATTACTTTATGTTGTATAATACCTTTGATAATTGAAGGACAGAGAGTAGCTACCTTTTCTAATTTGTCACCTCATTAGATTACTTCGGTTATCACCAAATTTTGAGAGGTGATACAATATGAGTAAAAAAGTACATAAATATGTTCCGAAAGTATTTGAAAGCGATAATGAGTTATTGCCGAAGAGGAAGAATGGAAATAATGCAACTGATGTATCGGCTAATATATATGGTTCAATGATACTATCGGACGCTTGGGCTGAGTTAAATCTAAGACAAATGAAGTTATACATTGTATGTAAACATCAATATTATGCTGAGAAAAAGAATCCTTCTGACTTAATAACTATGATGGAGAAAGAGGAGAATAAGACTCCTGACTTAACCAAAAGATTTACAATGAACAAAAGCAAATGGTGCGACATTTACAAAATATATCCATCTAGTGCATCTTCTATATTTTATAAAGATATATTAGAATTAGAGAGATTAGGGTTTATAGATATACTTCAAAGAGGCGGAAAGAGTGGGATAAAAAATATTTATCAGTTTAGTTCCCGTTGGAGAGACTATAAAAAGCATTAGCCTATGGCTAATATTATTAAATATAGATATAAATAGTATCTAGGGTGTATCATAAAAAATATACATACGGGTAGATACAAACAGTATCTAGGTAATTTTGAAATAAGACAAAAGGTAGATACAAATAGTATCTAGGTAGGTAGATATAAATAGTATCTAGTCAAAATAATTTTGGAGGTTAATATGTTAGAAACAAAAGCGGTTGCAAAAGAACTTGGAGTTTGCCCCAAGACTGTTTGGGTGTGGATAAAGCAAGGAAGAATAAAAGCAATTAGGCTTGGTAAAAATTACAAAGTTAGCGAGGAAGAACTTGCCTACATTAAAGAAAACGGGTTAAGAGATTAAAAAATAAATTTAAAAAATAAAGGGGGTGATGCCAAATGTTAATGCGAATCATAAACTCAGGAAGCGATGGAAACTGCACAATTTTGAAAGATAGCAAGGATAACGAACTAATGCTTGATTGTGGGTTGCCTTATGAAATGATTGCAAGTAATTGCGATTTACGAAAACTTACTGCTGTTATGCTTTCTCATTGCCATTAGGTTAGCATACCGACCATAGTAAAAGTTTTGACAAGTTTGAGAAATTCGGATTTGAAACATTTTCACCAAAAAATATTCAAGACGGAAAAATTATCGACTTGCCAAATTGGAAAATTATGCCAATGAAGTTAGTGCATAATGTTGAGTGCTTTGGTTTTCTTATATTTAATAAAATAGAAAATAAAAGAATTGTTTATTGCACTGACACTACATATTTACCAAAAGTTGGAAACGCTGACTTGTTTATCCTTGATTGCAACTATGACGAAGAAATTGTTTTTGACAAAATGGTGAAAGGCGAAGAAGTGAATATGGGTTATCGCAATCACTGTTCTACACAAAAAATTGCTGAGTATATTCACGAGTTAGGGTTTAAGCCCAAAAATCTCGTGGCATTCCATGTCAGCAATTCTATGCTCAATGATATACAAAAAATTCAAGAAACATTGTCACCTTTGGTAGAAAATTTGTATATAGCAAAACCAAATACTGAAATTATTGTGTAGAATAGCGAAATTTGCTCGTCTTTGGGGTCAAATTCGCACGAAATACATTTTGTCGATAAAATATTCAAGAAAGATAAAAAAGTGCCTTAAAATGGCTTAAAATGAGTTTTGATAAAATTGGAGGATATTATGGCAAGAATAATTGAATTTGGGAAAGATAGAGAATATGAAACTGAATGCAAGAATTGTAATAGCATTATTGGATATAAAAAACAAGAAACAAAGATTATAGATGTCGGTGATGAAGGGTATACATATAAAGCAGTTGTAGTGACTTGCCCTTGCTGTTCACATCAAATTGAAATATATTCTACTCCACCAGTATTTAGTGATGCAGTTAAAAAGGCTGGGGAATTATTTATGAGTATGAAAAGCAAAAGGCATTAAATATACCCCTATAACTTATTCTTTGCCACCAAATTTAAACGGAATGGGTTGGCTGGGTAAATTGTATAGGAAAACATAAAACATAGCCTCAAATGGCTCAAAAACAAATAATTTTTAAAAGGAATGAATTTTAAATGAATATTACTGAAAATTTCAAAGGCTTGGTCGAGAAGATTAAATACACAAAATTGGAAAACAAAAGCCAATATAAAAAAGATGGTGATGCTGATTTTAATTATTTATGTAATATCACAATTGCAGAAGTTGGTAAAGGTATGGCAAAATTTCCACAAAGACACAATGTGGTAATATATCTCACCGAAGAACAATTCAATGCAGTTGATGAAGAAACTCACGCACATAATTTAATTGAGAAAGGCGACCGAATAAATATTCTTGCTGGTGCAAAATGGAAAAGCAAACCACTTTCATATAAATCTTTTTCAAAAGACACCATTGAGAAAGCGGATAAATCACAACTTAAAGTTGATGAAACTGGTAAGACTTATTGGGAAATGCACGCTTTTGCTTACACTATTCATTGCCAACCAGAAGATTGGAGTATAGAAAGCAAATACTATGACCAAAATTATTGCACAATTTTCAACTCTGGAATAAAACTTCCCCTTGAAACAAAAAAATCTTTTGATGCACAAAGTTTAGATTGGTACTTGGATGACTTCGAGAGAGATAAAATTCTTCCTTTAAATGAGCAAGTTTGTCGTGTTATATTATATTCTAATAAAAATAAAGCAAAAGAAAAAAATATGTTTGTGCAGTTACAAGTGGATAATGAGAATAAAACAAATTATTTATTGTTGACAGATGCAGGTGAATAATGCCTTTAATAAAAGATTATAAAAAATTATTTTCAACTCAATATGAAATAAAAAAACAATTAAAAACCTTGTGCCCTGAATTGGATGATAAGCCTGGAATTTATTTCTGGTTTAGAGAAGACCATGAGGGCAAGCATATATATATAGGAATCGCAACTGTATCAATCCTAGACCGCAGCATTAGTCATTGTATGGGATATACTCAAAGATTGGACATAAGCATTAAAAAGCGTGGATTTTACTCACAAGAAAATAAACTTGGCTGGCAATTAAAAATAATGTATAAACCTGTCGAAGAACTTGATGAGTTGGAAAAATATTATATAAACAAATATAAAGAACTTGGATATGATGTATATAATATTTCTGGCGGAGGTCAAAAATCTCGTGCTGGGGATATTTCCGAACGAAAAGAGGGCAGAGGATATCATGATGGTCTTAAACAAGGATATACAAACGCTCAAAAAAAAGTTGCAAATTGGTTTGAAAAGAGTTTAGATTATTCCATCAAAGGCAAACCTAATGCGAATAAGCAAAAAGCATATGATAGATTTACAGAATTTTTGAAAGACAACGAAAATAAAAAAGAAAATGGCGAAGATGGTGGTAATGAATAATGTATATAAATAATGGATATTTAATTTTGGAGGAACAAGATTTTGGGAAATGTAAAAAAATAACTGCGACAAATGTCACCGCACTGCTTGGAACAAATAAATTTAGAAAGCGAGGCGATGCGATGTTGATGTTATTAAATATTTATAAAGAAACTATTGATAAATTTTATACAAATCGTGGTTTTCAAGCCGAATTGATATTAAGAGAATTATTAAAACAAAAAGGCTATACTATTAAATGGTGGGATGCACAAGAAATTGGTTGGGATAATTTCCCCACAAACAAAGACTTGGGCGGGCTTATAGATATTGCCATAACTGCACCAAATAGACAGGTCGTAGAATGTAAATCAAAAAATATTTCTAAATTTGAAGAAACAAAAAGATTTGTTAATGATGATTATGAACATCAAGCACAACATTATGGATATTTATCGAAATGTAATGATATTAATTTAATATATGTTTTCTTCACCGATGAACAAGAACAAATGATACGAGATGGGAAACAATTAGATACTAATCCCGCGTTATATACTTTCTATGGATACAAAGTAAAATTGGATAGAGAAAAATATGCGGCTGGAATTCAAAAATGTATTGATTATAAAAACGAGTGCTTAAAAAGGATGTGCATCCCCTTAGATGACATAAGTCCTAAAGTTTTACAATATCTTAAAGATAAAAACCTTCTAAAATAATTTGACTTTTTTGCAAAAATATGATATAATACAAATATATTTGAGAGGTAAATAATGGCGAATATTAGTTGGTCGGCAAATGCTGAACAATTTAAAATGAGTGAGGCACTTTATTATTCATTAATAAAATATCTAAATGAAAACCGTCTTACAATAAAAGACTTTTGTGCACAAATAGGGCTGCCAAAGTGTGAATATATGATAAGAAAAATAATAAATAGAAATATACAAATGTACGCTTATAAATCATTGTTAGACACAATCGCTTATGGATGTGGGGTGCTAGGCGAAATAATTGTAGGAACTAAATAATAATGTGAAGCGCATAAAAAAAAGAGTATCATATCGATACCCTTTATTTTTTTTACATATTTGTATTGTTGTTATCAATGCAGTTTTCACCGTCTACAATTGATTTGTTTGCGTCCATTTCTGCTTTAATCTTTTTGGCGAGTTCAAGTATTTCGGCATCTTCTTTTGCCTTGCGTTCTTTTGCGCTCTCTTTTGTTTCACCTTTTTTCAATGTCTTAGCGATCTTGGAAACTTCTTTATCTTCGGCACGTGCATCTTCAGCCTTTTTTGCATTTTCGATATTTTCGCTTATTTGCAAACTTTCCAACTCAGTATACAACTTGCAAATTTGGTCGTACTTATCCTTTGTGAGCACTTTATTTGCCATACGCAACGTCAAAGCCCACGTAGTATCTTTGCCAACAAAAAGCACCAACCCGAAAAATACGACGCCAACTGCGATGCAAATTATAGCCTTGAGCCACAACGCAATGTTTGTATAAATATCACAAAGTAAAAACCCGCAATATCCCGAAATAAACGCAACAAATACGCCAATAATCAAACTCCATTTATTGCATTTAATAAATTCTAAAATTTTTTTTGTCATTTCTCGTGTCCTTTCCCCTTTTAATAATAATTTAAAAACTTTTACAAGAATAGTCTTGAGAGCGATTTTTGTCGCTTGAGTTAATGTAATTACGCATAGAGTAGATATTACCTTTGTCACCAAAGTTGTTATCAAACTTGCCATCCCCAATGCGATTATGCTCTCAATGTATTCCTCAAAAATTTCGCTCATAAGCACAATAAATATCGCATACATACTATTTCTATAGAGCGCCATTTTCCTCTTGTGCTTATCAGTTACTACATAGCAACTAGAATGCTTGTTCTGGAAATACGGCTTCAGGGTTTTCTGCCCCCTCAGCAACTGCAGAATTTTGCTCGTTGTTTACTGTTTCTTCTTTTACTGCTTCTTCTAATGATTCTTCTACATCAAAAATAATGTATTTCGCGAATGCGTCAACTTTTTTATTCGCGCTATCAATATCAAAAGCATTTGCGTTCTCATCCAAAATTTCTTTGAGCAACTTTTCTTTGCCCTCATCGGACAATCCACCAACTGCAGCGCAAATCTCATCAATTTTCGCTTTCTTTTCAGCAACAAATGCTTCTTTTTGTGCAACAAGTGCATCTCTTCCGTTTACAGCATTGTTGTAATCAGCCATAAACATTTCAAAATTAATTTCCATAATGTTTCTCCTATTCTTTACATTTTTTTTGCGTATTCTAGCAATGCTAGCAATCCTCGCCGTCGCGATTTGTATTTATCCTAGTAGACTAGGTTAAAACCAACTTTGAACAATGCCTATTAGATTTACTCCAAATATCAGTTGTATCCCTAATAGGATTAAATATATTACAAGGACCCCCAAAATTATAAAAAAGATTGTAAGCCCTATCCCTCTTGCGAATTTACCAAAAGTATTTATCATCTCAAATATCGCATTGACGCCATTGAAAAGCGCGAGCAACACGGTTATCGCAATATATGGGAGAGTCAAAAATACTAGCATAATTCCCATCATAGCAATACCATAAGACCTATCGGCATACGTTATTTTTTTATCATAAGCGTTTGTTTCGTCATCTTTTTTCTTTTTTATTAAATTTGAAAAATCAAACTCCAAAATAGGACGAAATGATTTATATAATGCTTCCGCCTTTTTATGCTTTTCGTCAATACTTTCGGATTGGCTCTTGTATTTCTCTTTTTTGAAAGATTGCGCCAATTCTTCTTGCTTTTCTTTTGCCAAGCGTTCTTTAAACTTTTGAGCGTCTTTTGTTCGATCGTTGAATATCGCATTAGTGATATTTGCGTGTGCATAATCAGTAGTTATCTCATTAAGAGTTTTGCCCGATTCTACTTGTGTGCTCAAAAATTTGTTTTGTATTTCTTCTAGTTTTACACTAGAATCATTGCTTGGAAAATTTTCTTGTTGTTTTTCTTGAGTGGCAGCAACTTGCATTGTTTCTTTTTTTTCTTCCAGTGCGAGTTCTTTTGCCCGTTCTTCAATATCCATATTACGCCTCATTAAAATATTTAGCAATGTAATAACTGCAATCATATACAGTATTTTCTCTATGTCCTAAAGTACATTGGTTGTATGCTATCTCTTTTGCCTTTAAAACTAAAATAGGGTTATTACTTTCATATAGCACTTTAAATGTCATAAATTCGACATAATTTTCATCTTTTACGCATAGACTTATATGCAACAATTCGTGAGTAAGAGTTTCGATTGCGTCCCATCCGCTTATGTTGGAATCTAATACTACATAGCGCAGCAATGGTTTTGTTACGCCTGCAACAGGTGCGATATTTTTAAAGTCTAGTACATACACAAAATCAAATAAGGCACTCACCTCATTAATCGTTTCTCCGATTTCAATATCTTTATACAATTTCACATATTTCAAATCGTCCTCAAACTCAAATTTCGCATAAGTATGTTGCATTAATTCTTGATAACGATGAAAATAAGTAGTGTATACATACATTAAAAGACAAATTGTTATGCCGATTAAATACCCAATGCACGCCCAACAACGGTTCATTTCAATATCAGTCATAGCCCAAATTATACTCTCATTCTTGCACTTTATCAATGTTTTCTTCGATTTCTTTGGACTCGGCATCCCCTTCATTGGGAATGTCTATCTCCATAAAATCGGGCAGTCTATTTTTGGGGATGGTTATAGGATTTTCTTCAGTTGCGTCCCAAACAATATTTTTAGAAATTTCAAATATTTTTTTGCCGATTGAATATATCTCTACAACATCAATTCCCCCATTATTATACTCTTTTTTTATTTGAATCATTATTATACTCCCTTTCGCATTTTTTAAATAAATTTGTCATATTTTGCAATGCGTGGTATGATTTTGTATTAAGCAATGAACTAGCCCAAGATGTTAAGGATTCTTGTATCGTTTCATTGGCTACTCCCTTTTTAAACATCTTTTTCACTTTGCGTCTTTCGCGAGTTTTTGCTGCACGTCCTACTGTTACAACTATTTTACCAGTTGCAAGCATACGGTATTCCCGTTTCATAAATGTGAAGCCTTTAGACAATTTTATTATATGCGTTTTGTTTTCACTCAGACGGATTTTTAATTTTGTGCAAATTTTACGTATTTCAGTCAAGCAAAATTTTAAATGTTCTTTACTTGGGGATATTAGATAAGCATCATCCATATATCGTCCATAATACTTAATTTTTAATTTTTCTTTTACATAGTGGTCCAACTCGTTTAGATAGAAAACGGAACTAATTTGAGATATTTGACTACCTAGCCCTAATCCTACCTCATCCCCACAATCGTCCACGAGTTGAGAATATAGCGCACGCAAATCAGTATCTTCCAAATAGCGATTAACTTTCTCTTTTAGCAACTCGTGCGGGATACTATCAAAATATGATTTTATATCAAAAACCAAAATATAGCCTTCCGCCCCACAATGCCTATAATATTTTTGCAAATGCGCTAATAATCTTTTTCGCGTAAAGTGAACGCCTTTGTTTTTTAAACAAGCCCCATTATCATAAATAAGTTTGGGAACAAGCAATGGGGTAAGACAATTATCACAAAAACATTTTTGCACCACTCTATCAGTAATATGCAAACTTTTTATATGTCTAACTTTCCCACGTTCGTTTATATCAAAAGAATAAAATCCTTTTGCTTTATATGTCTTATTTTGAAGTTTTTCATACAGCGATGTAATATTCATTAACTCATTATATGCATATTTTTGCGTGCTAGGCTTCCAGCGAACCCCTAATTGACACTTTCTACTCGCTTCTTTCAAATTCTCGAATGAAAAGACATCGCTATATTTCATAAAAACTCCTTTTCTTCCGCGCTTATAGCATTACTGCAATTATGCAAATGCGTCGCTTCGGTTATTTGTGCTTGCGCAAAGGTCATATTCCCCTTTGCTAAATGTACGGATTTCGCCATCGGGCTACTTTAACTGACATATAAATTTTAGCAAAGCAGGCAGCCACGCCGTTAGTATTATTAGCATTATTGTTATTCCACCCGCCCGACGTATTCACATTATAGAAGTTATTACTATTATTAGGATTAGGCGAGCGCAACCAGTAAATCTTAACGGAATATAACCTATATTTTTTTATATTTCTTTTTTCAAATCACTTTTCATAACTTTAGAAATCAAATTTATTTCTTTAGATATAATTTCTCCCCAATGTCTCCATCCATATGGGGTCACTGTATTTTGCATTAGTTTGGGGTCTTTTATTACGGATAGTAATGTATTTAGTGCGTACAAATCCCCTTTCGCTTTAATTAAATGCCCACGTCTTAGTTCTTTGTCCGCCATAGTGACTACATAAATAGAATTTGCTATTGAAACATCATTAAGTATCGAAAAAGATAAATTCCTAATTGTTCTTACTAGGTCCATATCTTTTTTAGCGAATTTTTTATTTGTATATCTTAATGTATGCAATGCTAATTCTCTTGCTGTATCTATGTATTCTACATTGCTTTCTTTCCGTTTATATTTTGGAACACTCATATTGTTTTCCCTTTTATGAGCACACATCACGTGTGCTGATTTTTTGATTCGTGATTAAATAGCAAAGCAGGCAGCCACGCCGTTAGTAATAATAGCAGTAGAGTTAAGCCACCCGCCCGACGTAATCACAATATAGAAGTAATTACTATAACTAGGACTAGGCGAGCGCAACCAGTAATATTGTGCAGCACCTTGATAGTATTTTATGCGTTTAGGATCTGGGTCAGTTCCTGTACCTACAAAATATTCATACAATGTGCCTTCATCCTTAAGCCCAGCATCAGTTGTGCCAGGAAAGAACTCAACACGAGCAGGCAAGAATACCTTATTGTCACTATATGAGATTGCGGTAGACACTCCACCTACCGTGCTAGCGACTTTTACTTCACTAATAACCGCTTGCCACTCCGCTGGGAGTTTGTTGAGGATTTCTTCCATCGTCACTGTTTTCATATGACTCTGCGCCCAGCCACCGACATTTGTGTTAGTGGTATTCATTTGCGCTTTTTGCGTAATTTCAACAAACCCTAGTACGCCATTTGAATAGCCCGAATTATCGCTCTTTTGATACCTGTTTTCAGTCATATCATATAGCATAAGATTGTATTGAGTTCCGTCGGTCAACGTTATAGGGATAGTATCGCCAACCGTCCATAATGTTTTCCCAACCCCCGTATCAAGCCCGACTTTAATTTGCGCAGGAGTATTTTCACTAAACGTTGGATTTACTGGAACATTTACGCCATCCCAATAAATGCAAATAATTGAAATGTTGTCTTCTCCAGCGGTATATTCATACCCACTAGTAATATTTGTGCCATTCAAAGTAAATTGGTAAACTTGGGTGTTTTCACCTTCGCCAACGGCAGCTATCGTGAGCACAGTTCCAATTTGTATTAAATCGCCTTCAGCATATGTTTTTGTCCCATCACTGACCGTACACGTTGCTTGAAACTCTGAAATTTTTGCCAACTTTGTAAAAGTTCGTGCTCCGACTTGGCAATAGTAAACTTGTGTTGGTGTATCAGCAGTTGTTACCTGTTGCGTCATTGCAATATCGCTGTACCAAGTTAATGCGTAACCATTACTATCTACAACTGGCAGTTCTTCCCCTTGCGTGAATGTGTTTGCTGGTGCATAGCCATAAATACTATCTACAATGCCATATGTAGAACTCGACCAGTTCGTCGACGTTTTCGCAGTTTGCACCAAATCATATGGGAAAAAGTTTTTGAAATTTGTTGCGGATGAAAATACATTTGTGTTAGAAAGCGTTGGCACATTTTTGTAGTAGAGATTTAGATAAGAACTACTTGAGAACGCCGAACTATTTATAGTAGTCATAGTTGTTGGAAATATCAAATCTATATATGTGGTATATGAGAATGCGCTAGAACCAATGCTTGTGAACGTACTATTTGAAAAGTCTATATTAAAAACATTGTTTTCTGGATTTTGCCTATTCTTCCCTATATAACTAAAACAATTGCTTTCAAGTGTCGTTATTACGCTTTGTGTGTTAATGTCAAAATTATTTATATATGCATTATTGAATGCGCTAGAAAGCACAGCCCCATCAATTTTTAAACTTACACTTTGTAAAGAGCTATTAGAATAAAATGCGCTAGAGCCGATATTGGTGACTGTCCCACTAATCTTTGATATCTTTGTATTTCTAAATGCATTGCTTGCTATGTTACAATTATTAAATGCTAATTCCCCAACCAAATTAGTACATTCTTGAAATGCCGATTCACTAATTATATCTACAGTGCTAGGGACTGTAATCTCAGTCAATTTTGTGCAATTATAACAAGCGTATCTAGGTATCTCACTTAGCCCAGTAAAATTTGCCTTTGTTAAATTCGCAAATTCGTAAAACCGATAAGGCGCCAATGTTGTAACTTTTGCTTTCGGTGCGGAAAATTCTGTTAATGTGCCATTAAGCAGTGCTGGATAATTGGCATCGGTTGACCCGCATGAGTTTGTTTTTCCTATTGCCATATTACCCTCCTATCTCATTGCTTGTACTTTGCGGAAGGCTATCCGCAGTTGTAAAAATATCAAATGTTAATAGAGTGAGTGTTGAAACATTTTCCGAATAAAGTTCCGCGTGTGTTATATCCATACTAGTGCCTGTCATATTTCTTATACGTTTACCTAATATATCAATATATGTAGGTCCAAATACTACAGTATATGTGCTCGCATTAAATTCATATGATGTAAGAATTGCCTTATAATTAGTAGTATTTATTATTGAGTCTAGTTTCAAATAATATTCATAACCTGTTCCAATAAAATTAAAATCTGCTGTTGTTCGTACTATTTCATTTGGTGTCGTTGCAGTGCTGCTATTGAATGTATAAGTGACCCCGCTCCCTTTGACTAATTCACTTGATGTGAGTTTTATTATTGCACTTGGATTTTTCTCATAAATTGTCCACAAAGTGTTAAATAGCGTTGCATAATCACTAAATGTGTATGTATAATACTGCGGCGTCCCCGATGCGCTTCCACCTTGCCCGCCACTTATATATACCATTATGGTAGGGATTGTAATAGTATCATTTACTTTAGAATAAATAGTCAATATTCCCGTTCCGCTCAAACAAACTTGGGCATAATTCCCACTCGCTGCGTCATCTTGTGAAAATATAATTTCGCATATAGAAGCCGCCGTAAGCCCATCAATCGCTATGTCCGCTTTATACCCAAAATCGGCATAAGTGGCATCCGCAACCCAATTAGATACGACTGTATTTGATAAAATTTTAGGCGCTGGATTTTCACCCCAAGTTGGAGCATTCCCTATACCGCCCGATACCAATATTTGTCCTGTTTCCCCGCTCGTACTAGGCACATAGCAATCACTCAAATTCGCTTGGTCTTGACTCCCATTAACTTTTTTGAACATCAATCCTGTGTTAACTTCAGTCAATTCGTGTGAAGTAGTATTAAACGTTAACCTTGTTTGAGCATAATATGATGAAAATATAACGACATCAGCCATACCAGTTTTCGTATTAACATTAGTGTTAAGCAATAATATGTTTGTCACTCCATATGCATCTGTGGCTTTGTAGGCTAAATATGGACCATTCGCTCCCCATAGTGCATAGGTTTTCCCATCTATTTCACCTATCTGTACTGCTCCCTCAGTTGCTAAGTAGCATAGGGTATTATCTTTCAATAATTCGACCAAATCTTTACTTGCGGTTGTTATTGTTATTGTCTCTAATCCGCCACCCCCACTTTCAACTTGTTCCCAACTATATGTTTCCCCACTTGCAACAAATTTATATAAGGTATCTTTTGTATATGCTCCATCATCTACACAGAGGTATACATCATTATTATTGTAAAATCTTTGCTGAGTAGTTATTGCACTTGTCATTTGGGCGTTAGTTATTGAGAATGTGGGGGCGTCGGTTGCTACATACTTTATATCAGGGTCTATCCCGTTGGATGTTTGCTTTGTTATTATCTCATCCATTGTACCTGTTATCGTTCTTTTAAGTTGACTTATTGCCATCAATTATTCTCCTTTTTATTCTTTAGCCGACACTTCTCTGCGCTCGGTCGGCATTATTGCTTTCTCTTTTATGTCTACCTTTCGGTAGACGGGTTATTTATAGGGTTTGGAAGCACACGCGCACGTTGTTCGAACTATAGACACCGTTACCGCTGATGTACCCGTGGCCGCTGATACAGCAGAAGATGTCGTCACTAGCCGAGTACGAAGAACGAGTCCAATACCAACTTCCTGTTGCTTGCTTGGCAAAACTATTAAACCCTACTTTCTTCTCTCCTTCCCCTGCAATATTATAAACATTAGCACTTTGAGCGCTATTACCACTAAACAAGTATTTATTTCTATTAAGGTCTGTTATTTCTTCTATACACGGTATGTGCACATAGTCACTAAACGAGGATAAATATGAATAGTTATTACTTGAACCTGTACTTGCTTTGTCATCCCATTTCTTCAAATACTGATTAATTGAATTTAACGCGGTTACAAACGAACCATCTTCTTGCAATGTCTTGTAGAAGCCGTAATATGTTGTTGAACTATCATATGTTGTTGCTGTACTATATAAATATTTAGAAGAGTCATAAGTATAGTAATTTCCACTATTAAATGTAGTTTCACCTATTTGCCCTACATTTTTAAAATAACCCTTTGTAAACCAAGTACTATGTGAACCATAACCGTATGCACTTACTACTGTGAAAGTATCCGTTTGATAATTGTATTCGTATATTGCACTTGTTTCATTTGATTTTGTATATTTGAGTTCAGAGAACTTTATACCACCCTCAACTGTACTATCATCTGGTTTTATACTTGTGAATTGTGAATATATATCTTCCCCTTGTTGCATACACTCTCTTCTTAATTGACAATATTTGAATCCACCTGTATTCAAATAGTCGCTAGTCCAACTTGTCGCTTCAGCATTATTTAGATATACAATACGTGGGTTTATTGAGTAACTTGATGACGTGTTGCCTGCCATACACCACTCAACTTCTTCACGCCCGTCATTCATTGTATTAATAGACATAGGAAAGAACTCTTTATTATTAAATATAGACGTACTATCAATTAATTTCCATTTGTCATCATAGTCAAACATTGTTGAAAATGCGCCTGCTTGTTGAATTAAATGTAATTCTGCCATTGTGTAATTTGTCAATGCTTTCCCGCTTTTTACTTTGTACACGCCAATATCAGTTAGTGTAACTGTGTTTGTCCAAATTTCTACATTATCTTTCTTTGCTTTTATTGTGTATTCTCCGTTATTTGTTACGTTGAATATTACTTTTCCACCTTTTA
>ERZ808277.233-NODE-233-length-21100-cov-3.690805_pt1 | contig 21100 bp, 7 predicted proteins | sample MGYA00521240_ERZ808277 | MGnify/ENA primary metagenome ERZ808277 (study PRJEB31516, sample SAMN03275599) | gut metagenome | biome: mammalia-associated habitat; material: feces | host: Papio cynocephalus | place: Kenya | collected 2012-07-17 ... | reverse complement strand
CACGAGATCCGATGCCGTCAGCCCGCGGATAACCATCACGCCCACGCCCTCCAGACCGATGATACCGGCCTGTGTGTAGGCGCCCCACGTGTCGGTGCCCTCGGTGAGCACGCCGTCCACATACGTATAGTTCTTGCTGATGCCGTTGGCCGTCAGCGTTACATGCTTCAAGACCTTGTTGTCATACCACCCCTGATCTTTCGTTAGATAAAGCAGCAGGGTATACCGCTTGTAGGGGATGCCCGTGAGCGTGGCGGTGGCGTCCTTCTGGGTATAGGCCGTATTCTGCGAGAAGGGCGGAAGCACCCGCGGGTTATTGTGGTTATTCTCCGGAGCATAACTGGCGGTTGAGCCGCCATTGAAGGAAAGCCCCACACCTTCCAGAATTTCCCCGTTGCGGTTCTTCACTTCCGAAACCGTGCACAGCGCGTCCCCTGCCCACGCCAGCGGGTTCCACGCCGAGCCGGGCATGGCGTAGCCGTTGAGCCCGTAATACCCATCGGAAGGAAGCGACTCCTCGCCCTTGCCATTGGAAAACTTACCCAGCACGAAGCCGAAGGCATCGCGCCCTTCTTTCAGCGGATCGTGCCAATCGGCCGCCAACTCCACGAACTGCACGCCGCGGAACAACGAGCGCCAGCTGGCGCCTTTGCCGTTGTTGTTCAGCTGAGACAGGCGGAAGGTGTAATTACCGTATTTATCCGGAATCTGGTTGGGGAGGATCATCACGCCCTCGCCCTCCTGATTGCTCCAGTTCACCGTGGGGCCGCCCCAAACGCCCACATTGTCCGTGCCGTCGGCAATCTTGTCGCCGTCCACAATCGTCAGCTTCCCGTCCGCATAGGTATACTTCGTCTCATACACCTTGTCCTTGCCGGAAGCCGAAAATCCGTGGAAGCGCGTCTGAGAGACCGTTACATAGTCGTGGCCATCGGCCGTCGCGCCGCCTTGGCCGAGATAAAGCACCACCGCAAACTTCTGATAGGGCACGCCTGTGAAGACAAAGGAATCCTCACCGTCACTGTTCTCGCGGAAGACCGCCATCTTGTCCGAACCAGCCGGGAGCAGGCAGTAATCGGACGTTACCGTAGCATCCGCCGTAGAGGTATCGCTCACCGCGATGCTGTTCACTGCGCCGTGCGTGGTAACGGCAAAGGTCGCCCCCGAAACCGCCAAGCCGGAGGCATCCTTCACCTCACTCAGCGTAAAGGAGCCGCCCTGCGCCGTGCTGGTTGGCGCGAGATTGTTCCACCCCTTGCCCGCCACGCGGTAAGGCGCCACGCCGTAAAGCGTGTTCCCCGTCAAATCCGCGCCCAGATCGCCGCATGCGCCCAGAACAAAGTTCACGCTCCGCCCGGTCAGCGACACCGACGCGCTGCCGCCCGTCTGCGGCCAATTCACCGTGTAGGTATGCTCGCCGTCGCCGCCGCCCCAGGTGCCCAGAGCCTGCGCGGCCGTGGCATCGCCCACGTCCTGCTCATCCACCGTCTGCCACGTCTGCTTATCGGCCGAGACTTCCACCCGCCAGGCAATCGGGTTGCGCGGCTTATGGTCAGCCATCCGAATCAGATAGGAATCGAAGCGCACCGCCTTGCCCAGATCATACGTAAACGTGGGCGTTGTTGCCCCTGTCCAATATTTTCCCAGCTTGGCATCCCGCGAATCGGGCTCCAACATCTGCGAGGGGCGCGCGACTGCATTCGGCGCGGAATAATCAATAATCATCGTCTGTGCCGGCACAACGGAAATCCCGCCGCTGAGCAAATCAAACTTCGAGAGCGCAAGCCCCCCGCTCTGCTTGTTCGTGCAGGTGAAGCGGACGTAGCGGGCAAAATTCGCCGGGATCACCTCCGGCGGCGTATTGTCGAACGTATACCGCTGCCAAGTGTTCTTGTTCAGAGCCACCGCACCGTCCTTGGAACGGACGTTGCGCATATCCACGCACGTCCACGACGTTTTATCGTTAGAAACCTCCACCATCCAGGAGATGGGGTTGCGCCGCTGCACATCAGCCGTCTGGAAGGCATACCCATCCACCGTCTTCTCGGACCCCATGTCCAGCGTAAACGTTACCGGGCACTTGGAAGTCCAATATTTCGTAGAGCCGTTGGAGCCCTTCCCGTCCAGCAGATACGAAGCTTGAAGGCCCGAGTTCGGTGCCGTGGCATCGATAATGGACATCCCTGCGGGAGCGAGATCCGCGCCGTTATAACACGCCCGGAATTCATAGAACGCCACCCCCTGCTCTCCCTGCTTACCGGTGCTAGACGCAGAGTCCTTGTCATCCTTCTGCGTCTCCACGCAGGTGAAGCGCATATAGCGGGCGGTTACCTCCGCCGCTCCTGCAACCTGCGGGGCAGACGCTATAAGCCCTGTCAGCGCAAAGACTAAAATACTTCCATACACGCCGGCACCCGCCGACGCACCCAAGTGCTTCCGCAAAAATGTCTTCATTGCGTACCTCATATCACACGCTTAGTCTACCAAATCCAGCAGGACAAGCAACTTTTTTTCACATCCCCGACCGATTGAAACGCGGCCGATATTCAGAAAGAGCGCAGCTCGCTGCTGCCGCACGCCGCGGCGGAAGCCGGCGAAACGGATCGAGCCTGCGGCACATGGCAGCCCGGGCACGGCAGGCCGCGGACGCCTTCGCTTCTGTGCCCGCCCAAACGCTGCGGCACGGCAGACCGCCGCCCCATTTTTAATGCATACACATCCATCATCCGCCCGAAGAAAAACAACCACCTGAACACATACACGCCGTGCAGAACGCAGCAGCATCCATCATCCACCCGAACAAAAACAAACCGCCCAACGCCTGTTGTTTCCGCCGGATACTTAAAAAAGGACGGCTCGCAATCCCCTTGCAAGCCGCCCATGGCTATTATCAAACGCCTTGAGAAGAGCCCCTCAGAAACCTCCATCGATTCTCACCTTCATGGATAACTCCCCCGTTTTCAGTCTCAATCCTCCATCCCGCCGAACCCCCTTCATACCCCCGCTATTCCGGCCTTTCCCAGCCTATTCCCCCTTTCACCACATATACGTTCAATCAAAAACAAACCGCACGCCGCCCCGTGCGCAGGAGACTGCCCTGAGCACGAATAATGCTCCGCCGCCCCCTCAAATGCCCCGCCCGCACATGAGAACCCGTTCTGCACCGTTTCCCCTGTTCCCCTCAAGCACACGCACACCACCCACACCCGGCGAATCGCCCCGCACCCGCACTCGCAAGACCTGCTCGGCGCCGACGGAGCGTCCCTGCCGAAAGGCGGAGACAACCCGCCACAGCATCAAAAAAGACGGGGGCAGCCATGCCCCCGCCTGAACCGGCTCGAACCGAATGCTCCGGGTTTATTCTCCCGCCGTCTGCGCATTCGTGGCGCGCACACAGAACGCCGCAGACGTCATATCGGGCACAAAAGGCATCACGTAGAGATAGCGCTCACCCGCGCCAAGCGTGAGCCCAAGAGCCGTAAGCTCCTCCGCGGTCAATGCACGGGCAGTCGCCACCGCGGTCATGGCAGAGGCATCACCCGCCGTCGCGCCGCTGAGCACTTCCAGCGCCGTGCCATCGGCAAAGTCAGCACCCTTCTCGGCCTGCACCTTCGCGCAGAGAATCACTGCCTGCGCCCCATCCAGCTCAACCACGCGCAAATCGCTGATACCGAAGGCGTAAGCCACCGAGACCGTCCCCGCCGCCGCATCCTCAGCCGAAGGCGTTACCACCGGGGTGAGCCCCGTAAAGAGCGCCACGCCGTTGATATCCGCGCTGCCCTCCGCCACCGAAACGGAGAGTACGCCAGCCTCGGCAGCGGCCGCGGCCACGGCATCTGTTACCGCATCATCCAGCGTTTCCGTGCCCGAAGGCGGGATAACCGTGGGCTTCACCGCATAGAGACCGTCTTCCTTCGCCACCAGCAACGCAGTCGCCACAGAGCCGTCTGTCAATGCCAGTAAGGCGAAAGACGGCACGCCCACACCCGCCTTGACCAGCACCTGCGTACCCGCAGTGTCGGGAGCCGCCGGGAGCTTCACCATAAGTGAATCCCCATACGTTACAGCACCCGTAACCGTGAGTGCACCGGCCGTGGCATCGAGCGTTGCGCCGTCATAATAGGCGAGCGCACTGGCCACCGTGCCCGTGCCGCCGAGCGAGCCATAAACCCGAACCGTTCCACTGGCGCCCGTAGCGGGCTTCCAGGTTTTCCCCTGGGCAATGGAAGCGGTGCCGTCGGCCAGAATCGTCAGGTGCGTTTTGTAGGCGTTGTGGGCATAATCGCTCGGGAAAGCCGAACCGATCAGCACGGCAAACGCGCCTCCCTGGCCCCCGGCCGTAAAGTCCATGTTTCCTGTAAACGCGCTCACATCCTGCAGCAGCAGCGCATACACCCAGGCGTTGCCGCTTGGCCCGAGCAGGCTGCCATCCCCTTCCACCTTGCTGAAGGTTACCTGCGTCAATGCGGAGCTTGAACCATTCGTCAGCTGAAGCCCATTCCCCGTCAGGCGGACAGGTGCGGCCACAACCGTGCCGCCTGGAATCCATCCCTGTGCGCCATTCAGTTCGATGACCGACCCCGCATGACCGTAAGTATTCAGCACCAGCTGAGGTCTCGAACCCGTTACGGCAAGCAAAACGGTGCCCGTCCAGCCCGCTTCCGTGAGGCCGGAAACATTCGCCAACGGGTTGACGTTCGTATTGCCGCTATACGCCCCCGTTACCTTCAATGTCCCCGCACCGGTGATCGTTCCGGAAGTGCCCACGCCCGCCCGGTTGCTAATGGTGAGCGCGGCGCCCTCGGTAATTTCCGTGCCGCCGGTGTAGGTATTCGCGCCCGAGAAGGTAACCCCATTGGCCTGTTCGGAGACGCGCACAGCGATATTCCCCGAGATGACGCCGCCGACCAATACCGCGTGATTGCAGGCATACGTACTGTTAAACTGTTCGCCCTCCGCGAACTCCAGCACGCCGGAGGTTTCCCCCTCCGCCAACCCGATGGACGTATTCAGCTGAACAGGGCCAAACGCCGAGCCGTAGATTCGAACAGGGTTCTCATCCGTTGCCTGAACAAGCGTTACCGCTCCGGAAATCGTCCGCGGGCTGTTCTCGGTGAGCCCGTTGCCCAGCACCATCTTGGATCCGCCCTCCAGCCGGAAGCTGTTCAGTGAATTATCTTCGTTCTTGGCCCATGCCGTGAAGCGGACTTCCGTTCCGTTCTTGGCCGTAATATCCAATCGGGACGGCCGCGCCGCGTTTTCGCTGCCGCGCAGATGCAAGGCTCCGGCCTGCAAGGTGATGGCAGGCTCCAGTGCGCGATCCACCACCACCACCGCGCCGGCACCCGTCTTCACCACCGAGCCGGAGCCTGTAATTGCAGGCAGGGCAATGGCGTGCGCCGAGCCAAAGTTGTCCGGATTATCCACCACGGTCTCGCTGTTCAGCGTCAGCACCTTGCCTTCTTCAACCTGAATGGTTCCCGTTTTATCCGCAAGGGCGGCGATCGCTGCCGTTACATCCGTTTTGCAGACAATCACCCCGCTTACATTCAGCGCACTCCCCGCAAGGGTCAGCGTGCCGGAGCCTTCCACCGCCAGCCCGGCCGCCGTCACATCGGCATCCAGCGTGAGCGTTGTGTCTCCGGAAATGGAGATACGCGCATTGTCCGCCTCGGCGGGCACAGTGCCGGTTGACCAGTTAGCCGCCGTTGACCACCGATACGTGCCGTCCGCCGAAGCTTCTGCTGGCGTCCAAGTATTCAGCGGCGCGGTGTACGTGGTGCCATTCACCCCTTCGGTGATCGTTTCCCCGGCGGCATTCACAAAGGCGATCGTGCCCTGCGCCTCGCCTTCGCTTGCCAACGTCACACCGGAAGCGGTGTAGCCCTCCAACACCTGCGCAGCGGAGAGCACCAGCTTCAACGCAGCGCCCGCAGGCACCGTTACCGTGCCTTCCGCGCCGGCCGGAACCGTCAGCGTGCCCGTGGCGCCTTCCCCAAAGGCAAAGGTGGGCTTCGTCTCGCCAACCGTCGCGGAGCCCACGTCCAACGCTCCGGCCGTCAGCGTGATCGTGCCTGTAAAGCCGGAGAGATTGCCCGAGAGCTTCGCAGCGCCCGCACCAGTCTTTGTGATTGCGCCCGCGCCCGTGAATACATTGGCGAGCGTTTTCGTTTCTTCCCCTTCAGCCACAGCGAGCTCCAATGCGGCACCTTCACTGACAGCCGCCGCGCCTGTACCCAGCGTGCCGGAACCGGAGAGCTTCAGCGTGCCGGCTTGAATCTGCGTACCGGTGGTGTACGTGTTTTCCGAACCGCTCAGCTCCAGCTCGCCTGCGCCCTGCTTGATCAATGCCCCGGGTGTGCCGCTGGAGCCGCCGCTTACGGAGGAAACCAACCCAGCCGAAACGACAAACCGCGCGTTTTCGGCCACATCGGCAATCATGGAGCCATCCCGCAGGAGCACCCGGGCATTGTTTCCGGTGCCCAGCGCCTTCAGATAGGAAACCGTCGGCGCCACCGCCGTAGCGCCCTCCAATGCGTTCACCGTAAAATCTGCCGTATTCGCGTCCGACAAGAAAATATCCAGCGCGCGGCTAGACTCCGCCGCACTGGCTCCCAGCGCAAGCGTGCCCCCGCACAACGTAATCGGCGTATGGAGCGAATCACGCGCACCATACTCCAGCGTGCCGCCGTTGTTCAGAATAATCCGTCCGCCGGAGGCGCTCCAGCCGGTACCATCCTTAATCGAAATCAACAGCTTGGCCGATTCGCCGGAAACCGTGATCGTGCGGCCATGCCCCAGCGCCTGCGCTCCGGTCCAGCTCGCGGAAGTCAAGGTGCCGGAGCTGACGAGCAGCTGCTTGACGTTGGCGAACTTCGCCGCCGTTACCGCCGTATCGCCCGTGGTTTCCAAGATGCCGCTGCCGCTCTCCCACGCGGAGAACGCATCCGCCGTCTTCACCGTCAGCGTTTTTCCCTCGGCCACCGTTACCACGCCCAGGGAGGCCACGCCCGCCGAGGCATCGACATCGGTATTCACCGCCGTGCTTGAGGCCGTGAGGGTATGCGTGCTGTCGCCGTCGGCGGCGAAGGTCAGCTTGCCGGAACCTGCGATGGTGAGTGCGCCCACCGAAGCGGCGTCATTCATGGTAAGGGCTGCATCCGCATTCACCGTCAGCGTTACCTCGCTGCCCGATTCCGGGGCGGTTGTTCCCGCCGCGCCCCAATCTTCTGCCGCTTCGCCCACCTGCCACGAACCATCAGCCGTTACGGTGCGGGCGAAAGAAGAGACTTCAATCACATCCCCCGTGTTGACGATCTGAACACCGGCCAACCCCGTGCGGTAAGACCCTTTTGTTGCGCCCTTGATGGCCAGCTCAGATGCCGTCAGGCCGGAGATCTTCACATAGTTGCCGTTCTCCGTGAGCGTTACCTCTTCTTGCCGCGCAGTGGAGCGGTCGCCCCAGGCCGTGCTCGCACCGTTAGGGTACCACGTGCCATTCACCTCCACCGGGCCGAAAGAACCTGCGGTGTCGGAGCCGAAGTAGACATAGACGTCATACTGCGTATAGGGCATATTCGTCAGAAGAATTTGAGCGCCGTATCCGGTATCCGTTGTGCCATCGTCCAGATAGCCGTAAAGCAATTCGGAATCCCCGTTCGTTGCCGTTGTGCCGGACGTCCAACAACACGCGGCCCGCAGCTGAACGCGAACCGGCCGATCTGCGGCCTCCGCCGCGCCCTCGCTCCACTCTTTCAGCGACGTCAGGGTGGTATTCACGGCACTGTTCGTGTTCTGCCCGGCCAAAGCCTGCGTCCAGAACGCCGCATCCACCGCCTTCACCCCGGCCGTCTTGCCGGATGTAATCGACTTGCCCGCACGGTTATTGTTGCCGCCGGCAACATTCAGGCTCAGCACTTCGCCTGCACCCCACGCAGCAGGGGCAAACAACCATGCAGCGGCAAAACCCGCCGCCATTTGCACAAAACACGTCTTCATCCTTGCACTCCTCTCCGTTATACTCAATACGGATCTCCTCTACAGGCGTACAAATAACACATTACCCCCCCCCCTGTCAAGAACACGCTGCACGCTTCCAACAGCTTTTACGCCGCATCGGGCACGTTTCGCCCTCGCCCTCCACGGCCCCGCCCGTGCCGGGGAATCGTTTCAACATGCGAAAGCCCCGGCATCCTTCAGGCAGAAACAACCGCCCCTTGCATCCACAGGCGCTTCTTTTGCCAGACACGGCGCAGATGGCAGACAAACCGCCCCCAGACGGTTACAGTTCCCCTGCCCGACAGCTGAACCGAGCTGTCAACCCATACAAGTGCTGTCCGCTCAACACTCCGCGCTTCTGCCCCGGGCACGGACGACAATACCCCCAGACAAAACGCCCCCATCGCTGCGGCGGCTGTGCCTTTGTTTCCCTCCTGAATACGAGCGGCTGACAACGGGCAAAAAGCAAACATAACCCTTTCCGCTTAGGGAAACGGAACGGTTCATCATGCGGACCTGAGCGCGGCGACGGCGCATTCCACCCGGCTGCGCGAAACCGAAACGCCGCCCACCCTGCGGCGCGTCAGGCCTCGATGTCAGGGAGCCGAAAAGCCGGTACTGGCGCGGGCCAAAAGCACGCCGGCAGGCGACGTGATGGAGTGCAGAAAGCGGCCGCTGCCCAAGCTATAGGTGCGCGAGACCACCGTGTCGCCCAAGTGCGCGGCCTGCTTGAACTCAATATCCAGCGTGCGCGGCGTGCCGCAGAAAAAAACCTCCTCGGGAAGTGTTTCAAGCATCCACTCAGCATAATGCACGTTATTGACGTGACGGTTGGCGTCAATCTCCGCGCGGCGGACGTTGAAGACAGCTTCGCCGCAGGGCTCCTCGGCGGGAACAGGCGGCAGTTTAGCCGTGCAGAGCCCAAAAGCAAGCGTCTCTGCATTGGCCAGCTGCGCCGCCGATTCAGGAAGTTTGGCCAAGCGTCCCCGCGCCATATCCACGCACAGCCACTCACTGGAAGCTTCCAGAAGGCGCTCCCCGGCTTCCGTTTCGAGGACGAACTGCCGCTCAGCCATCAGCCGCCCGCGGATGCCGCTGGGCCAGGTGGTCAGGCGCAATTGTTCACGCCAGGCGGGCGAACGATGCAGACGCAGGGCAAGCCGCCCAAGCATCCAGGTAAAGCCCGCTCGCTGAAGCGCCTGAATCCCCACGCCGAGCGCTTCGGCATGGAGCCCGGCGGCCTCCTGAAGAAGCCGCTCCAATGCGGGAAGAGACGCTTTCAAATTGCTCTGACAATCTGAGGCGGCCAGGGTAAAAGACGTCTCCGCCGCGAAACGCGGGCGGACAGCAGGCGAGAGATCCGAAAAGTCCATGCCGCAAGCATACCACAGCAGGCTCAGGAAGACCAACTCCGGCATATGGCAACGTTACCCATTGGGGATTCCCGGGCGCACCTTTTCCGCTAGACAGTTGGCAGGCAACATCAAAAGCGTCCGATTGCAATGCCCGCGCCTTCGGCCTCTCTTTTGCCTGCCCCCATACGCCCGACAGAAGCCACCGGGAGATGGGGCGACACGCCCGAAAGACGACGCCTATCGGTTACTGGTCGTGTGCGCCGGCGCCATGCCAGGGCTCAGCAGGGGGCGGGACAATCTGCCCGGAAACGATGCGCTGGCGAACCACTTCAGAAAGAAGAATCGTGGCGGCGGCGGAAACGTTGAGGCTGTCGGCCACGCCGAGCATGGGAATGCGGACGCGGAGGCCGGCATCGTTCATAAAGGTGTCGGTGAGGCCGTATTGCTCACTGCCCAGGCAGAGCGCCACACGGCCGGTGAGCGGCTGCTCAAAGTAGAGCTTTTCGGCATGGGGCGTAGCGGCCATGATGGCGAACCCATTGGCTTTAAGCCAGGCAACCGTTTCAGCGGCAGAGGCCACGGCCACAGGCATGGAAAAGAGCGTGCCGGTGGAGGCGCGCACCACGTTGGGATTATGAATATCGGTGCACGGGTCGCAAACAATGACCGCCGCCGCGCCGGAGGCATCGGCACTGCGGAGCATCGTGCCGAGGTTGCCAGGCTTTTCGATGGCCTCGCAGACCAGAAGGAGCGCATCGGGCGAGAGCTTGAGATCGGCCAGCGTGCAGGCAATCTGAGGCCCCACGGCCAGCAGCCCATCCGGGCGTTCACGATAGGCAATCTTCTCAAAAACAGGGCGCGTGCAGCTGTAGAGGGCGGCGCCGGCCTCGGCGCATTGGCGAACCAGCCCGGGCTCATTTTCGTGCTTCAGCCACAGCGGCTCGCAATAAAAGAGCGCCGAGGGGCGGTAGCCGTGAGTCAGCGCGCGGTGGATCTCGCGATAGCCCTCTACCAGCATCAGCCCCGCATCATCGCGGTGGCTGCGCTGGCGCAGACGCACCACGTCCTTGATTTTAGGATTGGAAAGGGAGCTGATTTCATTGACCATAGCGCGTAGAGTATAACACAACCCTGCGTGGGCGGCAGAAAAGCAGCGCGCCGCACCCCGAACGGGACGCGGCGCGGAAAACCGATCTGCAGCGGCTTACTTGGCGGCTTTGCGGGCGGCCTTGATGGCGGCCTGCGCGGCGGCCAGGCGGGCAATCGGCACGCGGTAGGGCGAGCAGCTCACATAGGTGAGGCCGATGGAGTTGGCGAACTCCACGGAACGCGGCTCGCCGCCGTGTTCGCCGCAGATGCCCATGCGGATGCCGGGATTCACCGCCCGCGCCTGATCCACAGCGAACTTCATGAGCTTGCCGACGCCCTTCTGGTCGAGAACAATGAAGGGGTCGTAGTCATAAAAGCCCCTGGACACATAGTCGCGGAGGAACTTGCCCGCGTCATCACGCGAGAAGGCACAGGTGGTCTGCGTGAGATCGTTGGTGCCGAAGGAGAAGAAGTCCACCTCTTTGGCGATCTCATCGGAGGTGAGCGCGGCGCGGGGCACTTCGATCATGGTGCCGAAGAGTACCTCGAGCTTGACGCCTTTTTCCTTCTCAACAGCGGCAATCGTCTCGCGGACAATCTGCTTCTGGGAGAGGAGCTCCTTGACGTTGCCTACCAGCGGCACCATGATTTCGGGCTTGGAGCCCGGAACGGCGGCGGCGGCCTCGCAAATGGCGCGCACCTGCATTTCCGTCACTTCCGGGTAGGAGATGCCGAGGCGGCAGCCACGGTGGCCAAGCATGGGGTTGAACTCATGGAGCTCATCGACCAGTGCCTTGACTTCCGCCACGGAGATGCCCATGACTTTAGCCATTTCGGCCTGGCCGGCTTCATCGTGCGGGACGAACTCATGCAGGGGCGGATCCAGCAGGCGGATGGTGCACTCGCGGCCATCGAGCGCCTTGAACATGCCCTCGAAGTCGCCGCGCTGGAGCGGGAGCAGGGTGGCCAAAGCGGCGTTGTACTGCGCCAGCGGCGCTTCCAGCTGAGCCTGCAGGGCGGCCTTTTCGGCGGCAGAGCCTGCGGCGGCAATCGCTTCTTTAAGCTTCTTGACCTTTTCGGCCACGAGGATCATGCGGCGGAAGGCAATAATACGGTCTTCCGAGAAGAACATGTGCTCGGTGCGGCAGAGGCCGACGCCTTCGGCGCCGAAGCGGACGGCCACCAGCGTGTCGCGGGGAGTATCGGCATTTGTGCGCACGCCCATGGTGCGGTACTTATCGGCCAGCGCCATAATTTCGGCGAAGGGGCCGGTGAGCTCCGGGTCGCGGGTTTCAATCCGGCCTTCATAGACCTTACCGGTGGAGCCGTTGAGCGAAATCCAGTCGCCCTCGCGGAGCAGGGTGTCGCCGATCTTGATGGTTTTGGCCTTGGCATCGATGACCGCGTCGCCGCATCCGGCCACGCAGCACTTGCCCATGCCGCGAGCCACCACAGCGGCGTGGGAGGTCATGCCACCGCGGGCGGTGAGGATGCCCTGCGCCGAGACCATGCCGGCGATATCCTCAGGGGACGTTTCCGCGCGGCAGAGGATGACCTTGTTGCCGAGCCGGCCCTGGGTTTCAGCATCTTCGGCAGTGAAAACAATCGTACCGGCGGCCACGCCCGGAGAGGCCGGGAGGCCGGTGGCCAGCGTTTTGGCCTTCTTTTCCGCCACGGCATTGAAGACGGGGTGCAGAAGCTGATCGAGCTGCTGAGGCTCCACACGGAGCACGGCGGTCTGCTCATCGATCAGGCCTTCCTTGACGAGGTCGGTCGCGATGCGGACGGCGGCGGCGGCGGTGCGCTTGCCGTTACGGGTCTGGAGCATGAAGAGCTTGCCGTCTTCAATCGTGAACTCCATGTCCTGCATGTCTTTGTTGTGCTGCTCGAGCTTGGCGCGGATGGCATCGAACTGCTTGAAGACTTCCGGCATGGCCTCTTCGAGCGAAGGATACTTGGCGCGGCGCTCCTCTTCGGAAATGCCTGCGCGCTTGGCCCATTCGCGGGAGCCGGCGATGGTGATCTCCTGCGGGGTGCGGATGCCGGCCACAACGTCTTCGCCCTGGGCATTGATGAGATACTCGCCGTAGAAGTAGGAGTTATCGCCGGTGGAGGGGTCGCGGGAGAAGGCCACGCCCGTGGCGGAATTGTTGCCGCTGTTGCCGAAGACCATCGTCTGGACGTTGACGGCGGTGCCGGCCAGACCGCGGATATCGTTCAGCTCGCGGTATTTGATGGCGCGGGGGTTATTCCAGCTTCCGAAAACGGCCTGAATGCCCATTTTGAGCTGTTCGTGCGCATCGGTCGGGAATTCTTTGCCCAGCTGGGTGCGGATCACGGCCTTGTAGCGGGCGATCACCTCTTCCAGATCTTCGGCGGAGAGCTCCGTATCGAGCTTGACGCCTTTGGCGGCCTTGACCGTTTCCAGCTCGTGTTCGAAGTCGTGGTGTTCCATGCCCATGACCACGTTGCCGAACATCTGAATGAAGCGGCGGTAACTATCCATGACAAAGCGCTTATTGCCGGTCTTGGCGATCATCGCTTCCACCGTCTCCGGGTTTAGCCCCAGATTGAGCACGGTATCCATCATGCCGGGCATGGAGACGGCAGCGCCGGAACGCACGGAAACCAACAGCGGGTTCGCCCCCTTGCCGAAGGTCTTCCCCGTAACGCGCTGAAGCTCGTCAAGCGCGGCCTCCACCTCGGGCATAATCTTGGCGAACAGTTTCTCCTCACCGATTTCATAATACTTGCCGCAGGCCTCGGTAGTGATGGTAAAGCCGGGGGGCACAGGCAGCCCCATAGACGCCATTTCCGCCAGATTGGCGCCCTTGCCGCCCAGCAGCGTCTTCATACTCCCATTGCCTTCGGAGCGATCGCCGCCGAAGAAGTAGACAAACTTTTCGTTGCTCATTGCATTTCCTTCTTACCGTCTTGTGAGCCTGCGGCTCCCCCTCTCGTCGTGAGAAGGAAGAGAAGGTATCACAAATCAGCGAAAAATACAACTTGACCGCCCCATACCCCCACACCCAAACAACCCACGCCTCCTCCACAACCCCGACGATTCAAGCCCCGCACGGCGCGCCCACCCAGCTGCGCAGCAGCAGAGCACCCCTGCGGGCGTTAAACGCGGCGGCGCAGAAGCGTCAGCCCCACAGCCAGCAGCACGCACACCGTGCCGATGCCCAGACGCACCGTCAGCGCCTCGCCAAAAACCAGCACCCCCACAGCCACGGCCGTCAGCGGCTCCAATGCGCCTAGAATCGCCGTGGGCGTGGAGCCCAAACGCCGTGCACTCACGGCCATGAACATCAGTGAAAGCAGCGTAGGCACCACCGCCAGAAAGAGCGCATAGCCCCACTGCTCCCCGCCCTTCGGCAGCGTGAAGGCAGAAACTCCGGCAGAGCACGCCGTCCACCCCGCCACGCCCATCAGGCAGAAGAGCAGTACCCAGAAGGTGAGCGCCGAGAGGGAAAGCTTCGGCGCGGAGCGGTTCAAAACGATGATATAGAGCGCATACGTCAGCGCCGAGAGGCCAACCAGGACAAGCCCTTCCACAGAGACCCGGTGCTCTCCGCCGCCCAGCGAAAGCACCGCAATGCCCGCAAAGGCCAGCGCACATGCACCCAGCGTGGCAAGGGTCAGGCGCTCCCCAAAGCAAACGGCCATCATCAGCGCGGTGAGAATGGGGTAGATAAAGAGCAACGTGCAGGCGATGCCCACATCCATCAGCAGGAAACTGGCGTAGAAGGTCTGCGATGACACGGCAAAGAGTGCGCCCAGCAGCAGCGTGACCATCAGATTCCGGCGCGTAAGGCCAAAGGACTCCCGGCGCACGAGCATCCAGCCGCCGAGCAGCATGGCCGCGAAGGCAAAGCGCCACATGAGCATATGCCCGGTGCCGATGCCGGCGCGGTGAAGCATCACAGCGCCCAGCGGGTTTGCGCCGTAGCACACCGCGGCCAAAATGCCGCAGAGCGCACCCACGGCAAGCCCGTTACGAGAGGGAACACGGTTATCTGACATTTGCGCCATCCTCCACGCACCCGCAGCAGGCGGGCATTGGGGGCGTATGATACCACACAGCACGCCGACGCGGTAAAGCGTGCATGATTCCGCGCAGTCCCGCGGCTCTCCGTAAACCGAAACCGATCCCGCCGTTAGTGCCATTCCGGCGAGGGCTCGCCTTCTAAAACCCGCCCCGTTGCAAAACGGAACAGCGGCGGGAAGGGGAAAAACCGCGGTCAATCCTCGTCCAGAGTGTCAAACATCGCTTTGACGGCGGGAGCATTCTTTGTCAAACGCTTGATGCTGAGATCGTCCGCCTTGTTGTTGGCCAAACGGAGCTGTTTTTCGGAAGAGAGCAGCGCATCCCTCGTCTTCTGAAGGTGAGTGATGGTTTTATTGATTTCATCAATAGCCGTGTTGAACTTTTCGCTGGCCAGGCGATAGTTTCGGGCAAAGCCCTCCTTGAAGGCATTCATGTTTTCCTCAAAGTGGCGGAGATCCAGCTGCTGGTTCTTGAGGGCAGCCAGCTCCTGCCGGGAGCTCAGGGCTTTCTGCGCCGCGCCGCGCAAAAGCGCAATGATGGGGACGAAGAACTGCGGGCGGATCACGAACATCTTCGGATAACGGTGGGAGACATCCACAATGCCGTTATTGTAGACCTCGCTGTCGATTTCGAGCAACGAAACAAGAATGGCATATTCGCATTTTTTTTCGTTCCGGTCTTTATCCAGCTCCTTAAAAAAGTCCTCATTGCGGTGCTTGGTGGCCGTGGTGTCGGCTTCGTTTTTCATCTCGAACATGATGGAGAGCAGCTCGGTGGCGCCATCGGGGCCGAACTCACGGTAAATGAAGTCGCCCTTGCTGCCGGTGCGGGCATCGTTATCTTTTTCGAAAACGGCATTCGGGAAAGCAACGGAGCGGACTTTGGTGAACTCGGCGAGGCAATGCTGCTCCAAGCTTTCACCGATCATTTTGGTGGATTGGCGCGCCTTGAAGTCTTTATAATACGCGATGAGATCGTCCTTCTCCTCCAGCGTATGCGCCATCTGCTCCTTGAGGGCGGCCTCCTTGCGGAGAAACTCGGTTTCCTGTTCTTTCAGCCTGCCGTTCAGGCTGACCAACTCCATTTCCTTGCGGGAAAGCTCCGTTTCCTTAACGCCGACGGCCTCCTTGACTGCCAGTTTCTGCGCCATTTCCGCCTGTTTCAGCTCACCCTTGAGCGCGGCAATATCGCGGTCGCGCGCGGCCACTTCCGCTGCCTGCCGCGCCAGATCTTTGGCGTGTGCCTGCTCCGCTTTGGTAAACTCGGCCGTTTTGGCCTCTACCGCCTCTTTGACCGCCAGCGCCTGCGCCGTCTGCGCCTGTTTCAGCTGCGCCTTCAGGGCGTCGATTTCCCGCTCCTTCTCGCCCAGCACGGCGGCCTGCTTTGCCAACGCCGCGTCCCGAACGCGGGCATCCTGCGCATGCTGCATCTTCAGCTCGCTTTCACGCAGTTTATTGGCCTCCTGTTCCCGCCGATCGAGCTCTTTGGCAAACTCCTTATCACGCACCTGCCGGGCAATTTCGGCATAACCGGTGGGATCAACCTGAAAGACTTCCCCGCACTTGGGGCAACGGATTTCCTGCATAACGGACGCCTCCTCTTGATGTTTTTCTGAAGCATAACACGCCCGCCCGGAAAAGACAATGCCCTGCCCGAGCCCCTCACCTGCCGAGGAGCGCTTCCCGCAGCGCCAGCAAATCCGCCCCGAGTCCAGACCGAACCCGAGGCGGATTGAACGCCCGTCCGCCCCGAGTTTGAACATGCGCCGCCTTCGGTCAAAACCCTTTCGGCGCAGAGCCGATGAACCCTCAGCCCGTAACACAAAAAAGAGCCGCCTCGCAGGCGGCTCGAAGGAAAGGGAACAAATGAACGCCAGACTCAGCGGAGCGCGTCCGCCGCGGTTTCCAGCGCACGATCCAGCGCTTCCAAATCTTCCAGATGGCCAGTTTTGGCCTTTCCGCGCGCAACAGTGAAGCGCTTAAGGGCGGCCTCCAGGGGCTCCAACGCGGCAGTGCAGCCTTTGGCCTGCGCCCATTGCCGAAGGAGGCGGATCTTCTCGAAGGTCTCAATCCCGTTGCGGAGCGCTTCCAGGCGCAGAGAGGAACGGTTGCCGGGGTAGACGAGGGAGGTATCGCCGCTGGGCCATGCCGTGTAGTCCTGCGAACGAAGCGGATTCTCCACCCATGAGTGGTATGCCCAGCGCAGCAGGCCGTCGAGGCCGCAGTGGGCAGCAAAGGGCAGGAGCCACTCACTTTCGGCGAGATTGGAGGCCATGAAGGTGTTGGGGCGAACGGGGTTGCAGCAGACGTAGAAGGTGGTGAGCTTGCCCTGGGCGCGGCGCTCCCCGGCCACGGCGAAGAGGCGCTCGGCAATATCGTAACCGTAGGAAACGTCGGCAAAGTCGGCATTGATCTGGCTGGGAGCATTGCAGGCGGCCACGATTTTGAGCCCGGGGGCATATTTTCGCGCGAGGGCGAGCGCCGGTTTGAGCAGACGATCCGGGCGTTCATCCATCGCGATGCGGGTTTGCGCCTCCCAGCCTTTTTCGCGCAGGTGCGCCGTGAAGGCGGAGAGGAAGGGCCCCCAGAAAGCTTCATATTCGGCAGAGCCGGGCTGCAGTTTCGGGCGGAGGGTTTTGCCCTGCGCTTCATCATAGTAAGGGAAGGTGAGCGACCAGGGCACCATGGTGTAGCAGTGAATGGCCGCATTGCGGAGGCCAACCGTCTCGCGCATAAAGGAGACCCATCGATCAAAGGCGGTGTAATCATAGGCCCAGGAGCCATCGGCGCGGCGCGTTACGGCAATCATGCCGCGGAAACGGTCATAGGTCTGTTCATTCCAGGCTTCGTCAATCAGCGTGGCAGTAATGGTTTTCTGCCCCATATCGGCCAAGCGCTTCATCTGCGGGAGCAGAAGCGCGAAATGTTCGGGCGACCACATGGGCACATCGTGCCAGCGGGCCACGGCATCCGGATGCTGCCAGAAATCAAGATGGCAGGCCCACTGCGCAGGGGGCGGCAGGCGCAGGTTATCGACTGCAAGGGTCATGGGAGCCGTCAGCGTGCGGCCGCTGAGGCGGACAGTGAGCGTGCCGGAGGCTGAGGCGGGCGCATCGGCCGGGATATCCACCGAGAGCAGAAGCGGGCGCACCACGCCCTTGAACGCTGTCTGGTCAAGCGAGGCCGGCTCCAGAATATCGGCCGTGAGCTCACCATCGGCCAACGTATAGCGCACCGTCTCCACGCGAACGGGGATTTCACGCCCCTGCGCATCGTTAAGCGTGCAGGGCTCCACGCGCAGCTCCTCAAACCCGGCGGGCGACTCCACCAGAACTTGCGCCTGCACGCGCTCCCCGCGCCAGCCGCGGAGCTTCACCTCGGCGGACGCTCCGGCGGGCAGGCCGGAGAGCGTATCGCGGGCAAAACGCCGGCGGGGCGAAACAGCCAGCAGCCGGGCAGCCTCCAGGCCGCGGGCGGCGGCATAACCTTCGATTTCAACGAGATGGCCGGCATGATTGGCAGAGTTGCGGGTAAACGTGGTGCGGACGTAACGGCAGGCAACGGGGGGGAAATCCAACAGGAAGCCCTCCGCGCCGCGGCAGATGGAGTTCGCCGTCTGATCCGCCAGCAGCGTCCAAGTTTTGCCATCCCGGGAAGCTTCCACCTTGAAGCCGTAAATGCGGCCATCCGGCCAATAGGGCACCACGCGGATGGAGGCAAGGGTCTGTTCGCGCCCCATATCCACCTGATGCCAGGCGGGAAGGGAATCGCTGGCCCAATGATCGCCTGCGGCGCGGTTGCCATTCACGGCGAGCGCGGGGGCGCGGTCCGACCACTGATCTTTGGCTGTGGCGCGGGCGTTGAGGAAGAGGTTCTCTGCACGGGGAGCCCGGCGCCCATCCGGTTCATACTCGGGGTGGCGGGCAGGGCGGGCTGAAAGGCCGCAGGCGGCGAGCAGCCCAAGGAAGACAACGGTTATCTGAAGCGTTTTCATGGCATCAGTTTAACATATTCCCCGCACCCTCGGAACGCACCCGGCACAACCCAAACTGGCAACCTGCGTTATGCTGTATCCGACACCCCAAAAAAGGGCGCATTTTTTGCCTGAAACCCAACAGAAGGAATACACTAAGCATGTGTTCAGAGCTCAGCTTTCAGCATGAAAGGAACTTACCATGACATGGCGCACGCTATTTTCCCCGGTTTTGTTTGCGGCGGCGGGATTCTTACACGCGGAAAAGACACCCTTGCCGCCCTGGCGCGACCCCACCGTTTTTGAAATCAACCGCCTGCCCGCGCGCGCCATTGCCGTGCCCTGCGAAAGTGAGGAGATGGCGCTGGCCATTGCCCGCGGGGAGCGGCCGCGCACCGATTCCAAGTGGCTGGAGTCGCTGAATGGGGAATGGGACTTCAAGTGGAAGCACACCATTGATGCCCCCGCGTGGGAAAAAACGGGCAAAATCACCGTGCCGGGATGCTGGCAGCTTCAAGGCGACTTCGACCCGCCGCTCTACGTCAACCAACGCTTCCCCATTGCCGGATATCAAAAGGGCGACCCCATGGAAACGCCGCCCAAAGACTACACCAGCTTCTACTATCGCAACCCCGTGGGGCTTTATTCGCGCACCTTCACCCTCCCGGCAGATTGGCAGGGGCGGCGCACGGTTATCCATTTCGGCGGCGTCTCCTCGGCCATGTACGTCCGCCTCAACGGGCACGACGTGGGCTACTCCGAAGACAGCCGCCTGCCCGCCGAGTTTGACCTGACGCCCTACCTTGCCGAGGGAGAAAACCGCCTAGAAGTTGAAGTGCTCAAACACAGCGACGGGACCTTCCTGGAAGATCAGGACTTCTGGCGCCTTTCAGGCATTTTCCGCGATGTGTGGCTGGTCTCTGAACAGCCGGGCGCCGCCAAAGATCTCATTGTGGAAGCCACCCTCTCCAACAACTTCCAGACCGGTACGCTCATCGTGCGTGATGAGAACGGGCGCACGCTGCTTGAGCGCACCTACCCCAAGCCCACCCTGTGGGACGTCGGCTCCCCCCACCTCTACACCGCCGTCATTCCCTTCCCTGCAAAAACCTGGCGCTCCTGGGTCGGCCTGCCCGAACCCACCGACTACCGCGCCGTAACCTTCGGCTTCCGCACCGTCGAAATCCGCGATGCCGTGGTTTACATCAATGGCAAACGTGCCCTCTTCAAAGGCGTCAACCGTCACGAAATGAGCCCCGAAGGCGGCTATACCGTTACCCAGGCCGACATGGAGAAAGACCTCGCCATTTACCGCAATCTCGGCATCAACGCCAGCCGCACCAGCCATTACCCCAACGACCCCACGTGGTATGAACTCTGCGACCGCACCGGCATCTACGTCTGCTCCGAAGCCAACGTGGAAGCCCATGGCGTAAACAATTACTACGGCAAAAACAGCGACGCCTTGCCCAAAAACCCGCGTTACCACGATGCCATCGTCAGCCGCAGCGTCAACATGGTCAAAACCTTCCGCAACCATCCCTCCGTCATCTTCTGGTCTCTCGGGAACGAATCCGGCGACGGCCCGGCCATGAAAGCGGCCTACGATGCCGTCAAAGCCCTCGACCCCACCCGCCCCATCCAATACGAACCGGCTTGCAACACCGATCACAGCGACATCATCTGCCCCATGTATGCCCCCGCCTCCAGCGCCGAAGCATACGTGAAAAACAACCCCAAAAAGCCTTACATCCTCTGTGAATATGCCCACGCCATGGGTAATTCCACCGGCAGCTTTGCCGATTACTGGAAGCTCGCCGAGCGTTACCCCTCCTTCCAGGGCGGCTTTATCTGGGACTTCGCCGACCAGGCACTCTGGAAACGCGATGCCCGCGGCCAATGGCTCGCTTTCGGCGGCGACTTTGGCGATAAACCCAACGATGACAACTTCAACTGCAACGGCCTTGTCGATGCCCTGCGCAATCTCCACCCCGGCGCCTATGACGTAAAGGCGGCCTATACCGGCAAGCTTGAGCCCACCCCATCCCCGGCCTTCCAGGTGCGCCCCCTGCCCCCCACCGCCGGTGCCGCACCTTCTCCCACACCCTTCGCCCTCAACTTCTGGCGCGCTCCCACGGATAACGACCGCGGCTGGAACATGCCCCGCGTCTGCAGCATCTGGAAGCAGGCTACCGAAACGCAAACCCCGCCCGCCGGCGTTTCTGCCAGCCTCTCCGCCCTGAAACTCTCAGCCAAAACCACGCTGGTCAGCCTGCATGTCTCCGTGCCCGACGGCCTCCCGCCCATTCCCCGCGTTGGCCTCTCCTTCACCCTCCCCGGCGATTTCACCCATGTGGCCTGGGAAGGGCGCGGCCCCCACGAAAACTACAGCGACCGCATCCTCTCGGCCAACTTCGGCTCCTACACCGCTGTCATCCGCCACAGCACCGGCTTGGCCGATGCCTCCGGCGCCCTTCGCTACCCCGAAGACCGCCTGAACCCCGATACCTATTCCGAGCCCGGCGAACAGGGCTACCGCACCGACTGCCGCCGTCTCTCCTTCACCAACTCCGCCGGCAAAACCATCACCGTTACCGCCCTCAACGCCCCCTTCGGCTTCAATGCCTGGCCTTAC